>Ga0207422_1002094_pt1 | contig 29897 bp, 16 predicted proteins | sample MarCyaLeptolynsp_FD_187757 | JGI IMG/M metagenome (GOLD analysis project Ga0207422, IMG submission 187757) | Marine cyanobacterial communities from Panama - species 1 Leptolyngbya sp. (SPAdes) | ecosystem: Environmental > Aquatic > Marine > Unclassified | place: Panama: Panama City | collected... | reverse complement strand
ATGGTCTTCCGCAATGGCCAGAACAAAATCCATGTTCAGCATCTTCGTATAGAAATCGACGGTCTCCTTGGCGTCCCTGCAGCGATAGGCCACGTGGTGGATCTGGTCGAGTTTCAGGTTTGCAGCGCTCATGTTCGCGTCCTCCCGGTTCGTTGCTTGCGCAAGGGATAGGACGCATCCACGGCCCGGGCTTTGACTTCGATCAAATTGTTGCGAATGTAACTAAATTATCGGTGGTTCGGCGTTTTTCGCGCTTTTCCGCCGCTTCAACCACCCGCCAATCGGCGTCTGTGAAATCAGGAGCACGAGGAAAGCGATGGTCAGAACCAGGGATATCGGATGGGAGACGAAATCCCATAAAAACGTGCCGATATCGCCGCGCGCTCCGATCATCGCACGACGATAGTTTGAATCCATCATCGGCCCGAGTATCACGCCGAGAATCACCGGCCCGACCTGAAAGCCGTAGACCTTCATGAAATATCCGATGACGCCGAAACCGAGCATCCAGGTGATGTGAACGGGGTTGTTCTGAATCGCATAGGTACCGACGGCGGAAAAGACAATGATCAGCGGGATCAGGATCGCCTTCGGACATTCGACGATCTTGGTGAAGATGCGAATGCCGGTCAGGCCGAATATCAGCAGAAAGACATTGGCCAGCACCAGGTTTCCGACAATGAACCAGAACAGGTGGGGCGTATCGACAAGCAACAGCGGGCCGGGTTTGAGGCCGTGGATGAACAGGGCGCCAATGATGACGGCGGTGACGGCGTCGCCAGGAATGCCGAGTGTCAGCATCGGCACGAACGCGCCGCCGACGGCGGAATTGTTGGCGGTTTCCGGCGCGACCAGACCTTCCCGCGCACCGTCGCCGAACGGCACCTCCGGGTCCGGGGTCGAGCGTTTTGCGTGATCGTAGGCCAATAGTGCGGCGATATCGCCGCCGGTCCCCGGCAGAGCGCCGATGATCGTGCCAATTCCCGAGGCGCGCAGGGCCAGCCAGAAATAGCGTTTGATGTCGGCCCATTTCGGAATGATGCGGGCGATCTTCTGCTTGACGACAGGCAGATCCAGATTGCGCAACTGAACGAACGCTTCGGCAACGCCGAAAAAGCCGATCATCGCTGCGACGTAAGGAATGCCGCCCATGAGCGTGATAGACCCGAAGGTGAACCGGCCTTCTGCGGTCATCGGGTCAAGGCCGACCATGCCGATGAGGACGCCCAGTGCGCCGGCAAATGCGCCCTTGGCGAAACTCTCCCCGGAAAGCGATCCGACCAGAAGAATGCCGATCAGGCCAAGCAACAGATAATCCCGGGAATTGAACTGGATGGCGAAACTGGAAATGATCGGCGCAAACAGGGCCAGCGCCAGAATGCCGACAAGGCCGCCGAAGACCGACATGACCGTGGTCAGGCCGATCGCCTCGCCTGCCTCGCCACGCTTGGCCATCGGGTAGCCTTCGATTGCCGTGGCGATGGCGCTCGGAGCGCCGGGAATATTGAGGAGAATTGCAGTGCGGGATCCGCCATAGACGCCGCCGACAAAGACGCCGGCGATCAGCGCCAATGCCTCGTTGACCTCCCATCGAAAGGTAAACGAGATCAGTATCGACGTGGCCATCGTCACCGACAGACCGGGAATGGCACCGACATAGATGCCTGCCAGTGTGCCGATGGCCGTCAGTATCATCAACGACGGATCGAACCAGGACAGGGCGAAGTTGGACAGAATATCGGCCATGTCAGATCAGGCCGGCGAGAAGTGTGCCCTTGGGCAGGACGACCTGGAAGACGATGCGAAAGATAATGTGGATGCAGCCAAGGGACACCAGCGTCAGGACCACCGAAATCAGAACGCTCCTGCGCCACAGATATTGAAAGCAGACGAACAGGAACAGTCCGGAGGCGACGATGAAGCCGAGCCAGGGCATCAGGGCGATATAGAGGCCGACAAGCGCGATGACGATCATCAGCCGCGGTTGCAGGATTGTTGCGAAAAAACCAGACATTTCCGCCGATCGGTTTTTCGATCTGAAAGCATCGCGCAGAACAAACAGCCCGGACACAAGCATTGTGCCGGCGGCAAGCATCGGAAAAACACCGGGTTCTGACAGGCTCTTGAAGCCGGATATTCGGTAAGCCTGCCAAAGCGCGGCAACACTGAACACGGTCAGAACAATCGCGAACACGCGTTCGCCTGGCCGTTTCTTCCGGTTGGTCGTCATGGCTCTGGATGCTGGAGCTTTTCACTGCTTCTCAGAAACAGTGAAAAGCTGAATGTTCTTGTTTTCCGCATTTCTCGCCTGTTCAGGCGATTCCGACTGAACAGGAAATGCTCGAAAAAACCAACCCGCGGGAGGCGGGCCGGATTGTCTTTCGGAAGGTCAGGGGCGAGAGATGCCCAGTGTTTCCGGATTGACCTTGGCGGCTCCAGTGTCCTGCAACGCCCAAGCCGTGACCTGTTGCCACTTCTTCAGGAACTCAATGGCTTCTGCGCCTGACATGTTCATGATGACATTACCGCGATTGGCCATCAGCGTTTTGAAACCTTCGCTTTCGGCCGCCTTTTTGAAAGCCGCTTCCATTGTCGCTTTTACTGCGTCCGGCGTATCGTTTCTGACGAACACGCCATAAAACGGGCCCCAGGGCAGGAATTTGCCGACGCCGGGAAGAGCGTCGGTGATTGCCGGAGCGTCCGGCAGGGTATCGACCGGCGTCGGATTGACCACGGCCAGGGCTCGCATCTTGCCGGCCTTGACCTGCTCGGCGACGGCGGAGATGCCGGCCGGCATGAAATCGACTTCGCCGCCCAGCATGGCCGTCAGGCCGGGGCCTTCACCGCCAAACGGGATTGCGGTGACGTCGAAATCGGCGGAGTTCTTGATCAGGGCGCCGATGGTGCTCGGCAGGCCGCCGGGACCCGTCGATCCCATCTTGACCACGCCGGGATTGGCTTTGATATCGGCCAGAAGGTCGGCCATGGTCTTGTATTTCGAGCCAGTGGGAACCGCGATCACGGCCACCCCGCGGCCGAGAATGTTGATCGGATAGAACGACGCATAATCGAGGTCGGAAACACCCATGATCGGGTGTAGTTGCGGGTTTTCCGCGCCGTACAGGAACGTGTACCCATCGGCGGGGGCCGCATTCACGAAAGCGGTCGAAATGGCGCCGGCGCCGCCGGATTTGTTCAGGACGACGATCGGTTTGCCAAGCGCCTCTTCGGCGGCCGGGTTGACTGCGCGCGCGACCGTATCGGTCGCCCCTCCGGCGCCCCACATGACCACGCCCAGAACCTCCCGCTCCGGGTAATCTCCGGCGAAGGCCGTTGCGCCCAGCGAGAAGCCTGCCGCCAGGGTAAGTGCTGTGGTCAGTTTGAATATTTTATTGATCATCGTGATCCTCTTGTATGGACAACCGGGCGTCTGCCGACACTTTTCACGCCGCAGACAGTGTTTGGAACCGTGTCCAGTTCTCCTTCAGTTTCTAACATGATCGGGTTTCAATATTAGAAGAAACTCCAATGACATAATGGCATATAAGACCAAATTCCCGACGGAGGAAAGCGTCCTTTGCGTCACGCGTGGCGATAGGCATCAAGACATCCCGTCAGGCCCTGCGGGATTTTCTTTCGTCGCTTGGAGAGTGTCCGTATTTCAATTTGAACGCCCGGCTGAACCAGGAGGGTGAATTGAAGCCACTTGCGTAACTCACTTCGGTCAGCGGAAAACGTGTCTTCGTGATCAAATCGCGCGCATGATCGAGACGCAGATCCAGATAGTGACGACCGGGGCTTGTGCCCAGCTCTGTCTCGAAATTTCGCGCGAGTTGCCGGGTGGAGATGCCGGACATTCTTGCAATTTCATGCAGCGGCAGCGGTTTGTCGATATTGTCCCGCATAATGTGTATTGCTTTTGAGAGCGCGGCATTCGACGAAGCGAAGCGGGCCTCATGACGTCCATGGATGGTCAGATCCTCCACTTCCCGCAAGACCGTTTCTCCGGCGAAGTGTGAAATCAATTCAAGGGCGAATTCGATTGTGCCAAGGGAACCGCATCCCGTCAGAAGCCTTCCGTCTTTCTCCACAATAGTGCCCGTGAACGTGACATTCGGATAGTTTCTTCGTGCCTCTGCGAGCTCATCCCAGTGCAATGTCGCCCGTTTGCCATCCAGGAGACCGGCTTCGGCCAACAGAATGCTGCCGGTATCGATCCCACCGATCAAAGCGCCGTGGCGCGCCGCGCGACGCAGTCGGACAAGGACCGGCTGTTGCAAGTGATCATAGGGGTCGTAAGACGCACAGATGACAATTGCATCAGGCTGCTCCAGGTCGAGGAAGTCCGCATCGATCTCCGCCTGACGATTGTTGCTGGCGCGGACGGCGACGGGGCCGGGAGCGCAATTGATTGCTGCAAACCGTGTCGAGCCCGCGAGCCCGGCGATCCGCAGCAGTTCCGACAAGAGCATGTGAACCATCTGCGAATATGCCGGTTGCAGCAAGATCGCAACCTTGACCGGTGGTGCCATTTCGCCTCCCGCCCATCCCCGCACGTTTCGAAACCAATTGTCTGAAAAATGCAAGCATTTGGCAAGAAACTACAAGAGATGGGTTTGGAATCGAGCGACCCTGTCCTCGCATTCGGACAGGAGAATTGGCTATGGCCGCGTTACCGACCATCGATTTTTCCGCCTTTTCGAACGGGTCTTTTCGAACCCGCAAGAGGCTGGCACGGGAAGTGGGGCAAGGATGTGTCGCCACGGGTTTCCTGTGCTTTCAGGGTCACGGGATCGACCGTGAAATCGTCGATGACATGCGCCGTCTCGTCGTTGATGTCTTTGCGCAACCGGCAGACGTTAAACAGACGCATCAGATCACCCGGGAGAATTATAGAGGGTACATTCCCCTGGGCTTCTTCTCACCCAATGCGTCGGGCGGTGGAGCGGATCAGTATGAAGGATACAAGCTGCAATCGGAATTCGCCCCCGAGGACGAAAAGCGTCACATGTACCCGCACTACGGTCCGAACATCTGGCTGCCGACAGTTTTTGACATGAGGCAGCGGGTTTCGCGGTACTGGCAGGCCGTTGATCGGTTTTCGGAAAATCTACTGCGGGCATTTGCAATAGCGCTTGAGGTGGATGAGGCTTTTTTCCTTCCGTATTTTAAATGCCCATTGAGCAACATGACCTTGTTGCGTTACCCAAGGGCGGAAGCACGTGGCGATCATTGCGGAATCCACGCGCACAAGGATTCATCTGCCTTTACGGTGCTGTTTCCCGATGATGCCGGCGGTCTCATGATCCGCGACCGCAACGGCACATGGTCCGACGCGATCGCGCCGGACGGCGCCTGTATCGTCAACATCGGAGACATCATGGAGCACTGGACCGGGGGCCACTTCGTGTCGACGCCGCACAAGGTCGTGAATCGGACGGGCCGGGAGCGCCACTCGTTTCCGTATTTCGCTGCTCCGCGCTTCGACGTTTCGATCTTCCCGATAATCAAACCGGTTGAGGGGTACGATCGTCCCGCGCTCGATATGGGCACGTGGTACGATGAAATCGTGCGAAGCAACTGGCCGGATGCGGATCCCGTTGCCTCTGAATTCGATCCCGTGCGCATTCAGATTTAGGCGGGCTGCAAATCGGGGAATGGTGTTGCGGCCTGAACGACAATTCCTGCACAAACCTGGGACTGGACCTGAAATGACCTTCCTGTCTGGAAAATGCGCAATCGTAACCGGTGCGGCCGGGCCAAACGGCATCGGACGCGCGATCGCATTGCGACTTGCGCAGGAGGGAGCCTCAGTCGTTCTGAGCGATGTGCAGGGAAGTCTGGTGACTGACGGGGTCGAACGGGACAAGATGGATCTGCTCGGCGCGACGGTTTCGGAAATCAGATCGCGAGACGGGCAGGCCATGGCCGCATGTGTGGATGTGACCAGACAAGCCGACGTGGCGCAATGCGTTGCCGATGCGAAGCAGACATTCGGGCGCGTCGACATCCTGGTAAACAATGCCGGGTCCCTGTCAGGCGCAGGCAATTTCCTGGAAACGACTCCGGCCCAGTGGGATGTCAGCTACAAAGTCAACCTGCTTGGGCCGATGATGCTGTGCCAGGCGGCAATCCCGGAAATGCGTCTGGTCGGCGGCGGAGCGATCATCAATATCGGTTCGACGGGCAGTCTGGGCGCCGAAGCGGGATTCGGGGCCTATACGGCGATGAAACACGGGTTGATCGGCTTGACGAAAACGATTGCGGCGGAATTCGGCGTCGATGGCATCCGGTGCAATGCCATTTGCCCCGGATATATCATGACGGATATGCATGCGGCGGCCAATCGACGGCTCGCTCTGGAGAACAACATCGCATTGGAGGACGTAAAGCGTCAACGATACGCAGCTGTTGCGCTGCGGGATGCCGGCACGCCGGAAGATGTCGCCAACGCAGCGGCTTATCTTGCGGGACCGCAAGCTGCCTATGTGACGGGCATTGCCTTGCCGGTCGCGGGCGGTGTGCCCTTTGGTATCTGATGGCAACTGGGCATCATCCTTCGCCGAGAGCACACGATGCCTGCCATCGAGACGCGGAAGCCTGTTGAGCGGCTCACAGTTTAGCCGCGGGCCAAACCGTACAACCATCATTCTGCATAGCCCGAAAAGTCGATGATTTCAGTTTCTCTGGTTGTTGAGATAGACTGTCGCAAGTTCAAGACGCGCGTCGTGTAAGCAATGGAACAGTCATTCTCAGAAGGGCCGTCCAATGAGCAATCTCAATGCAAGCTACTTCGTGAAGAAATTCTGGAGAGCCTGCGATACTGGAGTGTCAGTATTTGCCTTGGCACTTCTCCTGCTTCTGCCGGGGGGCAATGCATTGGCGCAGTCCTCGCTCGGACCTCTGGCCAACTTTCTGGTCAAGGGGCCGCACGGGCCCTGGATCGGATCCGTGAAGGATGGCTCCTACCTTATCCGCAACGCCACCGACAGTTCCGCCATAAGGTATTATCATGTCGATACGCCGGACGCGCAGGATGGACGCCGGAAGATTTCCGTGGACGTTGCGGTGCCGGAAGGCGATGCCTATTCCCATGCCGGGCTCCTCTACGGACTGGATCCGAACACGCAGCACTATTATTTCCTCGCGGTGGAACCCGGCTGGACGGCAACATTGTTCCGGCGCGGTCCGAAAGGACTGGAACGGCTTCAGTCGACTTCGATTGCAGAAGCCGTGGTATCAGGCTCCGGATTCTTCAGGCTTGAAGTACTGGAGGCCGGGCAGAAGGCGGAATTCCTCGTAGACGGCCGTTCCGTCGCAACGCTCGCCAATGAAACGGTCGGACGCGGTCACGTGGGGATCGCGGTTTGGGGCAAGGGCGCATTTGGGTTTCGGAACTTCGCGGTTCGGGAGCGGGACGGGCGCGCTGCAATTCTGCCGGCTGCTGAAAAGCGGGCCGTGAAGGACGACCTTGGCGGTCTGGCTGCTGTCATCAGGTTCGGGCAGCATGGGCCCTGGCGCCTCAGCGAGGATGTCGCCACCGGCGCCTTCGTCATGGAAAACAATACCGACCCGCAGGGGGTCAAACACTTTTTCCTGGAGACGCAGGTTGACGCCGAAGGCAGGCGAACGGTGGAGGTGCAGATCGAAATCCTGAAGGCAGGCGGCGGATCCGCCGGGCTGCTTTATGGACTGGCAGAGACAAATGACGCTGTCTCCTATTTCATGGCACTGCGATCGGACGACGGCACAGTTGCCCTCTACTACCAACACAGGGGCGGCGTCGCCCGGGTGGCCGACGTCGGGTCCGCCGGGCGAGGTCCGCTTCGGATGAAATTGGTCGAACACGGCCGGACACTCGACATTCTGTTCAACGGCCGGAAGGTCAAATCCCTGCAATCGGACCGCTTTGGGCGCGGACAGGTCGGCATCGTTGCCCGCGGCAAGGGAAAATTCCGATTCAGCGGCTTCAATATTGCCAAGCCAAGCAATCCGGCACTTGCCGGCAAGGTGACGTCACCGACGCCGGTCCGAAATCGTTTGACCGCGAAGGCCGTCAAGCCGCCGCCCGTTCCTCCGCCTGCCATCCCTCCGTCGGCCGTCAGCCGGGGGACCGCGAAACCCGTCCATTTCACACGGTACGAAGTGATCGACCGGCAGGGGTGGGGGCGCCCGATCCCTGTCTTGACGTTTCTCGGACCGAAGGGCTGGACCCTGCAGGGCGGCGTGCAATGGTCCGTACGCCCGACCCTGTGCCTGGGGGAAATGGTGTCGATCGCGGCGCGGCTGACAAGCCCGGACGGGGCGTTTTCCTTCGAGATCTTTCCACTGGTTCACATCCAAAATACGGACAATCCGAATATGGTTCCTTTCATGGAAAAGCTGCGGGCTCAGGGAACCGGTTGTCGAATCGTGCCGCCGTTTTCCGCAGCCGGTTATCTGTCGACGCATTTCGTCCAGACCAATCGGCCGGGCGCGCAGGTTGTCGGACAGGCGCAGCGGCCGCAGGCCGCGGGCGCGGCGCTGGAAAAAATCCGTGTTCGACAAAGGAAGATGGAACAGATGGCGGGACGGCCGCTTGACGACCGGTTTTCAACGGATGCGGCGTCGGTGGTCCTGCGCTACGTTTCCAATGGCAAAAGGTTCGAGGAAACCGTCTCCGGTGTGGTGAGCGTCAAACAATCGCCTTTCATTCCATCCTCCGTTCAGCACACCATCACCAACTCGTTCTACAAGGGGCATATGAGCGACTATTTTGTAGAGGATGTCTATGCCATTCGGGCGGCGCAAGGCCGGATGGCGGAATTCGAACCGATTGCCGCAATGATGATGGCTTCGGTGCGCGCGAACCCGGTTTGGCAGACCGCATTTCGGATGCACGTTATGAAAGTATCCAAAATCGCCTTCCAGGGCATGACCGACCGGCACAGGATGTGGATGCGCGCGCAGGAGGAAATCAGCGAAATGCGGCGCTCCTCCTGGAAATTCGCGCAGGACACCCGAGATCGAACCAGCCTGCAATTCACCCGCGCCATGCGCGAAATCGAGCCCTATCAGAACACGGAGACGGGCGAAACCGTCGATCTGACACACGGCTATGAAAGTGCCTGGGGAAACGGGCAGGGGGACTACATTCTGTCGCCGGACCCGACCTACAGTCCAAATACGGATCCGCTGTTTAATGCGCAGAACTGGGCGGCGATGCGCAGGTTGCCGCAATAAGGCTTGGGCTGCGGGTATTGTGCGTCGCACAAAATTCCGGGAAGTTTCCCAAGGGAAATTAATTCCGGGCTGAGTGGACACTTTTTCTTGAAAATCTAATTACTGTAACAATATCTCTAGTCACGATGTAATTATGTCCTTGCTCCACGCTTTCGCAACGTTGTTCGGCATGGTGGCTGAAGACATTAATCTTCTGACTGTTAGGCTGGCGAGTTTATTTCGCAACGCCGCCATCAGGAACGATTTATTGTTGAGAACATCGTGATTTATACTTGAGGTGTAAGCCGTATCTGTATGGACGGGCCTTAGAAATCGTAAGAGGCCTTGTGATCGTTTGGCGATACACTTGCAGATATGAGGATGCCCGTCAGGGTTGAGAGGCGGCCTACACCGTTCCGGAAATCGAATTGGCGTCCTGTCCGGCTCGTCAATTCCGTGGAACGCTTCGACAAGGAGATGACATGCTGGTAACGGGCCCGCGGTATTTTTCCCGATCCGCACATCGTATCACCCCGGGTATACGACACTTTTCCGATATTCAAACCCGTGGCCGGAATGTCTTGTGATCCTGTGAGCGGAACAAGGGCACCGCCTGTCACAAAAAGCCGTTCCATCGCTTCGCGATTACCCGTCAACGGGCTGGCCGAATGCGCCGGTCGATACGCCGGCTCTATCCCTGCCGGAGACTGCACTCCATCACATTCTGGGAAACCATCATGACATTGACGAGCGACAGATTTAAAGGCATCGGCCGTTTGCAAGCCGCTGCCCAAAACGCACCGACGATGAAATGGGGAGAACGCGGACATCCTGTTTCAGTGGTTCAAAAAGCGTTGTCCGACCTCGGTTATTCGATGCCGGGGTCGACGAATTCCGATGGCAGCATGGACGGGATCTTCGGCAAGGAAACCTATTCCTCTGTTCGACATTTCCAGAGTGCGAAGACCCTTGGTGTCGACGGGATCGTTGGCACACAGACGATGACGACGCTTGACCGGCTGTTCGGCGGAGGCACTCCGGTCGGCCCAACGCCGCCCCCCGGACCGAACCCGACACCGGGTCCAGGTCCCACACCCACTCCGCCCCCGACACCAACGCCACCTGCGCCGCCGACGCGCGCCCAGTTTACGGAGTCGAAGCCGTTGAACGGTTTCGATCACACTGCGGTTCCGAAATGGCAAATGGTGCCGGCGGGCGGTTCCAAAATCGTTCGCCTGATGGACGGAGAATCCCTTACCGTTGTCCCGATAAATCCGGCGATCTGCACCGTGCACGAAATCGAGCGGTGTTTCGTGCATGGCGGGCGGGAATTCAGACTCCAAGGTGGCATGCCCGGGACCACGCAATTGTGCGCTTTCCACGGCGGAGCCGTCATTTGCCGCCTGGATGTTCGGGTGATGAACGAGCGCGTGGTCACCATGGCATTCCACTATGTTTCCGACAATGCCGGGCACAAGACCACCCGTACGCCTGGCGGATTGCCGGCCCTGTTCGATTACCCGAAGAAGATCCTCTATGATCAGATCAATGTCGTGCTCAGGAACGTTGCGGTGCATCCCAATACGGTCATCAATGAGGATCTGGGCGACAAGATCATCTGGGCCGATGGCGAATGGGCCAAGGTGGTGGCGCACCGGGATTCTTCCGCCGATCTCAATGTCTTCTTCGTTTGGGAATACAATACAAGATTGGCGGTCGGAGACGATGCCGAAGCGGGAACGAGCAGAGCCGAGGGCAACTGCCTGATGGAGGACAACAACAACTACGCCAACCACGCATGGACGCTGGCGCACGAGATCGGACATTATCTCGGACATGACGCGCACAGCGGCACCGGGTTGGATTTGCTGATGTCGCCCTCGCGAACCAACAATCGCATCGACAAGGCGGCGGCCGCCATAATGCGGCCATGAGCGCGAAGATGATCCGTTCAACGTGGATACATTCCGCGATATTTGGCCTCGCAATTCTGGCCTCGAGCGCCATGTACGCTCAAACTCCAAGCAAAGGAGACGCTCCTATGGCAGACCAAACGATCACCGAACTGGTCGACAAGGCGTTCGCCGCCGCCCGTTCCGGCGATCTCGCGCCGACGACCGCATTGCAGGACCTTGGTCCGGCAATGATTCCGGCTGTCGCTCCCCATCTGAAGGACAGCAACGAGGATGTGCGCCGACAGGCCATTACGCTGCTTGGCCTGACGGATAGTGCAGAGGCCGTACTCCATATTTCCTCGGCGCTTGCGGATTCCTCCGCTGACATATCCCGCCGGGCGGCCGATGCGCTTTATCTTATGGGCGGCGTTGCCGTTCGGGATCCGTCTGCAGTCGATGCCATTCGAGCCTATATCGCCCGGGGCGGGGGAGCCGCGGGGCCGATCCTGCTGCTTGGCTATATATCAGGAGACGACAGCACGTCCCTGTTGAACGAGGTGCGCAAAAAGAGGGGAGCAGAATCCGGCAAAACAGACCATGCCAGCCCCGTCGCGCCTGTTTCGCTGATTGCGGATGTTGCCCTGACGCGTCTTGGCGACAGCGATGCCAAGGCGCGCGTTGTCGTGGCGATCGGCGAAGGCGATCTGGATGCGGTGACATTCCTGTTGCATGTGCTGCGCGACATTGACGACAAGGATATCCTGCGCGGGCTTGCGGAAACCACACTCGCAGACATGCGCCCGGTCTTCGGCGACGTCCCGTCTCATGCGGATGTCGATACCAGGCTTGCCGATATTGCCGCAGCGCGTTTTGCCGGACGTTTCGGGCTTGCCACCGGCACCGGTGACAAAGCGACGCGTCCGCTCAGCGAGGAAGAGCTTGTCGCCGTTCGGACCGCGGTTGCCAAACGTCTTGCTGACTGAATCTGCTTGCGCCCTGGACAAAGACAGGTCGGAGTGAAACCCGTCGCCCATAAACGTGTGCGCAGCGACTCACAGGGGCAGCGCGTAAAAATCCGTGAATAGGTCCGACAACTGGTGACAACGAACCGATCACCGGTCGCGCCTTGACGAAAGTCAGCAGACCACCGAGCCCGCCGCAGTCTGTCCCGTTTTCAGTGTGTATCCGAGCGAACCCATAAAATCACCGTCGAAAACTACGCATTGCATATCCGTGGGATGATCCTTGCGCTTGCCGCCGGTGCAGATGTCCTCTGCCTCCGGCGCCGCAAGTTTTTCACAAATCCGCTTCTCCGCGCTTCCGGTTACGATCAGTCCGAATTCCATCTCGGTGCTGGCTTCCGGTGGTGCGATGATGTAATCGCCCTCGACCCTCTGAAAGTCCTCGGCGCTGAATGTGTCCGCAATCGCGGGGGCTTCAGCAATCGTCATCAGGAGTGCGATCAGGATAACGGCAAGTGGGTGTTTCTGCGGCATATCGGTTTCTTTCCCGTCTTTTGTGGCGCTTCGAGAAGGCATCTTCAGCGTGTTGCGTGAAGTCGGCTTCACAAGGGCGGCGTGTTGAATGTGTTGGCCTCGCGCCGATGCAACGACGGCAAATCCCGACCTGAGAGAAACGCACCATCCAGCAGAGCTGCGATGCCGCCGGGTACTGACAAAATTTGGATGTGGCGATTTGTTAATCGTCCGATTGACCGGACGGATTGATGCCGGCAATTGATTGAAGATACATGATGATCTGATCGCGATCTTCTTTGGAGAGTTCTTTGAGATATTGTTCGTTCACACGACGGACAATAACCGGCAATTTTTTTGCCTTTTCGCGCCCCGCCTTGGTCATGAAAACCAACATTGACCTGCGGCTGCTGGGGTCCGGCCGCCTTTCCGCGAAGCCGGCATGAACCAATGCGTCTACATTTCGACTGGTGTAATATTCCGGAAAATCAAGCTTCTCGCCGAGTTGCCGCTGGTTGATGCCGTCTTTCTCAGCCAACACCATGAGATTGGCGAAAATCTTTACATCCACGCCTTCTTTCGCCAGCTCCTTTTTCATTGTGGCATCGATCCTGCGCGCAAGTGTCTGGATCAGGAATCCGAAACTCCATTCCCGCGTTCCCTGCGATTTTGAGACCTGTGTCATCAGAAAATGCCCTCTGACCATAGGCATATCTCCAAAGCTTGCTACGAGCAACACTTGCACAAAATTGTGCATTTACAAATATTGTAAATGCAAGTAATGCATCAGCAAGTCAATCGTGACGCGTCGGGCGTTGGCGGATGGACGCCTCTTTGGGTGGCAGGCGATGGCGCGGCGAACCGGGCTCCCACGCACGGCCGTCCTGTAATGTGCCAGATCCTCAAGCGCGGATCGCTGACGGTTCGGATTCAACCGGATTTCGGAGAAGCTAAATGTTAAAAAAACGAGGTGTCCTGGTCATTGTCGGGCTGACAATTGTGTTTGCCATCCTGCATGTCGGGTTTGCGCCGGAAAATCATGACCCGAGGACGGTTGGCACAACGATGCTCGGGGGCGTTGCGTTTCTCCTGATGACTTCGTCGCTTGTCCTGTCGACGCGGGCCGATTTCCTGGAGGATTGGTTTGGCGGTCTGGACCGTGTCTATCAGGTGCACAAGATTGCCGGTGTGGCCGCAACGCTGTTTGTGCTGGTCCACTTCTTCGGGGTTCCCAAGGAGCTTCCGGCCGGAATTGACGGTTCCGCAAACCCGCTAGTGCCGTCCGCGCCGCTCGGAATGCTGGCGCTGATTGTCCTCGTCCTGTCGCTTTTGATCGCGCTTAACCGGAAAATCTCCTACTCCCGCTGGCGTCCGTTCCATAAACTTGTCGGGCTTGTCTATGTTCTTGCGGTCGCTCATTTTTTGACGGCGCCCCCGATTTTCTTCAACAAGTTCGGCGCTTCCGGTTTGTTTCTGACTGGTCTCGCCGCCATTGGCGTGATGTCTTTTCTTTACAGCGTCTTCGGCTTGAATCGTCGCAAGTCGCATTCCTACGAGATTCAATCAGTGGAGGCGCTGGAGCGGGCCACCGAAGTCACCCTTCGGCCGACAGACCGGAAGATGGATTTCAAGCCGGGTCAGTTTGCCTTCGTGGAAATTCAGGGCAAAGGTTGGTCGGAGCCGCATCCTTTCACGATTTCCAGCGGCAGTGATGAAGACTGTCTGCGCTTTACCATTAAGGTTCTGGGCGATTGGACGCGCAAGGTGCGGGAGGACCTGCAGCCAGGGGGAAAGGTGATCGTGCGCGGTCCGTACGGTCGCTTTGACACTGGAGCGGCCGGCAAAAAGCAAATCTGGCTGGCCGGTGGCGTCGGCCTTACGCCGTTCCTGTCAAACATGCGCAGCATGAAACCGGGCGACGATCGTCAGATCCACCTTGTGTACGCCGCACGCAACAAGGCCGACGCGCTCTTTCTCGACGAGTTGAAAACGCGGGCGGCCGAACTCGGAAACGTTACGCTTGTCCCGTTGTTTTCCGACGAGGGCAATTTCGCGCGCGTCGACATCATGAAGTCGCGGCTGCCCGATCCCATGGAGACATATGACTATTTCATGTGCGGCCCAAAACCGATGGTCAACGCTCTGATGGCAGACCTGAAGAAACAAGGCGTCGAACGCAGCCGGATCCATACCGAAGCGTTTGAGTTCCGGTGAGTATGTTCATCCTGAAAGACCATTCGTTGCCAACGGCTGGACCCCAATCAGTTCTGGAATTCGAAATGCGCACTTGTCTGAAATTTATCCATGAAATCGGGACCATAATGTATGTCGGCGGCATCCTGTCCCATATCGTGATCGGCATTTTGTTTGCGCAATCATCTCCCGAAACGACAGTGGTTGTTTATACCTACAAGTTGCAAAGCGCCTACATTCTGATCCTTCCGGGCCTGGGGCTGAAGATAGCAACCGATCTGTTCGCCTTCTTGATCCTGCGGGAGCGAGCATGGTGGATGCGTATCAAGCTTGGCATGACGGCGTTTCTCACAGTCAATGCCTTTGTTTTTCTCGTTCCGATGATGCCGGAGCTTTTGTTGCTGGCGGAAGCTTCTGTGCCTGCGGGTACCCTGAGCGTTGATTTTGCGGATCTGGAGCACCGCGAAATGCTCGTCGGCATGTCGAATGTTATCCCGCTGATCACGGAAATGATCATGGGCGCATTTCGTCCGGCTCTAAGCCGTACTGAACGTTTGAATCGAACCGCCTAGTTCGATGGGAACGGTTATTCGGTCTCACCGATTCTGTCCGCACCGCCGGAATTCGGCGATGCGGCCGGTTGCCTAAATCATCACAACTTCCAGGAGTTCAAAATGAAATATGCCTGGTGGCGTCGTGTTCTCATTGTTGTGCCGTTGGCCGTTGGGGCAGGTGTTTTTTATATGATGGCCTCAAACAAGCAGGTTCCGAACCAGGTTGCGCTTCAAGAGCAATCGATGCAGGTCCGGGTCATTACGACAAAGGGGCTCGACATTGTCCCCAAAATGCTCGGTTACGGGAATGTGAGTGCGGCGCGGGTCTGGAACATGGTGGCAAAGGTCGCTGGGGAAATAGACTACATGCATCCCGAAATGAAGGAAGGAGCCATCCTTCAGGCCGGCACGGAACTCATCCGCATTTCGCCAAAAGATTATGAACTACAGGTCAAGCAGGCTCGAGCCAACATCCGCCAGATCAACGCAAATATTTCGGAACTCGAGGTCAAGCGCGCCAGTATTGACCAAAGCGCAGGCATTGAGATGCAGGCGTTGAAGCTGAAGGAAAAACAACTCGCTCGCAAGCAACAGCTCCGACAGAGGGGAACCGTTTCGGACTCCATTGTCGACGAAGAGGAAAATGTGGTCCTGCTTCAGCGCCAGAAGATCCAGGATCTTCGCAATGAGGCGGATCTCATTCCGGTTCAAATCGAAGCTCAAAGGGCGCAGATTGCTGTTTATCAGTCACAGCTGGAAACCGCGGAACTGAACCTTGAAAGGGTCCACATTCGCCTGCCCTTCGATGCCCGCATAGCCGATGTCAGCGTCGAACAGACGCAATATGTTCAGACCGGAAAGGAGATGGGGACGGCCGACAACACGGAAACCGTCGAAGTCAAGGCACAAATACCCCTTTCGCAATTCCGGCAGTTTCTGGGAATTCTAAACTCTGACCAGCCCGTCGGCACAGTTGATGGCAAGTCATTGCAGGGCGTTGTGGAACGGACCGGACTGCATGCAATCGTCCGCCTACCTTTCAACCGGAGTGAATCGGCGTGGCTTGGTCGCGTGATGCGCGTGGTTGACGAAATCGATCCGGAGACGCGAACCGTTGGTGTCATCGTCGTGGTCGATCGACCTTATGAGAAAATCATTCCCGGCAAGCGCCCCCTGCTCAGCAAAGGTATGTTCGTTGAAGTGGAGTTCCGGAGCAATCCACGGGGAAAGACGATCGCGGTGCCGCGCTCCGCATTGAGGAATGGACAGGTCTATGTTGCCGGGAGCGATAATCGGCTGGAAATCAGGCCTGTCGTCGTCGCTTTCCGACAGGGCAGGATTGCTGCGATCGCCGATGGCTTGCGGGAAAACGAACGTGTCGTCGTAAGCGACCTGATCTACGCTACTGAGGGAATGCTCATCGACGCGCTGGAAGATGGAGCCCTGGCGGCCGTTCTGCGCGACGAAGCTGCCGGCCGGGACTTGCCAAGATGATCCGTTTCTTTGCCGCCCACCCGACTGCCGGTAATCTCCTGATGGCCGTTTTCATTCTGGTGGGCCTGCTGACGTTTTCATCTCTGAAACGGGAGACATTGCCAAGTATCAATCCGCGCGAGGTCAGTGTGACTGTTTCCTATCCCGGTGCGCGTCCGGAGGATGTTGAGGAAGCAATATGCCGTCGTATTGAGGATGCGGTCGAGAGCGTGGAGAATATTTCAAGCATATCGTGCGAAGCCAAGGACAGTCTGGCGCAGGCGATCGTCGAGATGAAACTGGGTGAGAACCTCGACCGGTTTATCGCCAAGATAAAGACGAAAATCGATGCGGTCGATGAATTTCCCGAAAAGGCAGAATTGCCGGTTGTCGAGGAAATGGGAACGACGGAGTTTGTCGCGTCCGTGGCGCTAACCGGGTTCAGGAACCGATCACACCTCAAGGCGTACGCCCTGGAACTCAAGGACCGGATGTTGCAATGGGGAGGGATCTCCCAAGTCGACATCAAGGGATTCTCCGAACACCAGATCCGGATCGAACTGTCGGCCGCCGCGTTGCGCCAGTTCGGCCTCAGCACGTCTGCGGTCGCCGCCAAGCTTGCCGAGCAGAGCTTCGATCTGCCCGGCGGCAGCATCGAAGAATCAGAGGGGCAAATTTCGCTTCGTTTTGCAGACGAGCGATCCCGACCCCGCGATTTTCTCGATCTTGTCGTGGTGTCGGATGAAGATGGCGGCATCGTCAGGCTGGGCGATTTGGCGACGGCGACGGACCGGTTCAGTCTCGATGAAGATAAAATTCTGTTCGAAGGGCAGTCCGCGGCCCTTTTGGAAATCTCGAAAACCAGAAGCGAGGACATTCTCGATGTGGTCGGCGCGGTGTCGGATTTTATCGACAATGAGCAGTCGACCGCCCCGCCCGGCGTGAAACTTACCCTTTCAAACGACAATTCCGCGATCGTGCAGGATCGTCTCGATCTTCTTGTCGAAAACGGGCTCCAGGGTCTGGCGCTGGTATTTCTGATGATGTGGCTGTTCTTCGGTTTTCGCTACTCATTCTGGGTGACGATGGGACTGCCGGTGTCTTTTCTCGGCGCTTTGGCAATCATGTACTTGTTGGATTTTTCACTCAACATGATGTCCATGCTGGGATTGCTTATCGCCACAGGTCTGCTGATGGACGATGCGATCGTAATCTCTGAAAATATCGCTGCGCAGAGAGAGAAGGGAAAATCCGCGCTCGATGCCGCGATTGACGGCGCCGCGCAGGTCTTTCCCAGCATTCTGGCATCGTTCCTGACAACAGCGATGGTGCTTGGTTCTCTGGTGTTCCTGAATGGAGACACTGGAGAGGTCTTGCGTGTCGTGCCGATTGTGATGCTGTTTGTGTTGACGGTCTCACTTGCCGAGGCGTTTCTGATCCTGCCGCGACACTTGCTGCATTCGCTGGAGAATGACAGCAAGCGCACCTCGCGCCTGCAGTCAGGGGTGGAAAAAACTCTTGATTGGATACGGGAAGTGCCGATTGGCCACCTGATCGATCTGTGCATGCGATGGCGCTACGTCACCGTCGGGATTGCCGTCGCGCTGCTGATGATTTCGATCGGTATGTTTGCGGGCGGCATATTGAGATTTTCGGTTTTTCCGGATCTTGACGGCGATGTTGTCGAAGCACGGCTGCTTCTGCCACAGGGAACTCCTCTGGCAAGAACGGAGCGGGTGGTTGCGAATGTCGGGGCCGCGCTCGAACGGTTGAACGCGAGACTGTCACCTGAACAGCCCATGGGCCAGGACCTGGTGAAGTACATTACTGTACAATACAACAAGAATTCCGATGCTCATGAGACGGGAAGCCATATCGCCACTGTGACCGCCGATCTTCTCGGCGCTGAAATCCGAACAGTCTCATCGGATGCGTTTGTGGCGCTCTGGCGCCAGGAAGTGGGATTGATGCCCGATGTGCTCAGCGCCAAATTCACCGAGACGGTGGTCGGGCCGGGAGGGCTGGCGATTGAAATTCGATTGCAAGGGCGTGATTTGCTGGAACTGAAATCGGCTTCCTCGGATCTCCAGAACTGGTTGCAAACCTATCAGGGTGTTACGAATCTCATGGACGATCTGCGTCCGGGCAAAAAGGAAATTCGATTGAGAGCGACCGAGCAGGCGGCAACGCTTGGGCTTTCAGCGCGGGACATCGCCGATCAGCTGCGAACGTCGTTTTTTGGAACCACGGTGAACGAAATACAGGTCGGTCCGGAATCCTACGAAATCGATGTGCGGATGGCGCTGGTCGATCGCGATAGCCTGGCTGATCTCGATAATTTTGCGATCAGGACGGAGGGCGGGGCGCTTGTGCCCCTGAAAACCGTCGCAAAACAGCTGAGCGGGCGCGGATATGCCCGCATCAATCGGCATCAGCGGTCCCGAACCGTGACCGTGCAGGGCGATGTCGACCGCCAATTGGCAAATGCCAATGCCATAATAGAGGACACCAAAGCCAACTTCTTTCCGCGCCTCTTGGAGCGCTATCCGAACGTCAGCCTTGAGCTCGGCGGTCAGGACGAGGAGGGCGCAAAAACCCAGCAGTCAATGATGTCGGGTTTTCTGATCGGAATGATCGGTGTGTTCGTTATGCTCAGCTTCCAGTTCCGCAGTTATGTCGAACCGATTGTCGTGATGGTCATTATCCCGTTGTCGTTCACCGGAGTGATTTTCGGGCATGTCGCCATGGGCCTTGATTTCACCATGCCCAGTATTCTCGGCTTTATTGCCATGGCCGGCGTGGTGGTCAACAATTCGATCCTGCTGGTCAATTTCATCAAGGAGCATCAAGAGGAGTATGTAAGCGTCGCCGTTGCCGCTCCGATTGCGGCGAGAGCCCGGTTCAGGGCGATCCTGATCACGACGTTGACCACGATTGCCGGCATGCTGCCGCTCTTGACGGAGATCAGCCTCCAGGCTCAAATTCTCATTCCCATGGTGGCGAGCCTGACATTCGGCCTGATCGCTTCCGTCATTATGGTGTTGTTCGTTGTGCCGGCCGTTTATGCGATTGTTGACGATTTCGGTCTGAGCACTTTGCATTCGGAAAACGGAAACGGATCCGTATCGAGAACCACCGTCGAAAGGGCCCGTGAGATCTGCTGAATGCAGACGCATTCCTTTTCTTGTTCAACGTCTATTACTGGTGGGATCCGTTTGACCGCGCGAACACAAATGCCTGCGCGTCTAAGACGAAAACGGCATCGACGATCTTCCGATCAATCTCCGTGGGTGTCGCCTTCGACGACAAAGTGCTCTGCGAGGGTTTCCTTGATCCAGGTGAATACCGCCCGGAAGCTTGGCTCGGTCATCACATGACGCGGGACGAGCGCGCGGTAGCGCCGGATCAGTTCCGGATCATTGCCGGACAATTTTTCAAGGCGGTGATCATCCTGGCCCAGGATGTCAGGGATCAGGGCCTGTCCGACGCCGGCGACGACAGCCGAATGGACGAAACCGGCATCGCTGGTCGAGAGCGTGACCTCCGCATCCGGATGGGTTTCGTTCAACCAGGTCCGGGTGCGCATGGCAAAGCGGATAAAATCCGAGGTTACCCACTGGTTGTTCCGCGGAGACGATTTGCTGGCATAGACCGAATAACTGACATCGCAGAGGGGGATTTCGATTTCGTGCCGGCGCGGCTGAACGTCAAACCGCAGCGAAAAGGCAATGTCTTCGATTTCCTGGCGGGATTCGACAACATCGCCGATCAGAAACAGTCGAATATCGGGAAAAGCCTGCCGCAGGCGCGGGACCGCCGGACACAGGATCCGGTCTATTATCCACGGAGCCGTGTTGAGGCGGACAATTCCTTTCGGTTTGTGGTCCGGGACGCTCACTGTTTGTGTCAGTGACTGGAAGTCGGCCTCCACCCGCATGGCAACTTCAAGCAACCGTCGGCAATAGTCCGTTGGCTGGACGCCGGTCGTGTGTCGATCGAAAAGCGCCGTGCCCAAGGCATCTTCGAGAGCCTGGATGCGTCGGCCAACGGTCGTGTGTGAGACCTTCATCACCCGTGCGGCGTTCTTGAACGAATTCGATCGCGAGACCGCCAGAACGTATTTCAGGTCATTCCAATCCAAGCCGATACCCTTTCTTCCGAACTCAGGATGCCGTTCCGTTGTTCGGAATTCAACAGCAATGTGCAGGAACATTCCTCAAATATATTTGTGGTGCATTTCTGCACATCTTGGTTGCGTTATTGCGGTCTTCTGGCTGCTTGGGTGTGACGGTAAGCTTTTTTCCCAAATTAGACTGTTTGATATCTGGAATACATGACAATTTTCCGGATCCTGAAGTTTAATGACGGCTTTTGGGCCTGATGGTGTGATCCCTTAACCTGGAGCATTGTCAATGGGACAGAATATTCTTCTTGCAGATGTCTATTCCAGTACCAAAGGTGGCGGAGATATTGCCACGGCGGTGAACAACGCTGCTAATGGCAGTTCCGAAGGAGTCCAGTTCCTCAATGATGTGTTCAACGGACCCTCGATACAGGACTTGTCATCGGGAACCTGGGCTCAAGGCTTGCTGGACAGTATTGCGCCCCTTGACTTCGGCCAGGGGGATCTCTTCGAAGTTGCCGTCGATGAAGCCGGTTACGAGTCCGCGCTCACGAAATACAATGATGCCCTGGACAAGGTGGCGACGGCAACGGAACTTGCAGAGAAATTCAGTGTTAGTGGCGAGCCGACGACCGTCGTCGGCGGCCTGGCGGATTTCCTGACCAAGTGGAAAGAAGCCAGCACACTTCTCGAAACGGCTGCCGGAGAACTTGAGGGAAATCCGGCTGGCGTCGGTTTGCAGGCCCTGGCGGAAATTTTCAGCCTGGTGACCGACGTTGTCTCAGACGAAACGCTGCAGGCTCTCAACGCGCTCGACAAGATTCTGTTGAAGGAACCGCCATCCGGAACATTTGCCGGCATCGATGCGAGCACGCCCGAGGGCGCGGATTGCCTGCGCGAGCTGCGTGACGCATTGGCCGGCCAATTGCAGCAGGCCGGGGTGGACCAACCGAGCGCAGGCTGGGATCTGCTCGACCTTCTGGATGATTTGAGCGATGTGACACCATCTCTGCCGTCGATTTCCTTCCAGTTCGATCCGCTTGTCCTGGATCTCGACGGCGACGGAGTCGAACTTACGGCTCGCGGCGATCCGACAGTCTTTTTCAATTTCGGCGAAGGCGGAACACGCTACCAGACCAGCTGGGTCGCGCCGGATGATGCGATCGTCGTCCGTGACAGCAATGGCAACGGGCAGGTCGATTCCGCGTTGGAGTTTTTTGGCAACCAGACTGTCGATGCCTATACGGATCTGGCGCAATACGATGGGAATGCCGACGGCGTCATCAACTACCAGGATGCGATCTGGCAGGAAATGGCAGTCTGGCGCGATCTCAATCAGGATGGGCAAAGCCAGGCCGGCGAAGTGTTTTCCCTCGAAGCAACGGGTGTAGCCGAAATCAATCTTGGCCGTACCGCCACCGATTTCGACGTTGCCGGAGCGACAATCGCCGCAACGGGGAGCTGGACCGGCGTTGACGGTGTGCAGCGCGAAGCCTGGGCCGTGTTTCTGGATGTGACCGCGGGCGCCTCGGACGTTCCGCTGCCCGAAGGTGTCGAAGTGCCCGAAAGCATTCGCGAACTGCCGTTTCTCGCCGGCGGTGGCGAGGTCGCCGATCTGTGGAAGGCGATGACCCTCGATCCGGTGCTTGAGGTGATGGTGCGATCCTATGCCGACAATGCCGAGGCGATGACGGGATCGGAGATTTGGGAAGGCATGGCCGGTATCGTCATCCGCTGGCTTGGCGGCAACGTGACGGAGTCCTTTGATTGGCACCAGGACGTGCTTTCGCTCGACAATCCGCGCGATTTTCTCGAACCCCTATTCGAGAGTTTTTTCGATACCGAAATTTCCCTCGCTCAACCCGCCAGTATCCGCGACATCGGCCTGTCCTTTACCGAGGACGTCTGGACGGAATTTACGTTCCGGAATTTCGTGGACTCGATGGTCGCGCGGTTCACCAGCCAGATCCCGGCCTATCAGCGGGCTCAGGCCGACACGCCGGAAGCGCTGGAAGCCGCCGAAAACAGTGCATTCAATGCGGTCGAGGAGAATATCACTTACGATCCGGAGGACAGTTCCACGCAAATCGGACTCGACGCCTTCATTCGTGACATCGTTCGGCGCATGCCGGAGGATCGCTCCGAGGCTCTGGACTATATCGACCAGATCGCGCCGACGCTTCGCTCGGTTCGCAACGAAGTGTACCAGAACACAGATCCGGCCTGGTTCCCGCAGGTCGAATACAGCGCCTATCGCAACGATCTCCGGCGTTGGCTGAATGAGGCGGAAGACCGCGATGATCTGGACCCCTGGGTGTCGGACTTCCTGTTTTTCCGTGTTCTTGCCGAGTATTGGGGAGAGGGAACCGACGGCAACGACATCCTCGATCCCGCACGCACCAAATACGGTTTCGCGACGGGCCGGGACTATACCTATTTCAATGGCGGGGAAGGCGACGACCAATTGATCTCGGCTCCCTATAGCGGGCCGATCATTCCCTATCAGCCGCTCGGCGGGCAGAATATCGAAGTCACCGGTACACAGAACCGGACCCTGATCGTATATCGCCAGGGCGATGGCAATGACGTTGTCGACATGAACGCGGCGACCGGCCGGCATATGGTTTTTTTGCCCGACATCGCCTCTACCGACGCCGTTTTCCGTGTTGCGCCGACCGGCGGTGGGGAGTTCATTTTGAGCTTCGCCGATGGCGGTTCCATAGGCTTTCAGGGGCTGGGCGCGCTGACCGGCGGCGGGCTTGAGATCCGCTATGCGGACGACGTCGTGCAGACCGAAGACGATGTCCGCCTGCAATATACGGATTTCGACGACATCGTGACCGGCGATGGTGGCGACAACGTCATCACTGGCGGGCTCGGCGATGACACCCTTCGCGGTGAGGGCGGCGACGACCTCTACATATTCCGGCGCGGTGACGGCAACGACGTCATCGAAGACACATTCGAAAATGTTTTTGACACCACCACCGGGCAAATCCTGCGGGCGTCGAACCAACTCTGGCTGCAGGACTACAATCGCGAGGACGTGCAGATTTCGCGGGTGTCTGAAAATTCGAGCTCGCCGGATTTCAGGAATATGAAGCTGACATTTGTCGGCGAACCGGATGACAGCATCATCATCGTCAACCAGTTGCGGGTTTCCTCCTTCGGTGCCGCACCGCAGCCCCGGGTCGACCTGATCCGATTTGCGGACGGATCGGAGATTGATTTCGCAGGGGCATCGGAATTTCTGTTCGCGTCTCTCGTCGGAGACAGCGATGATCTGGCCGAAGGATCGAACACGAACGACGTGCTCTTGTTTTCCGCCGGCAACGACACGCTTTCGGGCAATGGCGGCGACGACATCTATATTCGCAATGCCGGCACGCCGGGCGATGATGTCATCGACGAAGATGGCGGGATCAACGACGCCGAAATTCTGGTGCTCTACGGTCTGACGCCGGCCGACGTCGACCTCAGCAAAGACGGCAACGATCTTCTTCTGACTTTGCCGCTTGGCTCGGTCCGGATCGTCAGCCAGTTCGGGACCGGCGGTCAGCACCGGGTCGAAGAAGTGCGGTTTGTTCCCGTAACCGCCGATATCGATGCGCCCAGCCACGTCCTGACCGCAGTTGAAATTGCGGCTGCCGTGAACCCGATTTCCGGCATCGACACCTTGCTCGAAGGCACCTCCGCATCCGAAACCGTCAACGGGAACGGCAGCGATCAGATCGTTGACGGCAAGGAGGGGGACGACATCCTGCAGGGCCGGTTCGGCTCCGACATCTACATCTGGGGGCCGGGATCGGGCAACGACGAGATCCGGGAGAATGGCGAACTGGACTCTCGCGCCGTCGACCGGGTTCAACTTGTCGGCCTCAACCCGGAGGACGTCGAATTGACGCGAATCCCGGGCAATGAACTGGTCCTGACCCAGTTGACAACCGGGGAAACGCTGACGGTCACCAATCACTTTTCCGGTCCCAAATCCGCGATCGAGTTTCTCTTGTTCGAGAATGGGACCGTCTGGGGGCCGGAAGAGATTCAACAAGCCGCCTGGTGGCGGGGTACGGCAGGCAATGATGACATCACGGCCAGCAATCGTGGCGAGACGATCCTCGGCGACGCCGGAGACGATGAGCTCGATGGCCGGCAGGGCAGCGACACGTACCGTGTGGGCGTCGGCAGCGGGTCCGATACGATCACCGATCGCACAAACGGTGGCGCCGATGCCAATACACTTGATTTCATCGGCGTCGGGCCGGGTGAACTGGAGATCGTCCGCGATGGATCGTCCGGCACCGGACTGGATGCCCTCGTGCGATTCGGCAGCGATGTTGTGCGCCTGGTCAATCAATATGATCCGGACCCCGAAAACCGCCCGATCCAGTTTTTTTCGTTTGACGGCGCCTCCATACAACCGACGGAAGCTTTCTTTGACACCGAGCTCGTTGTCGGCACACCCGAAAACGACACTGTGCGCGGAACGTCAGGTGCCGATATCGTCGATGCCTTGAGCGGTGACGACCTGATTCTATCGAGCGATGGCGACGACACTTACCTCTGGGGCGAAGGCCGGGGCAACGACATTCTGAACGATATCGGCGACGGCGCTCCGTCGAACGGCGTCAGGTTGATTGACCTCAATCGCGAGGATATCGCCCTCGGTCGGCAGCCCGGTTCTGAGGATCTGGAAGTTACGATCCTGGCAACCGGCGAAGTTCTGACGGTGGTTGACCAGTTCGGGCCGCTGAGCAGCACATCCGCCGGTCCGCGCTACTTCGGCGTCGCCAGAATTGAGTTCGCCGACGGAACCGTGATGGATCGGGAAGACATTCTTTTGTCTGCGCCGATCGAGGTGAACGAAACCACGGGAACAACTTCGGGTCGACGTGGCGATGACGCTTATATCTGGGGCGCCGGTCGCGGTGATGCCCTTATCGATGACGACGGCCTGCGCCGTGAAGACGATTTCCTGATCCTTGAGGGCCTCAACCGCGACGATATCACGATATCGCGCGGGCCGGCCACGGATGCTCTCGGCCGTTACAGTCTCTTGATTGAAATCATCGATACCGGCGAAGTCCTGACCCTTCTGCTGCAATTGCGTGGCGACGACCTTTCCGCAACGTCATTTGGCGATCCGATCCCGACGATCGTCTTTGCAGACGGCAGCCGGCTCGATACAAGTTCGTTGCCCTACGATCTTCCCTTCCTCGGCACGGACGCGGCGGAAGAAATTTTTGCCGATGAGGTCGCCAACCAGCTTCAGGGCGCCGGAGGCGACGATATTCTTGCTGGGCGCGAGGGGGGCGACCGCTATATCTGGTCACCGGGCGACGGCAATGACATTATCCGAGAGATCACCACCGAATTTGTATCCGGCGACAGCGAGGGGGAAGGCGGTACGGATGTCGAAGTGCCGCTCACGTCGGACGGTGACAGTCTGCGCCTTCTCGGCGTGCAGGCTTCGGAGGTTGGTTTTGCGCGGGATGCGGCGACACCCTTCGATCTTCTGATCACGATCGGTACGGAAACCATTCGGGTCGAACAGCATTTTGCCGCGTCGCTTGCCGGTCTCGAAAGCGTTGTTACCGATGACGCAACCATTCCTGCCTGGCAGATCAATGAGATTGTCGGAATCAATGTTGTGGCCGGTACAGATGGCGCGGACGAACTTGTCGGAACCTGGGCAGGGGATCTGTTCAACCCGGGGGAGGGGGACGATATCATCACCACGCTCGGTGGTGCCGACCGCATCGTGATTGGCGCGGATGGTGGCACCGACAGTGTCGAGGGATTTGTCGGCGGGCCTTACGGTACCCGCATCGAACTCCCGGGCTTTACGGATTTTGCATCACTGCTTGCAGTGGCATTTCAGGACGGCGAGGATGTGGTCGTTCCCGTTGATCCGGCCTCAGGCAATGCCGTGGTCCTGAAAAACACCTTGTTGTCGGATCTCGAACCTGAAAACTTCGGATTTGCCCGCCCGCCGATCCGCGGCACCGAGGATGCGGATACGCTCATCAGCACGCCGCTTGACGATGAAATCCTGGCATTGGGTGGCGACGATGCGATTTTTTTGTTTGGTGGCTCCGACAATGTGGATGCAGGGGCCGGTGAGGATTTTATCAGGCTGCGGTCCGGCACGCATACGATTGATGGCGGCGAGGACCGCGATACGATTCGGATCAACGCCAATCGAGACGAATACCAGATCAGCGAATCCGGGGACGGATTCGTTCTGGAGCCTGTCCTTGCTGGCTCACTGCCATCGGCGACGGTCACCAATGTCGAGCAAATCCAATTCGATGATGTCCTGTTTGAGCTGATACCGGATAATATCGCGCCGGTTCTGGAGGGTGGCCGTGTCTTCCCGGTGGATGAGAACGAATTTGCCATCACCGACTTCAACGCCACCGACGACAATGACAGCGAAGGCAATGGCCTGACCTATGCGATTGTCGGCGGCGATGACGCGGCTCTGTTCACGATCAATTCCGCCAGCGGCGAATTGCGGGCGCTGCGCACGCTCGACTTCGAAGATCCGCGCGATGCCGATGGCGACAACGATTATGCGCTGGAAGTGCAGGTCACCGACAGCGGCGGACTTTCGACGAGCCGTGTGATCTCGGTGCGGGTGCAGGATGTTGTCGAGAACACCGCACCGGTTCTGGAGGGTGGCCGTGTCTTCCCGGTGGACGAGAACGAATTTGTCATCACCGACTTCAACGCCACCGACGACAATGACAGCGAAGGCAACGGCCTGACCTATGCGATTGTCGGCGGCGATGACGCGGCTCTGTTTGCGATCAATTCCGCCAGCGGCGAATTGCGGGCCCTGCGCACGCTCGATTTCGAAGACCCGCGCGACGCCGATAGCGACAACGATTATGCGCTGGAAGTGCAGGTGACGGACAGCGGCGGGCTTTCGACGAGCCGTGTGATCTCGGTGCGGGTGCAGGATGTTGTCGAGAACACCGCACCGGTTCTGGAGGGTGGCCGTGTCTTCCCGGTGGACGAGAACGAATTTGTCATCACCGACTTCAACGCCACCGACGACAATGACAGCGAAGGCAACGGCCTGACCTATGCGATTGTCGGCGGCGATGACGCGGCCCTGTTTGCGATCAATTCCGCCAGCGGCGAATTGCGGGCGCTGCGCACGCTCGATTTCGAAGACCCGCGCGACGCCGATGGCGACAACGACTACGTGCTTGAAGTGCAGGTCACCGACAGCGGCGGGCTTTCGACGAGCCGGGTGATCTCGGTGCGGGTGCAGGATGTTGTCGAGAACACCGCGCCGGTTCTGGGGGGCGGCCGGGTCTTCCCGGTGGACGAGAACGAGTTTGTCATCACCGACTTCAATGCCACCGACGACAATGACAGCGAGGGCAACGGCCTGACCTATGCGATTGTCGGCGGCGATGACGCGGCCCTGTTTGCGATCAATTCCGCCAGCGGCGAATTGCGGGCGCTGCGCACGCTCGATTTCGAAGACCCGCGCGACGCCGACGGCGACAACGACTACGCGCTGGAAGTGCAGGTGACGGACAGCGGCGGACTTTCGACGAGCCGTGTGATCTCGGTGCGGGTGCAGGATGTTATCGAGAACACCGCGCCGGTTCTGGAGGGCGGCCGTGTCTTCCCGGTGGACGAGAACGAATTTGTCATCACCGACTTCAACGCCACCGACGACAATGACAGCGAGGGCAATGGCCTGACCTATGCGATTGTCGGCGGCGATGACGCGGCCCTGTTTGCGATCAATTCCGCCAGCGGCGAATTGCGGGCCCTGCGCACGCTCGATTTCGAAGACCCGCGCGACGCCGATGGCGACAACGACTACGTGCTTGAAGTGCAGGTCACCGACAGCGGCGGGCTTTCGACGAGCCGGGTAATCTCGGTGCGGGTGCAGGATGTTGTCGAGAACACCGCGCCGGTTCTGGGGGGCGGCCGGGTCTTCCCGGTGGACGAGAACGAATTTGTCATCACCGACTTCAACGCCACCGACGACAATGACAGCGAAGGCAATGGCCTGACCTATGCGATTGTCGGCGGCGATGACGCGGCCCTGTTTGCGATCAATTCCGCCAGCGGCGAATTGCGGGCCCTGCGCACGCTCGATTTCGAAGACCCGCGCGACGCCGACGGCGACAACGATTATGCGCTGGAAGTGCAGGTGACGGACAGCGGCGGGCTATCGACCAGCCGGGTGATTTCGGTGCGGGTGCAGGATGTCGAGGAGAATTCGCCGCCGGTCCCGGGGATCGTCGATCTTCAGTTTGGCGAGGATGAGGTCGGTCGCGTCGTCGACTTGCTGGACGGAGCATTTGACGTGGACGGGGATGACCTTGATGTCGAAAACGTCGTTGTAACGGCGGCCAGCGGACGCATTGTTGAATTCAGTCTGGATGCCGGAAGCGGTCTTTTGACCCTTGCCGACGGCGGATTTGAAGATCTTGACGCTGGTGACCTGGAAGCGCTTACGATCACCTATGACATCACCGATGGCAGTGTGGCAGTCAATTCCGCAGCGACGGTTGTGATTGAAGGCGCGGATGAGCCGGTTTCCTCGCCGTTCGCGTTCGCGCTTGTGGACACTGTCAGCGACACTGCGTTGTTTGAACTTTCGGACGGCGCCAGTGTGACACCGGACAATCCGGCCAACCAGCGTTCGATTCTGGTCGAGATCGACGATGCGGTTGCCGCGAATGTGGAGTCCGTCGTCTTCAATCTTTTCGATCTGGACGGGAATCTTGTCCATTCCAAAACGGAAAACTTCGTTCCCTATTCGCTCTACGGGGATTTCTCCGGCGATTTTGCAGGATCCGATCAGGGGCTGCTGCCGGGTGCCTACACGCTCGAAGTGGAAGCTTTCGATCAGAACAGGGGACGGGGCAACCTGATAGCCGAAGACACGATCAGTTTTGTCCTCGATGGGCGGACCGGCCTTGAACTCGACGGCACAACCCGGTCCGAT
>Ga0207422_1002091_pt1 | contig 29941 bp, 30 predicted proteins | sample MarCyaLeptolynsp_FD_187757 | JGI IMG/M metagenome (GOLD analysis project Ga0207422, IMG submission 187757) | Marine cyanobacterial communities from Panama - species 1 Leptolyngbya sp. (SPAdes) | ecosystem: Environmental > Aquatic > Marine > Unclassified | place: Panama: Panama City | collected... | reverse complement strand
CCATGGCTGCGGTGCGTGCCCCACTGGGTGATCACGTACGTCGGTGCACGAGCAGTCCGTTTTACGACTTCCGCATCCCAAGGAAAACGAGGCGCGCCGTGTCAGGATCAGCAGAGATTTCCACCACGCTGTCCCGGACCTGATCCAGGACCCAATTTGCGCCACCGCGAGATAGACCGGCAAACGCTTGGTTTGGGACGCTGCTACAAGCAAATCCGAACAAACTTCTGGAAACGAGTGGATCCCTGATCTCCGCTTCGCTGCGTCCAGGATGACGAAGGAGAACGCAGATACATTCCCCCTCGCCGTCAGTCCAGACAGGTGAGGCGAAGCCAAACGCTGATCTGGAATCCAGACGCACGCTCGCGCCAATGGCGCGTCATTTCTCGGTCGAAGTGTTGGACCAGGCCTATTCCTCGGGCAGTTCCCCCTCAGGCGGTTGCCAGAGTTCGACCGCATTGCCTTCCGGGTCCAGAAAGCGGAAGAAACGGCCGTATTCCTCGTCATCGTAGCCTAGTTCGGTCACACCGTCGGCGCGAAGGCTCGTCATCAGGGCATCAATGTCGTTGACGCGCAGATTGATCATGAACCGGTTGTCGGCGGGGCCGAAATAGGAAGTGTCTTCCTTGAACGCGGCAAAGACCGAAGGGCCCGCATTCTGGTGCAACCATGTCCCCATATTGATGTCGAAATGCTTCTTGTAGAACGCGGCCTGCCGCTCAGGGTCGGTGCTCTTGAAGAAGACACCTCCGATGCCGTCGATTTTCGCGGATTGACTCATCTCCGATCCTCCACCTGCCCTCACACCAGGGAGGCCAGGGCCTCGCAGAGTGGTGCCGGGTCATAAAAGGGTGCCGATGTCTTGCTCACAAGGTCAAGTCTGAGCACCGAAATACCCCGAGCCCTGACTTCTTCGGTTTCGCTTTCGGGCACGCTGTTGTCGACAATCACGAAATTGAGCAGTCTGTTTGTCGGACACTCCGGACCGACATCCCGGTGAAGATAGCTTATAAGCGTGTGCACCTTGTCGGCGAGGGTGAGGTTTGCCGTCTCCGGGTCCGGACCGAGACTTGGCACATAAATTTTCGGAACGGTGCGTGACGCAACTGCCTTGCCCACCCCCTTCGGCAGCAGGTTGGCGACCAGGCTGGTATAGAAACTCCCGGGCGCAAAGCAGATCAGGTCGGCAGATTGCACCAGTGTGCGATTGCGCTCGGGAAAGACACTCTCGACCGGCGCCTTGCAACCCAGCCCTTTGTTTAGGAAAAGATCCCTGATCGGCGAGTTCAGTTCCGGGTGTTCCTTGCCAGTCAGGAGGTGCTGCCCGACAACGGCATCGCCATTGGCAAGTTCGGCGCCCAGATGCAAGTTGTCGTCGGTGACCGCGCGCACAGTCCCCTGCACGCCCACGAGCTTGGACACGAGGAAGATGATCGGTTCGAGCTGCTGATTCTGGTTGAGATAACCACCCGCCAGAATGAGATTGCCGATGCTTGCCCCGCGCAGGTCGAAGGATGTCGGACAGGCGGCGCGGAACATGCCGAGCTGGTTCTGGATGAGCGTGCGCATCGGCTGCTCGATAGCCTCGACCAATGGGTGCGCTCCACCGATCATGCTGTCGAGTTCACCCTTCAGATCGTCGCCATTCGCGGATTTTGCAAAACGGTGGGTGAACAGCCGGAAAACGTCCGGGTGACCAAGCACGGTCTCGTCGGCAAGCGCCATCAGCCGGCTTCTGAGGTCGCCGATCGCGGGCATGTCAAACGCCACGCGAAGCCCCTGCGAACTGCCGCCGGAGTCAAACGGTGTCACCAGGTGGATTGAATTGTGCGTGTAGCGTTTCAGGCATTGCGAAACGCCGTTCAGCGCGGACCCGCCGCTGAAAAACAGAAGACGCGGCCCGAGCTTCGGATTGGACAGAAACCGTTCGATGCGGAACGGGTCCGGCATACGCACGGCGCGCGTGATGGTCACCTCGGACATTGCAGCCCCCGTCCATTTCCCGCCGGAAAATCCGGCCTGTGAAACCCGCCCGTTAGCGGGTCAGCTCACTCCTCGACCCATATCGCACGGAAATCGTTCACATTTGTCAATGTCGGCCCGGTCACGACCTGGTCCCCGATCTTTTCGAAGAAACTATGGGCATCGTTGTCCGCAAGTGCATCTGAGGCGGAGACGCCGCGTGCAGCGGCCTTTGCAAGTGTTTCCGGGCCGATGACCGCACCGGCGACCTCCGCGGCCCCATCAACGCCGTCCGTGTCGCATGCGATGGCGTGAATACCCGTAGCCCCTTTCAACGCAAGCGCCAGGGCGAGTGCATATTCCGCATTCGGCCCGCCGACACCATTTCCGTTGCGCGTGACGGTCAGCTCGCCACCGGAAAGCAGCAGCAGGGACCGGCCGCAGCCCTTGCGCTGCCTTTGCCGCTCGAGCGCCAGGTCAGCCTGGACGCGTGCAACGTCCCTTGCTTCTCCTTCCAGTGCATCACCGAGGATTTCGACGTCGCACCCCAGACCTTCGGCAAGCTCTTTCGCCGCTTCAAGAGACTGGGACGGCGCGGCGAAGATCGTGTTGGTCACGCCGGACAGCTTTTCATGGTCCGGAGGTAAAACACCCGAGGCTTCGGACAGAACGGTTATGACGGAGGCTGGGACATCGATCTGCCAGCGCTTCAGGATCGACGAGGCGTCACCGGATGTGCTGTCATCGCCGACTGTCGGCCCTGAGCCGATCTCGGCAGGATCGTCGCCGGGCACGTCCGACAGGAGCAGTGCCAGCGTCTGCGCCGGATGGGCCGCGGCTGCAAGCTGGCCACCCTTGACGGCACTCAGGTGCTTGCGCACGGTGTTCATCTGGCCGATTGGCGCGCCGGAACTCAACAGGCCTTGGTTGACCTGCTGCTTCTCGGAAAGAGTGATGTCGCCGGCTGGCGCGGTCAACAAGGCGGACGCACCGCCGGATATCAGCGCCAGCACGAAGTCGTCTTCACCCAGGCCTTGAACGAGGTCAAGCATGCGGCGCGTCGCAGCAAGGCCTGCTTCGTCCGGCACGGGATGTGCGGCCTCAACGATCTCGATCCCCTGGCACGGGCGTCCATAGCCGTATCGGGTGATGACCAGGCCGCTGCACGGACCCCAGGCAGCTTCAACCGCCTCAGCCATGCGCGCAGATGCCTTTCCGGCACCAATCACGGTCAACCGCCCTTCCGGTTTCTCCGGCAGGAAGGCCGCAAGGCTTTTCATCGGATCGGCCACCTCGACAGCCCGCTGGAACAGATTGCGCAGGATATCTTCCGGCTGCTCACTCATCAGGAATGCACCTCTCAGGTTTCGCAAGGTTAGAGACCTGTTTTGGTGCAATTTTCAAGGCTGAATTCGCTTGAAATTGTTCTGGCTCCCGCCAAACCGTCGCAATCCGTGCATTTTCGCACCGGCCTGTTTCAGGAAACAGGATTGCGAAGACGGGTATCCGACCACACCTTTGACAGGAAAGGAGCGCTCACATGCCAGAGACATCCATCACAGCACTCAGCGAAGCAATCAGGAACCCGGACGATCCAAACCACATGATGGTCATCAAGCCAGCCCCCCGGCGCATACGCGTTTACGCTGGAGACACCTTGCTCGCCGACAGCACCAGTGCTCTCAGGGTCATGGAGCTGGGCAAGTCGGTCTACGATCCCGTGATCTATTTCCCGGAAGAAGATGTCGTTGCTGCCTTGGACGCGGTGGAAAAATCCACCTATTGCCCGATCAAGGGCGATGCCAGCTACGTGTCGCTGGACAGCGTGGAAATCGGCTGGATCTACAAGGACCCGATCGCGATGACCTGCCAGCTCAAGGGACACCATGCCTTCTGGCCATCGAAAACCCGGCTTGTCGAGGGAGAATAGGAAACCAGGATACGGACTCGTAGATGAGGCTGCGACCTAGTCTTTTCCGACATCCTCGACATAGACCAGAGCCCGGCCCTGGCAGACCCGGCTCCCGTCCGAACGCGTGCACACGGTTTCAAGATCCACCAGATGCTTTTCAGGACGCAGCCGTGACACTGTCACGGACGCCGTGAGCGCTTCCCCTATCGGAGCGGGTGCAAGAAACTCCAGGCTCTGTTTCAGGTAGTTCGTTCCCCGGCCCGGAAGCTCCACACCGAGCAGGTAGGAAAACAATCCACCGATCAAGGGACCGGGAACCGATTCAGGCACACTTGAAGCTTCTCCGGCCAGCATGGCGAAGTCCCGCATATCCTCCGGGGAGTAGGTACGCGTGATTTCTTTGCTCTCACCGATTTTCAGCATCAAAACGGCTCTCCAAGCTTGCAGGTTCCCGACAATGTCACGGCGCGGTCGGCAGTCCTTCTGATTTCAATTATCACCAGACCCGGCTGGCCCGGGTCTTCGCAGAAGGAGAGCGACAGTTCCTCGTCGGCAAAAGACGGGTTTGGGAACATCAGCGTCTGTAACTCATGCTGCCGGCCCGGGTAGAGTTTCTCCAGACAGGCATGAACCCGGGTGTACAGAAGCATGCCGTGCGAGACCGTACGCCCGAAGCGCGTACGCGCGGAAAATGCCGGATCAACATGGATCGGATTGTCATCGCCGGACAGTCTCGCAAAGGCATCGAAGTCATCTTGCGTGGGTGTCCAGGTGAAGACGGTTGCAGATTGTCTGTCAGAGGCAAGACCCATTGCTCACGTATCCTTCTGGACCGGTGTGGCTGAAAACGTGTCTTTCAGGATGTTCTTTCGGACCTTGCCCGCGGCCGTGCGCGGCAGGTCATCGGCGACAGTAAAACTTTTCGGAACCTTGTAGGGCGCCAGCTGCGCGCGGCACCAGTCCGCCAGCACGGCAACATCAAGATCCCCACCCGGACGCGGCACGAGAAAAGCCGCACCGACTTCGCCCCACTTGGCGTCGGGAACGCCAATGACGACAGCTTCCAGGATCGCAGGATGGCCATCAAGAACCTTTTCCACTTCGGCGGGATAAACGTTCTCGCCACCGGAAATGTACATATCCTTGATGCGGTCGACGATGAAATAATATCCGTCCGCATCCCGCCGCGCGATGTCACCCGATTTCAACCAGCCATCCTCGGTGAAGGTCTCTGAAGTTGCGCGGCTGTTATCCATGTAGCCGGGCGTGATGTTCGGGCCGCGGAATTGGACCTCTCCCTCGCCCGCATCTTCAACCACGTTTCCATCCGGCCTCGCCAGCCGCACATCCGTCAGGATCTGTGGCTTACCGACCGATCCGATTTTATCAGCCGCATGTGCCGTATCCATCAGGAACACCGTGGGACCGGTTTCCGTCATGCCCATACCGTTGCAGATCGTCACGCCGCGTGCCTGAAAATCAACAAGCAGATGCTTCGGAACAGGTGCTCCACCACAGCCAAGGGACCGGACACGGGAAAAGTCTGCGCTGTCGATCTTCGGGGACAGGGCCAGCGCCTGATAGATCGCCGGCACGCCAAAGAAAGAGGTCACCTCTCCGCCGTCGATCAGGTCGAGCACCGTGTCCGGATCGAACTTGCGCAAGATGGTCGAGGACCCTCCGTTCAGAAAGATCGGCAGCGTCGGCAGATTGATCCCGGCGGTATGAAACAGCGGCAGGAAATTGACTCCTCTTTCGCCAGCACTGAGCCCGGTTGCCTGGCAATAATTGATCATGTTGGCCCAGGCCATGCCCGCGGTTTGAATGACCGCCTTCGGCAGACCCGTCGTCCCGGAGGTGAAAAGCAGATACCAGGGCTCGCTCGCCTTGATCTGTCCGTTGCCCACCGGTGACGGATCGGCTCCATCCAGAAGCTCATCCAATGCGCTCGTTGCCCCGGCAGCGGCGCCCATCGGCAAAAGGTCGAGCCCGCCGTCGCCCGCAAGCTCGCGCGCCGTTGCCATGTGAGCATCGTCGGCAAACATCGCGCGGGCCATCGACGCTGCGAGGATGGGCTTCAGTTCGGCAACCGGTTGCCGCCAGTTGAGGGGAACCAGCAGGACGCCGGTCTTCTGGGCGGCGAACAACAGTACGAAAAAATCTGGATGATTGAGGCAGAGCACGGCAACGCGGTCGCCTTTGCTCAGTCCCTTTTCCAGCAGAAGGTTGCCGAGTCGGTCTGCACGCTCGTTCATGTCCCCGAACGAATAGGAACGGCCGCTGGCCTTGTCCGAAAAAGCGACGGCGTCTGGCGTCAATTCGGCCCGCTTCGCCGCCATGTCGGTCAGAAACTCCATGTGTCCTCCTGGCACCTGGTGTTCAAATCACAAGAAATCGTCATGCACGCTTTTGCAGGAATGCCTTCATGCCGGCGAGCGTTTCCGGCTGAACGATCAGATCCAGAAACCTGGATTTTTCCCGGTCGAGACGCACGCGTACCTGTTCCAGGCGCGCATCGTCCCAGATATTTTTTCGCGTCGCCCGGTGTGTTGCGTGAGACCCGTTTCGGAGCGTGCGCAACCACTGTGCAATGACATTGTCGAGTTCGGAGCGAGGACACGCGCATGTGGCAAGGCCAAGCGCCCGCGCCGCTTCAGCTGTGATGCGCTCGTTCAGGTACTGGATCTGGAGCGCCTTCGCGGTCCCGATACGATCAGGCAGCAGCGCCGTCCAGCCGCCATCGGGCGCAAACCCGACAGTACAGTAATAGGGCTGCAGAAACGCCTGCTCGTTCATCGCGACCATGTCGGCAGCCAGAACGAGACCGGTCGCACCACCGGTCACCGGACCGTTGACGGCTGCAAGAACCGGAGCGGGAAAAGAAAGCAGTTTCAAGACGGCGTCATGCAGACCGCCGACGAGTTCTTCGGCATAGCCAAGCAGCACTTCGCGCGACCTCGCATGTGTGAGAAAACCGGAAATGTCGCCACCGGTTGAAAAACTCGCACCATTTCCGGTGAGGACAAGAGCGGCGGGATCTCTCTCCGCTGCATGATCCAGCGCATCCGCAAGATCGGCAATCAGGTCCGGAACAAGCGCATTGTGCCGGGCTGGGCGGTTCAGGCGAAGCCAGACCGCGCCGCCAGCCTCCTCAATCACGACCAGTCTGGATTCGGTTGTCACGGCTTGAGCCCGTTCGCGATCAGGTCGTAGGCAGTGTCGACAAGGTCAGGGATCGGGGTATTGTTCCCGAACACGACGATTTGTTCGCCAAGCGCGCGCGCAATACCCATTAGCGCCCAGGCGCGGGTGTCGGGGTCCCCTTCCGAAATCTGACCGGTGCGGACCGCCTCGTTCAGTCCACTCCGGTAGCCTTCGGCAAAGGCGCCGTAATACTCGCGATAGGCATCCGGGTCGACGAACTGGGCTTCCTGCACAATCCGGTAGAGGTCGGGATGCGCTTGAACGAATTCCAGGAAGGCCGTCAGCCCTGCCTGCTCCGCTTCCAGCCTGTTCGAAATAGACTGTGTCGCCTCGGAAATCGTGTGACGCACAAGCCGGCCCATTTCCAGAACCAGCTCTGAAAAGACCTCTTCCTTGGTCTTGAAATAAATATAGAACGTGCCTTGGGCGACCCCTGCTTCGCTGGTAATCTGACCGATGGAGGCATCGTTGTAGCCCCGGGCACCGATCACACGTTCCGCAGCAGACAGAATCGCCTTTTTTGTCGCCTCGCCACGCGCTGTTTTCGGCTGATTGAAGGGCGTCCTTTGGGACATGGCTGCATTGCCGGCCGGATTGTTCACACCCGCGCTCCTGAAAAATGAAACATGAATCAGTATTCATGTTTCTGGTGCGAAAGCAACACTCTTCTTGAAATTCCCGCGTCACCAGCCCGGATGTTGTTTCGAAAAGTGACGTTCGGCACAGCCTTTCGAGCCGGTCTGGAATAATGCTGTTCTATGACTTTTGGACGCATCACCCGTGTTTGACCTTGATCAAGGCGATTTGTCTAATTATGCAGTTTAGAATATCTTAAAGGTGCCGGGGGCTGTACAGTTTTCGGGACCTGACGCTCAACCACCTGGATGCGACAGACGGTGGAATGTGAAGAGAGGCGCTCGCTTGGAGAAGCGGGCGGAGCAGAGGACCGGTATTATGGACGTGAACGCCTATCTTGAAGAGCGCCTTGGCAAACTTCATGACAATGGGAACTACCGGGTCTTCGCAGATCTTGAACGTCAGTCCGGAAACTTCCCGCGCGCGACACGCTACCGTGAAGACGGATCCACGCAGGATGTGACCGTTTGGTGCTCCAACGACTATCTCGGCATGGGCCAGCACGAAAAGATTGTTGGCGCGATGCAGGATGTCATTGCCAAATGCGGCGCCGGCGCCGGCGGCACACGCAACATTTCCGGCACCAATCACTACCATGTCCTTCTTGAGCAGGAACTTGCGGACCTTCACGCGAAAGAGGCCGCGCTGATTTTCACGTCGGGATACGTATCCAACTGGGCCGCTCTGGGAACATTGGCCTCCCAGGTTCCGGGCATGATCGTCTATTCCGACTCGCTGAACCACGCTTCCATGATCGAGGGCATCCGCCACGCACGCTGCGAAAAGCGGATCTTCAAGCACAACGATTATGAAGACCTGGAACGGCTGATGGCGGCAGATGATCCGGACGCGCCGAAGATGGTCGCTTTCGAGAGCGTCTATTCCATGGACGGCGACATTGCCCCGATCAAGGAAATTTGTGACGTCGCGGACAAGTTTGGTGCAATCACCTATCTTGATGAAGTGCACGCCGTCGGCATGTACGGCCCGCGCGGCGGTGGTGTTGCCGAGCGCGAAGGACTGATGGACCGGCTGACGATCATCGAAGGCACGCTTGGCAAGGCATTCGGTGTCATGGGCGGCTACATCACCGGCAGCAGGACTGTCGTTGATTTCATCCGCTCCTTTGCATCCGGCTTCATCTTCACCACGGCATTGCCGCCCGCGCTTGCCGCAGGTGCAACCGCGTCTATCAAGCACCTGAAAGCAAGCCCTTTTGAGCGCAAGGCGCACAAGGACCGGGTCGAGCAGCTGCGCGCGGCGCTCGACAAGCGCGGCATTCCGCATATGGAAAACCCGAGCCACATCGTTCCGGTAATGGTCGGTGATGCCAAGAAGTGTAAATGGATCTCCGACATCCTGCTGGAGACCTATGGCATCTATGTGCAGCCGATCAACTACCCGACCGTCCCGGTCGGCACCGAACGCCTGCGCTTCACGCCGACACCGCTTCATACGGCAGCCGATATCGAACATCTCGCCGATTCCATCAACGATCTCTGGTCGCAATGCGCGCTCGCCCGCGCGGTTGCCTGACCGGTTCCTTCCCTCCCGAAGGTAGATACTACCCGCCCCTTTTGGGCGGGTTTCTTTTTGCGCAACGGCACGCTGGCGTTCGGCAATCCCCATGACGACACGCATAAGCAACGGATGACGTGTCTTTTTCTTTTCGCATCGCTGCCCTAACTTTCAGAAGGGAACCTGTTACCGGGGAGCGGAATTGATGCGGATTGCCCTTGTTGCCTTTTTCACATGGTTCGTCCTGCTGGCGACGCCTTCGGCGTCAGAAGAACTCGATCTTGAGCTGGTTCTTCTCGCGGACGCCACCGGGTCGATAGACGAAGCCGAAATCCGGTTTCAGCGTGCCGGATACGCTGCGGCAATCACGGATCCGTCGGTTCTGAATGCCATCGCCGGCAATGCCTACGGCAAGATCGTTGTCACCTATGTCGAATGGGCTGACATGTTCTCCCAGGACGTCGTCGTTGACTGGACCGTGATCGACGGCAAGGCTTCCGCGGACGAGTTCGCGGCGCGGCTGATGGAAGCCCCGCGCCAGGCCTATGGCCGCAACGCCATCGGCGCGGCCCTTCTGAAAGGCAAGGAGCTGATCGACACGAACGACTACGCCGGTCTGCGCCGCGTGATCGATCTTTCGGCAGACAGCGCCAACAACTGGAATGGTCCGCCGATCCGCGAAGCAAGGGACATCGTGGTCGGCTCGGGCATCGTCATCAACGGTCTCGCCGTTCTCTGCCGGCACTGCTCGGGGCGCCCCGTCTCCTACGATCTGGAGCAAAGATTTTACGACGAAATCATCGGCGGCCCGGCGGCTTTTGTCGTCACCGCCGACAGCGCCGCGACCTTTGCCGACGCCGTTCGCAAGAAACTCATTCTCGAAATTGCCGCCAAGCCGGAAGACGCTGAGCGCATTCTGTTGCATCTTGCGCGCGCGGACTGAAGCGCGGCACGGTGGCCATGCACAGGCACAAAGCGGCGGCCATCACATTTCTCTCCTCGGGTAAATTCACGATTGCCACACGGCAGTGTCATCTGCTTATGATTTGAATCAGGGAGCAGCTGTCGGCATTTGTATCGCGTGGGCTTCGGGAGAGAGAACGTAATGGCCACCGGTCTTTTGATGCTGGCGATGTTTACGGTCTGCTACACGTTGCTGGCGAAAACACTGTCGAATGGAATTCTGACCGCCCCGATCCTCTTTATCGGCTTCGGTTACCTCATGGCCCAGACCGGCCTGATGCCCTTCACTGAAGCGGAACACCTTCTGCACATCGTCGCTGAGCTTGCGTTGATCATCCTGTTGTTTCTGGATGCTGCCCAGATCAATCTGCGTGCGCTTCAAAAACGACATCAGTGGCCGCTCCGGATGCTGCTGATCGGCCTGCCGCTCGCCGTTTTGATCGGCACAGTCGCCGCCGCACCGTTCATGACAGCCCACCCGCTGATTGTTGCCGCACTTGCAGCAGCCCTGCTCGCCCCGACCGATGCGGCGCTTGGTCAGGCCGTCGTGACCAACGAAGCCGTTCCGGAAAGGGTCCGGCGCGCGCTCACGCTTGAAAGCGGACTGAATGACGGTCTCGCCCTGCCTGTTATCCTGCTCTTTGCCAGCCTGACCGCCGAGGTGATGCATCAGGACGCCACCAACTGGCTGGTCTTCGGTGCGAAGCAACTGGTCTTCGGTCCGCTTGTCGGCGGCCTCATGGGGCTTGTCGGCGGCTATCTGTTCCTAGCGGCCAAGCGCCGCAAGATGACCTCCGTGACGATCGAGGGCATCGGAGCCATCGCGATGGCGGGTGCTGCTTATCTCGCGGCCGGACTGGTCGACGGCAACGGATTCATCTCCGCTTTCGTCGCCGGGCTGGCTTTCGGCAATGTCATCAAGGGCCAGTGCGCGTTCATCTATGAGTTCACCGAAAACGAAGGCCAGATGCTCGCCTGGGGCGCGTTTTTCCTGATCGGACTTGCCTTGCTGCCCGGCGCCATCGCACATCTGGACGGCGGCATGCTGGCGATCATCCTGATCAGCCTGTTTATCGTCCGCCCACTCGCGGTCTGGCTGTCGCTTGCCGGAACGGATGCGGCTCCGCTGACGAAACTGTTCTTCGGATGGTTCGGACCGCGAGGCCTTGCCACCGCCCTGTTCGCGCTGCTCGTGGTCGACCAGATCGATCATGAAATCGGCGAGTATCTTTTGAACCTTGCCGTCAACGCCGTCTGGATCAGCGCGGTGCTGCATGGCGTCACGGCCGTTCCATTCGCCAAATGGTACGGTGCCCGCATGTCGGACCACGAAGGGGCCGCCGAAATGGCGGCAGTTCCACCGATGCGCCCGGAAGGGGCAGCCGATCAATAAAGAACTGAAGAGAACAACAGAACATCAGCCAAGGCTTCGAGACAAATCAGAAGCCGTTAGCCGGGGGAAGAAATGAAAAAACACGCTGTAGCCACCTTGAGCGCCCTGCCGGACCGCGATCCGCAATATGCCCTGGTCGCGGATGTCGACCTTGTGATCGTCCGCTTCGATGAGGAGGTCTCCGTCTTTTATGGCCGGTGTCTTCACCGTGGTGCGCTGATGTCCGACGGCTACGTGCAGGGAGACAATCTCATCTGCGGCGTTCACTACTGGGACTACCGCGTCGACAGCGGTGTTTCCGAGTACAACAATTCCGAGGCCCTGCCCAAGTTCAAAAGCTGGATCGAGGGAGACGAGGTTCTGGTCGATGAGGACGAGATCGCGGCCTGGGCGCAGGACAATCCGCAGCCATTCCAGCGCGATCGGTATCTCGGTCTTTATGCCGACACCAGTCACGGCACGGAGGAAGAACCTTATAACGGCCTGATCCAGCAATATGCGCGCGACGGTCTGAGCAAGACGGGCCACCATGGCCGGGTCGACGCAATGGGTGTGCCCCGCACCCAGTTGCCCGACTGGGACGACATCCAGATCCTGACCGCACAGCTGCAGCGTTTTCCGCTTCTGGACGATGATCCGGTCGGCACCGACGTCGTTATTGGCCCGAACGCCCAAAAGCCACTCCGCCTGCAAATCCCGCTCTTCGTGTCCGACATGAGCTTCGGCGCGCTGTCAGAGCCGGCCAAAGTGGCGCTCGCCCGGGGCGCGGAACTTGCCGGCACGGGGATCTGTTCCGGAGAAGGCGGTATGCTGCCCGAAGAACAGGAAGCCAATTCCCGCTATTTCTATGAACTCGCCTCGGCCCGTTTCGGCTTCGACTGGGCAAAACTCGACCGCGTTCAGGCGTTTCACTTCAAGGGCGGTCAGGGTGCGAAAACAGGAACCGGAGGACACCTGCCGGGCTCCAAGGTGAAAGGCAAGATCGCAGAGGTGCGCGGGCTGGAGGAAGGGACGGACGCAATTTCGCCGCCCCGTTTCCCGGACTGGACCGATAGCGTCCAGATCAAGGAATTCGCCGATGAAGTGCGCACCCGGACCGGCGGCATTCCAATCGGCTACAAGCTGTCGGCGCAGCATATCGAAAAGGACATCGATGCGGCGCTGGAAATTGGTGTCGATTACATCATCCTCGACGGCCGCGGCGGCGGCACCGGCGCGGCACCGATAATTTTCCGCGATAACATCTCGGTTCCGACCATCCCGGCTCTTGCCCGGGCGCGCCGCCATCTGGACAAATCCGGCCGGTCCGATGTCAGCCTTGTGATCACCGGCGGTTTGCGCAAACCGGCCGACTTCGTGAAAGCCATGGCGCTCGGTGCGGACGCCATCGCCGTTTCCAATGCGGCCATGCAGGCCATCGGCTGCATTGCCATGCGTGCTTGCCACACCAACAATTGCCCGGTTGGCATTGCGACCCAGAAGCCGCATCTGGTCAGCCGGATCCAGGTCGAAAAATCTGCCCGGCAGCTCACCAATTTCTTCGAGGCGTCGGTGGAACTGATGCAGGTAATGGCGCGCGCTTGCGGTTATTCGCATCTGAACGACTTCAACCCGGACGACCTGACCACCTGGAAACGGGAAATGTCCGATTTGTCCGGCGTCGCCTATGGCGGTGTTGCCTGACCCGGTCAGAATGTTTTGAGGGAGACGAACATGAACACGCAATCGCTTGACTGGATCAAGGTCGGCCACACCGACGATCTGCCCGAAGGCCGCGTGAAGACCGTGACCGCGCGCATCACCTCCATCTGCCTGTCTCACTTCGACGGCCAGTGGGCGGCCATGGAAAACCATTGCCCCCACCAGCGCGGACCTCTCGGCGAAGGATCGATCGAAAAGGGAACCGACGGCAAGTGCTGGATCCGCTGTCCCTGGCACGGCTGGGATTTCGACCCGCTCACCGGAAAACCACCCGGCGGACACGAGGACAGCGGCCAGCAGATCTATCCGCTCAAGATCGAAAACAACGAAATTTTCGTCGGCCTCGAACCGGAACCGGAGCACGAACGCACCGCGACCGACGTCATGGCCGAAACCATGGTCAACTGGGGTGTCAAACGTGTTTTCGGCATGGTCGGTCATTCCAATCTCGGCCTTGCCGATGCAATCCGGCTTCAGGTCAACAAGGGCAAGCTGGGCTATGTCGGCATCCGTCATGAGGGCGCGGCGGCATTCGCCGCCTCCGCCTATGGCAAGCTCACGGGCAAGCCGGCAGGGTGCCTGACGATTGCCGGCCCTGGTGCGACCAATCTCCTGACCGGCCTCTGGGACGCCAAGGTCGACCGTGCGCCAGTGCTGGCGCTCACGGGGCAGGTTCAGACCCAGGTCTTCGGCCCCGGCGCGTTTCAGGACATTGACCTGAAATCCGCTTTCGAGGCGGTCTCCAGGTTCTCGCAACCCGTTCTGAGCACGTCCAATCACGCCGAACTCATGTCACTCGCCCTGAAGACGGCGATTGTCGAACGTGATGTCGCCAATCTGATTTTCCCGGACGATGTCCAGACGATCCCGAGCGAAAAACCTGCGGGATATCCTGAAGGCCGCCTCGGCGGAACACAGATCTCGCCCTCGCCGGATGACCTTTCGAAGGCCGCGGAATTGATAAGCGGTGCGAAACGGCCGACGATAGTGCTCGGTTACGGCGCCAAGGATGTGCGCGACAAGGTCATTGCGCTGGCTGAAAAGATCGGCGCGCCGGTGATGACGACCTTCAAGGGCAAGGGATTGATCCCGGACACGCACCCGCTGGCCGCAGGCGTGCTCGGACGGTCCGGCACACCAATCGCAAGCTGGTTCATGAATGAGGCGGACCTCATCATTTCGCTGGGGTCGTCCTTTGCCAATCACACCGGGATCGCGCCCTACAAACCGATCATCCAGGTGGATTTCGAGCGCATGCAGCTCGGCAAGTTCCACCCCGTTACGCTTCCGGTCTGGGGTGAAATCGGCACCTTCTGCGATGCTGTATCAGGCTCCGTCTCGCAAGCCGCCGATGCCGCAGACCAAAGAGCGGAACTCGTCGAACGGTGGGCTATCTGGCGCGAGGAAAAGGAAACACGGCTGTCGGAAGATCACGGCGGCGGCATTCATTCAGCGGCGGTCTTCAAGGCGCTGACGCAGCTCTGCCCGGATGATGCCATCATCCCCGTCGATGTCGGCAACAACACCTACTCCTTCGGCCGCTATTTCGAACCGCGCGGTCAACGGATCCTGATGTCCGGCTATCTCGGGTCCATCGGCTTCAGCTTGCCAGCCGCCCTCGGAGCCTGGTGCGCAACACAGGACTTCGAGGAGTACAGGGGCCGAAAGGTTATCTCGATTTCCGGTGACGGCGGCTTCGGTCAATACGCGATGGAGTTCACCACCGCCGTCAAATACGGGATGAACATCACCCATATCCTGCTCAACAATTCCGAGCTTGGAAAGATCTCCAAGGAGCAGCGGTCCGGAGAATGGCCGGTCTGGGAGACCAATCTCACCAACCCGTCCTTCGCCGCCTTCGCCCGTCTCTGCGGTGGTCAAGGGCACCGGGTCACGGAGGCGTCCGAACTCTCCGACGCCATCGCCAAGGCGATTACCCATGACGGGCCCTCGCTCGTCGAGATCATAACCGATGCGGATCTGGTGTGACCGGCCTTGCCGCAAACGACTGCCTCATGCTGAGGCGGACAGCAAGGTCCGTCTCGAAGGATGGAGACAAATCACTGGATCAGGGCAGCCATCCTTCGAGACAGCGCTTTGCGCTTCCACAGGATGAGTCTAACGTTAACTGTCGGATGCGATGCTGGCCGCTGCATCCAGGGCCGCAAGTCGACAGAATGTAGGGAGACGAGATTGCAGACCGCAGAACTACTTCTTGATCTGGGGCGCTACTACCTGATGATCGGCGGGGTCATCGCCGCGCTGTTTCTGGTCATCGGTATCGATCGCGTGGAACCGTCCGCACGCGGGTCCTATGCGTTCCGCCCCTTGCTGATACCAGGCATCTGTCTGATCTGGCCGCTGGTCCTGTATCGCTGGATCACCCTGGAAAAACACGGAGAAGACGCCCGGTGAAACGCGCCCATCGCACAGCCCATGCGCGGATCTGGACGATCCTCGGCATCTTGCTGCCACTTGCCTTTTTCACGGTCCTGGCTCTGCGTCAGACACCGCCTGCTGACCGGCCTGCCATTCTGATCGAGGCACCGGCAAGCGACGAAACCGGGACGGAGGCCGTGCAATGAGTGTGCAATACACGCCGGTGATCTGGAACCGGAACAAGATCTTTTACGACGCCGTCCTGCTGATCGCGGTCGCTCTCTACCTTTATGTCTACATCCGGGTAGCGCCCGGCTTCGAAGACGTGACCAAGCCGATCGACGGAGCAACCTTGCGCATGCGGGCTTTCGGCAGCTGCGCCTTCCTGATGCTGACGGTGATCCTGTGCATCGGACCGCTCGCGCGGCTTGACCGCAGGTTTCTGCCGCTGCTCTACAATCGCCGCCATTTCGGTGTCATGACCGCCGGAATTGCCGCCGTGCACGCCAATTACGTGCTCGGCTGGTACTACAACTTCTCGCCGACGGACAAGTATGTCGCGCTTTTGTCGTCCAACACGAATTACGGCCAGATCCTCGGGTTCCCGTTCGAAACGCTCGGCATAGCCGCGCTTCTGATCCTGTTCGTACTGGCAGCGACCAGTCACGATTTCTGGCTGAGCTTCCTGGGCGCTCCCATCTGGAAAGCGCTGCACATGTTCATCTATGCGGCTTATGTTTTTGTGGTGCTGCATGTCGCGCTTGGCGCGCTTCAAGGAGCGGGCGATCCGATCTTCACCAGCGTCGTGGCGGCCAGCGTCGTTCTGGTCTGCGCGCTGCACTTCACGACTGGACGGATGGAAGCACGCCGTGACCGGGGCGAGGAAACCGCGAAGGCTTCGCTCCAGGAACAGGGCTGGCTGGTCGCCGGTGACCTGGAGGAGATCGACGACGACTGTGCCAAGGTGGTGACCCTGTCGGACGACGAACGCGTTGCCATCTTCAAATATGACGGCAAGCTCTCGGCGATCACCAATGCCTGCGCACACCAGAACGGTCCGCTCGGAGAAGGCAAGGTCCTCTGGGGATGCATCACCTGTCCCTGGCACGGCTATCAGTACAATCTGAGCGACGGGCGCGCGCCGGCCCCCTTCACCGAGAAGATATCCACCTACAGGCTGCAGCTGATCGGGTCGACAATCCTGCTTGACCCGAACGCGTTGCCGCCCGGCACCCATGTTGACCCAGTCGAGATCGGAGAAGCCGCATGAGCTGGAGACAGACAAAGGACGCGCCCTTCTACGTCGGCTATCTCAATGCCATCCCGAAACCGCTTGTCACCTTTCTGGCGGTCTTCGCGATCTGTTTCACCGGCGGTCTCGGACTGGCTGCCCTCGCCCTGTCGTCGACCCAGAACGACCCCGGCAGTGGTGGTTTCCAATGGGGCAATCGTTTTGAGAATGTCGGCATCCTGGAACTGCGCCCCTATCCGGTCCTGAGGGTCGCGGCGAACGGAGAGACAGCAGCGCGCACCTATATGCTTGCCGGACAGGGCAAACGCGGTGCCTTCAGCCAGGCGGAAAAACACGGCAGCACCCCGGTGACGCTCCGCGGCGTTCCGGTCAATCGCGGTGACCTGACAATGATCCAGGTCGGCAGGGTCGAAACAGCGGAAGATGCTGGGACACCCTTCACTCCGTCCGAGCCGATACCACTCGGACGCTGGAAGCTGACCGGCGAAATCTGCGACGGCAAATGCTATGCCGGAGCGATGCGGCCCGGACGGGGTCTTGCCCACAAGGCATGCGCCGATCTCTGCCTGACCGGAGGCATACCGCCAGTCTTCGTCTCGTCCGGCCCGGTCGAGAACCGCAACTTCTTCCTGATGGCAGACAAGGACGGCAATCTCCTCGGCGATGAAATCAAACCGCTGCTCGCGCTCTATGTCGAACTGGAGGGAGACGTTGAACGCCTCGATGACCTGATGGTCTTCAAGGTCGATCTTGCCAAGGCGAGGATCCTGAAATGAGCGAAGACCAATCACCGCGGCCGGCCTGGCAGACCATCCTGATCTCGCTGGTCCTGACGGCCGCCCTCACGGCGATCGCCTACTACGCCTGGATCTACGCCAATATCGGGGCGCGCCAGTGGGACGTGACCAAGAACAGCCTGACAACGGACCTTCGCTTTTTTGTCGGACTGCTTGCGGTCTTCGTCGTGCTGACGTTTCTCGACAAGATCATCGAATTCGTGAAATCAAAGATCGGCGGCGGCCACTGACGCGCCTTTACGTCTGATTGATCAGGTCCATCAGCAGTGCATTGAACCGGGCGGGCTCTTCCATGTGCGGGGCGTGGCCCGAGCGGTCAAAGAGATGCAGCTGAAAGTTGGGCACATGCTCTTCATGCCAGAGATGGACGCCGTGTCCATAGAGCTGGCTCCTGCGGCCCGCGACAAGATGAAATGGCACGGGAAAATCCGCTAGCAAAGGCCGGAAGTCCTGAGCCGTTAGCGAAGCCCACATCGGTTTCAGGAGCGCCGGGTCAGCTTTCGCAATCTCCTGCGCCGCCCTTTCCTTCTGCTCCCGCCCAACAGGCAGACCGTCTGCAAAAAGCCGGCTCGCGATCCGTCCAGGCAGCTTCGGCCAGTCCGGAACAATCGCATCAAGGAACACCTGGTTTAGTTCTGAATTGAGCCCGTTCAGCGTTCCGTTCTGCCAGGTGGACGTATTCAGAACTTTCGGCGTCATGTCGATCGCAACGAAAGCGGACAGGCGATCCGCGCCGAAACGCTCAACCATCGAATAGCCAACCAGAGCGCCCATGGACCAGCCGCAAATGATGGCGTTGGAGATATCCCTTGCCACCAGGTCGGCATAGACGGCCTCGGCAGCGGACTCGATTGTCATTGGCAGACGGTCTCCGGTCTGCCCGTGACCGGGAAGATCCGGTACGAGACATCGGGCAACGGCCTGCAGGCTTTCAATCTGGTTCTGAAAGAACTGGCCGGGACAGGACCAGCCGTGAATGAACACCACGGGACGTCCTGCCCCGCTGTCGCGCATATAAAGTCCTGTGTTGCTCAAGCACGCCCCGCCCGCAGTCTTCCGACGATCCCGCTCGGAAAGAAATAAACCGACAGGATAAATAGCACGCCGAGCCAAAGCAGCCAGCGCTCAGGCGCAACAAGTGTCGAAACCAACGGCACGGCGCTTGTCGCTTCTGCCGCAACACCCATCAGGTTCTGCAGATAGGTCTGCGCGAGAATGAACAGCGTCGCTCCGAGAACGGCGCCGTAAAGCGTACCCATGCCCCCGATGACGACCATCAGAAGAATGTCGATCATGATCTCCATCGACAACGTCGTGGCAGGACCGGTATAGCGCAACCAGATCGCAAGCAGGGACCCGGCGAGTGCCGCCATCACGGCGGAAAGTACCGTTGCCGTGGTGCGGTACCAGACGACCTTGTACCCGATCGCCTCCGCCCGGAATGCGTTGTCCCGGACGGCCTTGAGTGTGCGCCCGAACGGCGAATTGACGATCCGCAGCATGCCCAGGAAAAGCGTCAGCGACGCAAAGAAAACCAGATAATAGGCCAGCAGCTTGCCGTTGATCCTTACGCCGAAGACCTTCTCATTGACCAGCTTGAAGGCCGGTGTCAGCTCGCGCGGGATCCTGTAGTTCAACCCGTCCTCGCCGCCCGTCAGCCAGGACATTTGCGAAACGAAAACCGCGAACGCACTCGCAACGGCCAGCGTCACCATGGCAAAGAAGATCGCCTTGACACGCAGCGAAAAGAGACCGATCGCCAGAGCGAAGACGGCTGCGACAAGCGCTCCGGCCAGTGTGCCCCAGGCGAGCGACCAGTAGCTTGGGCCGGTGGTGCTGAGCGCAAGCGCTGTTCCGTAGGCGCCGATGCCGAAGAACATTGTATGCGCGAAAGAAACGATCCCCGAATAGCCCAGCAGGAGATCGTAACTTGCCACCAGCACAATGAAGATACAGATCCGCGCCGCTGTCTCGAGCGACTTCGTTCCCGGAAACAGGAACGGGGCGAAGGCGAGCGAAATCAGGACGGCCACGAGCAGGAGCGTCAGCAGACCGCTGCGCGGTGTGTCGCCGGAAAGAAGTCGGGTGAGCATGCCGGGTCCTCACTTCGCCTTGACGACGGGATAAAGGCCCTGGGGCCGCCACATCAGGATCACCACCATCAGCGCAATGGTCGAGATCAGCGCCACCTTCGGCGCAAGGAACGCAGTGTAGTTGGCAAGAAGACCGACCAGCAGGGCGCCGATGAAGCATCCTTCGACAGACCCTAGCCCGCCAATGATCACCACGATGAAAACCAGCACCATGATCTCCGATCCCATATGCGCGGTGATCGTCTCCTGGTAGAGCCCCCACATCACACCGCCGAGCCCGGCTAGCGCCGACCCGGTCATGAACACGATCAGGAACAGCCGGCGGATCCGGTATCCGAGGGCCTCGACCATCTCGCCGTTCTCGACCCCGGCCCTGACGAGCAATCCGACCTTCGTGTTTTTCAGGACGTGGCGCATGACAAGAAAGAGAGCCAGCCCGATAGCGACCGCCACGAGCCTGTATTTCTCGATGGCCGCCTCGCCGAAGACCACCGATCCCTGAAACGCCGCGGGGCGGGAGATATGCAATTCGTCTGGCCCCCACACCACATAAATCATCTGTTGCGCAACGATCAAACCGCCCATGGTGACGAGGATCTGCTTCAGATGCTCGCCATAGACCGGCATCACGATGACCCGCTCGAAAGCATACCCGAGCAGTCCGGTGACGCCCATTGCCGCGAGGATGGCAATCAGAACCGCGGCAAGGTTGAGCATGACGCTCGGCGAGGCCGTCCAGCCCGCGAGCCAGGCCAGAACCGTGAACCCGACAAAGGCACCCACGGCGACAAAAGCCCCGTGACCGAAATTGATGACATCCATGAGCCCGAACACCACCGTCAGCCCGGATGCCATGATGAAGATCATCATGCCCATGGCCAGGCCCGCCACCGTGAGCGTCAGCCAGCTTGCCGGGTTGCCGATAGCAGCAAGCCCCAGCAACGCAAGCACTGGCACCAGCAGCACCGGCAGTTTCTGCAAGACCTGTTCCCGCAAAGGGATCTTCTCGATGCGCGGCTTGATCGCGGTTTCGCTCATTGATGCGCCTCCAGGCTCAGCCCCATTAGTCTCTCCTGCAAGCCTTCATCCTCGACCAGTTCGCGCATGTGTCCGGAATGGATGATCCGGCCGTCATCCATGACGGCGACCGTGTCTCCGATCGCGGACGCCATCGCGAAATTCTGTTCAACGAGCAGGATCGTGGTGTCGGTCTGTTTCAGTTCGCGCAGGGCTTCGGTCATCGCGTTGATGATTGCCGGCGCGAGACCCTTGGTCGGCTCGTCGATCAGGATCAGCCGCCGCGGTTCGATGATGGCACGCGCAACGGAGAGCATCTGTTTCTGACCGCCCGAAAGCGTTCCCGCGGACGCGTCCCAGAAGGTGCCGATCGGTGGAAACAGGTCCTTGATCCAGCTGAGGCGTTTGCCGTCGATGGGACCGCTTGAGGCGGCGAGCGCCATATTCTCGGCAACCGTCAGATCCGTGAAGATGCCCATGTCTTCCGGCACATAGGCAATTCCGCGCCGGGAAATATCGGGCGTCTCCAACGTCGTGATCAGGTGGTCGTCAAAGCGGATCTCGCCCTGGCTGGCGCTCCAAAGACCCATGATGGTCCTGAGCGTCGTTGTCTTGCCTGCGCCGTTCCGCCCCAGAAGAACGGTCACACCGCCTTCGGGCACCACCAGATCCACGCCCTGAAGAATATGATAGGGACCGATAAGCGTATGCACGCCGGCAAGCGAAAGCAGGGTTTCGGACATCAGGCCGCCTCCGGAGCCTTGCCGAGATACGCCTCCTGCACGACAGGCAGCGCAATCACTTCGGCGGGATCACCATCCGCGACAAGTTCCCCGTTATGCAGGACAACAATGCGATCTGCCAGGGACCGGATCACGTCCATTTTGTGCTCAACCAGCAAGATGGTCCTGTCCATGTCCGCCTTCAGTTTCCGGATCAGTTCAAGGATCACCGGCACTTCGTCGACGCTCATGCCCGCGGTCGGTTCGTCGAACATCAGCACCTGCGGACCCAGCGCAATCAAAAGCGCGACTTCGAGCTTGCGCTGGTCGCCATGGGGAAGCGCGGAAACGATCTGGTCGGCCTGATCGATCAGCCGCACCTCCGCCAGAACGTGATCCGCACGTTCCAGAAGTTCGACATGGCTTTCCGCGATCGAAAACAGATCAAATCCCTTTCGCGCCCTGGATTGCGCGACGAGGCGGACATTTTCCCGCACGCTCAAGGTGGGAAACAGGTTCGTCAGCTGGAAGGCACGTCCGATGCCGCGATCTGTCCGGTCGGGAACGGAATGTCGTGTGATATCTTCCCCGTTCAACGTCACGGTACCGCCCGTTGCCTTCAATTGCCCGGAGATGAGATTGAAATAGGTCGTTTTCCCGGCACCGTTCGGCCCGACGATCGCGGTCAGCGTTCCCCGGTCAAACCTGCACGAAACATGATCGACCGCAACGTGGCCGCCAAAGCGGATTGTCAGGTCACGGGTTTCGAGAATGGGTTTTTCTGTCGCCACCGGAACGTATCCTGTGCTTTCGAAACTAGCTGCCAGCCAGGGCCGGCCAGCAGTCATGTCTCGCCGGCCAGGCAACTCTAAAGGGATTCGGAAAACGGCGCGTGGTCGATGGGGTGCAACGCGCCGGCTTCCCTACTGATTGCGGATCGGGATGTTCATGTCCTCGATCTTCAGTTCGCGGACCAGTTCCGGAATGCCCCATTCGACATCGGGTTCGACCCTGATCTTGAAGTGATACATGGGTTGCAGGGCCTGATGATCTTCGGCGCGGAACATCATCTTGCCTTTCGGCGTTTCGAATTCCATGCCTTCCATCGCGCTGATCAGGTCTTCCGTTTCCGTGGAACCCGCCTTGCGGATCGCCTCGACGATTGCGATCCCGGCGGACATGCCGCCTGCGGTGAAGAAATCGGGCGGCGCATCAAAACGCTTCTGGTGCTCGGACACGAGCCAGTCGTTTACCGGGTTTTTCGGGATCTCGTAGTAGTAGTAGGTCGCGCCTTCCATTCCGGGCAGTGCCTTGTAGGCCTTCATCGCCGCCAGGATGTTACCCCCCGTCGCGATCTCGACGCCGAACCTATCCGGCTCCATTGCCTGGATCTTGCTGATCGGATTGCCGCCGCCTGCCCAGATCACGAACAGGAACTTGCGACCCGGCTCGTCTTTCAGGGCATCGAAAATGCGTTGCGCGTTCGCGGTAAAATCCTTGGTGTCGGTCGGTGCATATTCCTCGAAAACGAGGTTGGCACCCGTGCCCGCCAGCGCCTCCTTGAAGGCGGCAACACCGTCCCGGCCGAATGCATAGTCCTGTGCGAGCGTCGCAATCGAGACGCCTTCCTGACCGAGTGCGACAGCATTGGCGATCGCATCCTGTGAGGAGTTGCGCGACGTCCGGAAGACATAGCGGTTCCAGTTGCTGCCGGTGATGGAATCGGCAACGGCCGGCTCAACGATCAGAAGCTTTTCATACTCCTCGGCGACCGGCAGCATTGCGAGTGCAACGCCCGAAGATACCGGTCCGACCGCAATATCGACCTCGTCATCGCCATAGGCTTCGGCAAGAGCCGCCTTGCCGATGTCAGGCTTCAGTTGCGTGTCCTTTTCGATCACCACGATCTTGCGGCCGTCAATCTCCATCGATCCGTCGGTGGCATATTCCAGCCCCATCATCAGGCCGGTGTGAGACTGTTTTGCGTAGGCTTCGAACGGACCCGTCTTGCCGTAGACATGTGCGATTTTGATGTCTTCGGCCAGAGCTCCGGCAGCGCCGGCGGCGAGCAGACCGACGCTTGCGACAAGCGGCAGAGACCAGCGGTAAAGGCGTTTGGTCATCATGTTTCCTCCCAATGCGCGAACAGGCTTCCGTGGATCGTCCAACGTGCGCTTGACACCTGAATGACACCGGCACTTCGCCTGACGCTTGCACGTATATGAAACCTGAATCAGTATTCATGTCAAGAGCAGACAAAGTGGTTCGGACGTTTGGGGAAGCCTGATACCGCAAGTCGGTTTCGCCTTTCGGGCAAGCTGCGTAGCCGTCACCCGATGCGTCGCAGCAGGTTTTGCCAGACGCGATGACAGGGCTGACACAGAGGTAATCAGATCACAAAGAGAGAAGCATTCACGGCAGGCGGCTCCTGCACCGATGCAACGGCCATACGTTCGAGACACCTGAAGGCACAGTGCGCTTCATTATCTGGTTTTGAGGAGATGCCGATCACCGTTTCAGTCTCGCGCCTACCACTTCAATCCAGACAAGTGAGGCTGAGCCGAAAGCGAAACTTGCGACGATTGGGGTCCCGGTACGAGGCCGGAGTGCCCCGGCCTCATCCTGAGGAGCACGCTTGCGTGCGTCTCGAAGTATGGGGGGCGGGTTCAGCGCCGAGAGGCCCATCCTTCGAGACAGCGCTGACGCGCTTCCTCAGGATGAGGATTTTCACTCTTAAGCAGTATCGTTATCCAGGAGACACCCGTACGAGATCAGGTTTACTCACTGAGGTGATAGACTGGAGGGCACAACACGCCCCCGTCATTCCAGACAAGTGAGGCAACGCCGAACGCTGATCTGGAATCCAGATGTCAGCTCGCGCCAGAGGCGCGTCATCTCAAGAATTGCTTTTCGAGTTCGCTCCGCTCACGCAGATTTCTGGGTTCCGGATCGGCGCGCAGCTACCGCTGCGCTGGTCCGGAATGACAGACTATTGGTCTGCGCGAGCCTACCGCAGCCGTTGCTCTGTCTCGACATCGAAGAAGAAGGCCGAGGACGGGTCGAAAGAGATCTCGACATGTCCCTCAGCAACGGGGGCTTCCTCACCTTTGGTTTCCACGATGATGCGTTCGCCGGTCGGGCAGATCAGGTAGGAATAGGCGACACCGCCAAGCTGTTCGCAGAGGTCGACCGTTGCCCCTTCCGCGCTTTCGGCAATCCTCAGATGCTGCGGACGGACACCGACGAGAACCTTCTTGCCTTTTTCGGGTAGCGCAACCGATGTCGGCACGCTCGCGCCGCCGAATGCCGGCACCGAGACAGCGCCGTCTTCGGCCACGCCTTCGACGAAGTTCATGCTCGGAGATCCGATGAACCCCGCAACGAACTTGTTGTCGGGATCTGAATAGAGCTTCATTGGCGAACCGACCTGTTCGATCCTGCCCGCGCGCAGGACAACGATCTTGTCGGCCAGCGTCATCGCCTCGACCTGATCGTGCGTCACGTAGATCATGGTCGCGCCAATATCCTTGTGCAGCCGCGCGATCTCGACGCGCATGTCGACACGCAGTTCGGCGTCAAGGTTCGAGAGCGGCTCATCGAACAGAAACACTTCCGGTCCGCGAACGATTGCACGCCCGATGGCCACACGCTGACGCTGACCGCCCGACAGCGCTTTCGGCTTGCGTTTCAGGTAGGGGTCGAGTTTCAGGATACGGCTCGCCTCGCCCACCTTCTCGGCAATCTCCGCCTTCGGGTGACCGTTCATCTTCAGACCGAAGCCCATGTTTTCCTCTACCGACATATGCGGGTAGAGCGCATAGGTCTGGAACACCATCGCGACACCGCGCTCGGACGGGTCAAGCTTGGTCACGTCACGGCCGCCGATCTGGATGGTGCCGTCGCTGGTCTCCTCCAGACCCGCGATCATGCGCAGCAACGTGGACTTGCCGCAGCCGGACGGGCCAACGAACACACAGAATTCACCGTGTTCGATCTGAAGATCCACACCGTGGATGACTTGCAGGTCGGCATATTTCTTGACTGCTTTGGTCAGCGTGACGCCAGACATTTGCTTTCTTCTCCCTGGGAATTTCTATGCGGGGAACTGCCAGTCTTCAACGGCTGCAGCAATTTCGGAAGCGGTTTTCAAAAGTACGGGCTGTACCTTTGAAAGCTCTTCCAGACCCTTTCGTGTGGTTGACGTGGTAACGGACAGCGCCCCGATCGGACGGCCCTTGGACGAGAGCACCGGCGCAGCGATGCAGACAATGCCGGGTTCGTGCTCCTCCCGGTCGAACGCGACACCCTGCCGCCGGATCTCTTCCAGGTCGGCTTTCAGCTCGGCCTCGCTGCTCAGCGTTGCCGGCGTATAGCGGTAGAACGACTGTTTCTTGATGGCCTCATCAAGTTCGGCCGGTTCGAGAAACGCCAGAAGCGCCTTGCCAACGCCGGTGCAGTAACCCGGGCCGATCTTTCCGGCCTGCGAATACATGTCGATGGGATTGATTGCGTTTCTCTTGTCGACATAGAGCACCTGGCCCCCGTCGAGTTGCGCAAGGTGGACGGTCTCGCCGACCTCCTCAGACAACTTCCGCACAAACGGACGCGCGATCGGCGCAATCGAGCTCTGCCGCCACGCGGCATGGGCAAGGCGCACGAGGCGGATACCAAGCGAATAGGTCTGCTGCCCCTCGTCATAGGCAAGCATGCCCTGGCTCACCAGCGTCTGCAGCAAGCGGTACAGCGTCGCTTTGGGATGAACGCTGTCGGACAACAGTTCGGTGAAGCGGACCGGACGTCCAACGGCAGCGACCCTGTCGAGCACATCGAGCGCTTTGCCGACAGTTCCGTCGCCAGTGGCCTGCTTGTTCATGTTTCCTCCATAGGCCCGTTTCTTTTCGCCGGACCTGTTGACAACTTAACCTGATCGCATCAAAGTATCAATATACAAAACCAAGTTTCACATAATGGAACCTAAAGGGAGGACACCATGCGTTCCATGTTGAAGACGTCCGCGGCTGCTTTTGCCATTCTGGCAGGCACGATGGGCGCTGTTTCTGCTGACGGCCTGACAGGCGATCTGAAGATTTTCCTCGACACATCCAACCCGGCTCCGCGGGCCACGATGGAACAGATGATCGAGCAGTTCCAGGCAAAGAACCCCGACCTCAACATCGAGACAACCGTCATCGATCGTGAGGCCTACAAGACCCAGATCCGCAACTTCCTGACGGCAAACGCGCCGGATGTCGCGACCTGGTACGCGGCCAACCGCATGCGTCCCTATGTCGAGGCAGGCCTCTTCGAGGATGTTTCCGATCTCTGGGCAGAGCCTGCGATCGCCGACAATCTGGCATCGACCAAAGGCGCCATGACCATCGACGGCAAGCAGTGGGGCGTTCCCTATACCTACTACCAGTGGGGCGTTTACTACCGCAAAGACATCTTCGACGAACTCGGCCTGAGCGAGCCGACAACGTGGGAAGAAGAAAAGGCAAACTGCCAGAAGATCATCGATGCCGGCAAGAAGTGCTACACGATCGGCACCAAGTTCCTCTGGACCGCTGGCGGCTGGTTCGACTACCTGAACATGCGCACCAACGGTTTCGATTTCCACATGGATCTGCTGACCGGCAAGGCATCCTGGCAGTCTGACGAAGTTCGCAAAACCTTCGCCAACTGGCGCGAACTCATCGACATGGGCGCATTCATCGACAACCACCAGACCTATAGCTGGCAGGAAGCTCTGCCGTTCATGGTCCAGGGTGATGCCGCAGCCTACCTGATGGGCAACTTCGCGGTCGCTCCGCTGCGCGACGCCGGCCTGTCTGACGACCAGCTCGATTTCTACCAGTTTGTCGAAATCACGCCGGGCATCGAAAAGGCGGAAGACGCTCCGACCGACACCTTCCACATTCCGGCAAACGCCCAGAACAAGGAAGCAGCGCGCGAGTTCCTGCGCTTCGTCGTGTCTCCTGACGTTCAGACCGAAATCAACAATGGCAAGAATCTCGGCCAGCTGCCGGTCAACGCCCAGTCTTCGGTCGATGACGACAAGTTCCTCGTTGAGGGCTTCGAGATGCTCTCCACCAACTCTCCCGGTGGCGTTGCCCAGTTCTTTGACCGTGATGCTCCGGCTGAAATGGCGAAGGTCGCCATGGAAGGCCTGCAGGAATTCATGGTCAAGCCGGATAACCTGGACAAGATCCTGGCCCGTCTGGATCGCGCCCGCGAGCGCATCTACAAGTAAGTTCCGCGTTTCGGAACCGGACAGGGTGCCTGTGCACCCTGTCCTTTTAAAGGTCCCGGTAGCTACATCCTGAAGAGGCAAACATGGCCCAAGAGTCCGTTGCCCAAGACCACCAGAGCTCGTGGTGGCACAGAAACCAGCAGCAGCTGACACCCTGGCTGTTCCTGGCTCCAGGAATCCTGTTCTTCCTGTTTTATGTGATCTTCCCGATCTTTCAGTCCTTCAACCTGTCGCTCTACGAGTGGGACGGGCTCGGCAAGGCGGAATATGTCGGTCTCTACAACTACGAAGAACTCTATTGGGACGAGGCGTTCTATACGTCTTTGAAAAACAACGTTATCTGGCTGCTGCTCTATCTTCTTGCGATCCCGGCCGGCCTTTTCATCGCCCTGTTCCTGAACCAGACGGTCACCGGAATACGGCTTTACAAATCCCTGTTCTTTTTCCCGTTCGTCATCTCCCAGGTGGTCGTCGGTCTCGTGTTCACATGGTTCTACGATCCGACCTTCGGCATCCTCAACGTTCTGCTTGGCTCCATCGGACTGCCGCCGGTGAACGTCCTCGGCGACGAGAACTGGGTGACGGTCGGCATCATCGTTGCGGGTCTCTGGCCACAGACCGCCTATTGCATGATCCTTTATCTCACGGGTCTTAATGCGGTCGATCCCGAGCAGATCGAAGCCGGACGTCTTGACGGTGCCAAGGGCTGGAAGATGCTCTGGTACATCATCGTGCCGCAGCTGCGCCCCGCCACCTTCATCGCCTTCGTCGTCACGATCATCGGAGCGCTGCGGTCTTTCGACCTGATCTCGGTCATGACCAACGGTGGCCCGTTCGGCGCCAGCCGCGTTCTCAGCTTCTACATGTTCGAGGTCGCCCTGTCCGAGTACGGGTTCCGCATGGGCTATGGCGCTGCCATCGCCGTCGTGCTGTTCCTGATCATGCTGGCCTTCATCGCCTACTTCCTGTGGTCGATGTACAAAGAAGAAAAGGCGCGCTGAGATGTTTCCGACACCGATCGAACGCACGCCGCGCTCCTGGCAGGTTACCTATCAGGCGTTCCTGCCGCTGGCGCTGATCCTCTGGCTGCTGCCACTCATTGCCGTCGCCATTTTCTCCATCAAGCCGGATTCCGATTTCGCCAACGCGAACTACTGGGGCTGGCCCTCCGAATTCAAGGGTTTCACCAACTATTGGCTGGTGTTCACCGCATCGGACATGCCGCAATATCTCTTGAACTCGTTCAAGATCACGATCCCGACGGTGATCGGTGCGGTGGCGCTTTCCTGCATGACCGGCTTCGCGCTCGGCATCTACAAGTTCAAGGCGAATATCTGGATCTTCTTCATGTTCGTCGCCGGCAATTTCGTGCCGTTCCAGATCCTCATGGTGCCGGTCCGCGACCTGACGCTGCAACTGGGTCTCTACAACACGATCACCGGCCTGGTTCTGTTTCATGTTGCGTTTCAGACCGGTTTCTGCACCCTCTTCATGCGCAACTTCATTCGCGCCCTCCCCTTCGAGCTTATCGAGGCGGCGCGTGTCGAAGGCATTTCGGAATGGCGGATCTTCTGGTTCGTGGTCCTGCCCTTGATGAAACCGGCGATCGCGGCGCTTGCCGTACTCATGTTCACCTTCATCTGGAACGACTACTTCTGGGCGATCGTGCTGACGCAGGGCGTTGAAAGCCAACCGGTCACGGCGGGGATCACCTCCTTCAACGCACAATACCGTGCCGCCTATCACCTGATGAGCGCCGGTTCCATCGTCGCGGCACTGCCGCCGGTCGCAATGTTCTTTCTGATGCAACGGCACTTCATTGCCGGTCTGACACTCGGGGCTGTGAAATGATCGGCCTTCGAAAGGCCGGTCTGGACACAAGAGAGAGTGCAGGAGTTTTGGGAATGCAGGCGAAGACCTGGCATCTTGGCGATTCTCAGCAGAGTCTGGTTCTGGCCAGCTTCGCAGATACGTTGCCCGAGGTGATTTACTGGGGTCCGCCACTTCCTGAAACAGAGGATCTGATGCTGCTCGCCGAGGCCTCGGCCACCGATGTGACCGGTGGCATGGGCCGGATTACCGAATTCGACCATTTCAAGGTGGGCGACGACCTCGACATCGCAACCTGGGACAGTTACCCGC
>Ga0207422_1002088_pt1 | contig 29969 bp, 36 predicted proteins | sample MarCyaLeptolynsp_FD_187757 | JGI IMG/M metagenome (GOLD analysis project Ga0207422, IMG submission 187757) | Marine cyanobacterial communities from Panama - species 1 Leptolyngbya sp. (SPAdes) | ecosystem: Environmental > Aquatic > Marine > Unclassified | place: Panama: Panama City | collected... | reverse complement strand
TCGTGGCAGGCGGGGCTCACCCGTCGCCCTTCCCGCATTGCGATATCGTCACCACCACCACCCATAAGAGCCTGCGCGGTCCGCGGTCCGGCGTGATCCTGTGGAACAATGAGGAACTGACCAAGCCGCTCAACATGGCGGTGTTCCCCGGCCTGCAAGGCGGCCCGCTGATGCACGTGATCGCAGCCAAGGCAGTCGCTTTTCGCGAAGCGCTTCGCCCTGAGTTTAAGCTTTACGCGCAGCGCGTGGTCGAAAATGCGCGCGCGCTGACAGCCAGTCTCGAGGAGAACGGCCTGCGGATCGTCTCGGGCGGGACAGACAATCACTCCATGCTCGTCGACCTGACGGCAAAGGACGTCACCGGCAAGGCCGCCGAGGCTGGCCTCGATCGTGCCTGGCTTACCTGCAACAAGAACGGCATCCCGTTCGATACCCGCTCGCCCTTTGTGACGAGTGGCATCCGCCTCGGCACACCCGCGGGCACAACGAGAGGCTTTGGCCCGGTTGAGTTCCGGCAGATCGGTGCTCTTATCGCTGAGGTTGTCGACGGATTGGCCAAGAATGGCCCTGAAGGCGATGCCCAGATCGAAGAGAGCGTGCGGACGCGAGTTGCCAATCTGTGTGCCGATTTCCCCGTCTATCCGGATATGTAAGCGATGAGCAATAACAAGAACCAGGGCCCTGATTGGGTAGAAGATGCCAAGAATGAAATCGTAGGTATTGGCAAGCAGGGGATGAAACACCCCTCGACCAAGCCAGTGCTGATCGGAGCCGGTATTGGTGCGGTGGCCGGCGCGCTTGTGATTGGCGGACCAATTCTAGGCGGATTGGCCGGAGCCGGCGTCGCTTTGTTTTCGCGCCTCAACAAGTAAGGCTCTGAATGCGCTGCCCTTTCTGTGCCAATGAAGACACCCAGGTAAAAGACAGCCGGCCGACTGAGGACAACACATCAATCCGTCGGCGCAGACAATGCTCCAGTTGTGGTGCACGTTTCACTACCTTTGAACGCGTGCAGCTGCGCGAAATCTTTATCGTCAAATCGGGAGACGATGGCGAGGATGCCAGGCGTGAGGCATTTGATCGCTCAAAGCTCGAAAAGTCGGTCACGCTTGCTTGCCGCAAGCGCGGCGTGAGCCAGGAGCAGATCGATCAATTGGTGTCAGGCATTCAACGCCAGGTCGAAACTGCGGGTGAAGCCGAAGTGCCGTCGGCTCGTATTGGCGAGATGGTGATGGACGGATTGCGGCAAATCGACAGCGTTGCCTATATCCGCTTTGCCAGCGTCTATCGCGACTTCTCCGAGGCACGTGATTTCGAGGAGTTTGCCAGCACCGTCCAAGACGCAGCAAAAGACTGAGTGATGAACGAAGTCGCGGCACCTGTCATCGTTTTGGTCCGTCCGCAACTGGGCGAGAATATTGGCAAGGCCGCCCGCGCCATGCTCAATTTTGGTCTGACCGAAATGCGTATCGTCAATCCTCGTGACGGGTGGCCCAACCCGTCAGCCGGACCGGCAGCGGCGGGTGCGGATATTGTGCTCGACGAAGCAAAAATCTTCGAGACCACTGCAGAGGCGGTCTCCGATTGCACCAACATTTTCGCCACCACGGTCCGCAAGCGTGGCGTAACCAAGCCAGTCGTGGGGCCGGATGAAGCTGCTAAACAAATCGTCGCAGAACCTGGGCGCAGCGCAATCCTGTTTGGGCGCGAAGCTTCGGGTCTCGAAACCGAAGATGTGGCGCTCGCGCGTTCAATCCTGACCGTCCCGATCAATCCAGACTTTGGTTCGCTCAATCTGGCACAAGCGGTGATTCTGTGCGCTTATGAATGGTCAAAGCTCGCGCGAGATTCTGCGGGACTCAGCCAACCGACAGAAGAAGAAATACTGCCCCCCGCCCCGCAAGAAGAGCTGGAGGCGATGATCGCGCATCTTGAGGGCATGCTTGACCCGCGAGGCTATTACTTACCCGAAGCACGGCGAACCGCGACGCAGAATACGCTGCGTGGTATTTTGACCAAGCCAGGGTGGAATCATCTCGAAGTTCGGACATTGCGCGGTGTCTTGAGCACGCTTGAGCGGGATCGACGCTGATCACCTTGGTGACTGATTGCGTTGAACGGTTGCAACACAAAGACTTGGGCTAGTGTCATTCGTCGAATCGAGACTTGACCCTCGAAGTAAGAACTGCAAACTCAGCCTTTCAGATAGTTTCCCCCACTTCAAAACAGGCTGATCCCTATGCGTATTGCACTTCCTGTCGCTCTTCTTGCTGCGCCTGCCCTCACAGTCGCCGCTTTTGCCGCTGACCCAGAGCAAGGCTCTGGCGAAAAGACTGACGCTGAAACCAAGGTTGAAGAGAAGGTTGAAACAAAGGCCAAAGAGGAAGAGCGTATCTGCCGTCGCGTCCGCACGGATATGAGCAGCCGACGCAAGGAAAAGGTCTGCAAGACGGCTGAGGAATGGCGCCGCTTCAATCAGCGTCGCTGATCACTTTCTCGCGAATATAGCTTGAATTCCGCGCGTGCACTGTTATGTGCGCGCCTTCGCAAATGGGCCCCGCACCCCGGTGAAGCGGTGGCCGCACTGGATAATTGATCCAGTGGAGCGATGCCGGGTTGAATGGCCAGCATTGGGCTGGTCCAGCAAATTTGAAGGATACGACTTATGTCGAAGCGCAAGAGCGCCAAGTACAAACTCGACCGCCGGATGGGCGAAAACATCTGGGGTCGTCCAAACTCTCCGGTCAACAAGCGTTCTTATGGCCCGGGCCAGCATGGTCAGCGTCGCAAGAGCAAGATGAGCGACTTCGGTCTGCAGCTGCGCGCCAAGCAAAAGCTCAAAGGCTATTATGGCGACGTGACCGAGAAGCAGTTCCGCCGCACCTACAAGGACGCCACCCGTATGAAGGGTGATACTGGTCAGAACCTGATCGGCCTGCTCGAGCGTCGTCTCGACATGATCGTCTACCGTGCAAAGTTTGCTCCAACGATCTTCGCTGCGCGTCAGATCGTGAGCCACGGCCACATCTATGTGAACGGCGTGAAGTGCAACATTGCAAGCCGCCGCATCGATGTTGGTGATGTCATCAGCCTCGGCAGCAAGGCCAAGGAAATGGCTCTGGTCATCGAAGCACAGAGCCTGCCTGAGCGTGAGATCCCTGACTATGTGGCTCCTGATGGAAACGACAAGGTCAGCTTCACTCGCGTGCCGAAGCTTGACGAAGTTCCCTATCCGGTAACGATGGAACCGAACCTCGTGGTTGAGTTCTACTCGCGCTAATCCGCGGGAACATGAAAAGAATTAGGGCGGTCCTGCGGGGCCGCCCTTTTCTTTTGGTGATCACGCTGCGACACCTGCACTGGGCGAAGAGGGGGAATGTATGGCGCTGAATGTTCTGCTGATCGATGGTCATCCGGATGAAGGCCGGTTCTCCTCGCATCTGCTCGATCTCTATCAGGAAGCGCTCCCTAGCGATTGCACCATCACCCGCGTCAATGTGCGCGACATGCAGTTCACCCCAATCTTGCGGCATGGCTATCTCAAACGCACCGATTGGGAGCCTGACATTCAGGCGCTCGCGGAGAAATTTGACGCCTGCGATCACGCAGTGTTCGCCTTCCCCATGTGGTGGGGTGCCGAGCCGGCGGAGCTTAAAGGTCTAATCGACAGACTGTTCCTGCCAGGCTTCATGTACCAGTTCCGCGAAGGCAGCTCTTTGTGGGACAAATATCTCGAAGGCCGATCAGCGGATGTGATTGCGACGATGGATACGCCCGCATTCTTCCTGCGTCTGCTCTACGGCAATTCGATCATCCGACGCTGGAAAGGGCAAGTGCTCGGATTTGTTGGCTTCAAACCGGTGCGCTTCATGGTCGCCGCGCCGATCAAGGATGGCGGTGCTGAGAAAAGCGGTGAGAAGTGGAGGAAGAAGATCGCCCGGATGGCGAATTCATTTGCGGCCAAGCATCCCGACAAGAAGCGGCTGCGCCTCAAAGCATTCCTTGGTGGGGGTGATGCTCGCGCTTAGAGGCGCGTCTTATCCCAGACGTCAAATTCGTAGGCTATCGAGCCTTCAACCAATGCCTCCCAAACGTCGGCGATGACCGAACCTGGTATCCCCCTCGCCTCAGCTTCAGCAACAGCCGCGGCGATGACCCGAGCTTTGCGCTCTTCGTCACGCACAGTGTCTCTGGTTGGTTTGATACGCGCGGCAGCTCTCATGTAGCCAAACCGGCGCTCCAGGAGGCTGACCAGCTCGCGATCGGTCGCGTCCACGCCTGCGCGAACGTCAATCATATCCTTGCAATCTTCAGGGGCGCGATATGTGTCAGCCATGGCGGCGCATGTGGCGTGCCGGCGCGCGTTTGTCGAGTGCAAAGCGGAACAACATGCGTTGATTAAGGTGCAAGCGCCTCGCTCAGGAATGCGTCGATCTTCATAAGCATGTCCGCACGTATGTTGCTGTCGCGCAACCCGTGCTGCAAATCCTTATATTCGCTGTAGGAGACCGGCTTTCCAGCGTCCTCCAATGCGTCTGCCATTGCGCGAGAGTGACGCACGTCGACATTCACATCCCGCGTCGCATGGAACAGCGCAACAGGCGCCGCGAACTTCTCTGCGTGCCTTCTGGGACTTCCAGCAGCAATATGCGGCCCTCTGCCCAATTGCTCCTCGCGCAGGCGCGATCCAGTATAGTCTCGCGCATCTGATCGTAAGAAGTCGAGATCTGTTACAGGCGCGATCGCCACCACCGCCTGAAACAGATCGGGCGCCACGACCTGGGATTGAAGCGCGGCGTAACCACCATATGACCAGCCTGCGATTGCCAGCTTGTCAGGATCGGCGATGCCCTGGCTCACCAACCAGCGACCGGCATCATTCACGTCACCAATCGCAACATCCCAAGCTTGGTAGCCGTTCTTGCCAAACCAGGCTTCGCCATAGCCTGCAGATCCGCGATAATTGGGCTGAAGAACTGCGTAACCGCGCGCAACAAAGAACTGCACAAGCCATTCGAAGCCCCATTCGTCGCGGGCAGCAGGCCCACCATGTGGCAAGACTATGGCGGGCAATCCTTGGGCGTCGATCCCTGGCGGCAATGTTAGATATCCTGGAATCTCTGTGCCATCTTCCGCCGGATATGTAATCGGGGTCACAGCTCCCATTGTTCGGTTGACCAAGAGTTCGCGAACCGCCAGCAATTGCTCAAGCTGCCGGGTGTTCTTGTCATACAAGTAGATCGTGCCGGGATCGGTGTCGCTAGCAGCGCTTATCAGCAATCTGCTTTCGTCGCTGCTTGCACCGACTATTCCGATCAGTGGTTGGCTGGGCAAAGCCTGTCCGAGATCCCTCGCGAGCTTGGCCAGTTCTTCGTCAAAATAGGCAATCGCCCGCTTCTCTGTGGCATAGCTTGCGCCAACCACACGTCGCTGACGGCCAATCTGTATGAGTGCGTCGACATCGACGTCATCTCTAGCGAGAACCGTCTTCCCTGCGCTCGTATCTCCAAGCGGAACTTCGACCAGCGTGTCAAATCCATCTTGCTTAGTGAACCCAAAGGCAGTCCCCCTCTTTGAATCCACTGCGACGGGAGTAAAGTCCTCAATCGCATTGCCATCTACGCTGATATTCTCAAATTCGCGCCAGCGATCACTTTCATCATCGCGATAGAAATAGAAGTAGCTTCCCGTCAGGAGCCCGCCCGAGTCATAGCCAGCTCGAGCCTTGAGGCGCACTCGTCCGGTATCATCTGCGACATACCGAACCGCGCCGTCATCAGGCTGTTCTTCAGCCCTACGTCGACCATTGGTTACATCAATCTGATCGACGCCGAGCCCAACCTTCTCATTTGCCAATCGTGTGCCAGTTGAGCGTTCCTTCACATAATTGCGCGTCACAAGGATGCGACTTTTCTCGCCGGGAACGTCGAACGCGACGATGTCCCCGCCATCCTGGCTGAAGCCGAGAGCACGCAGATTGCGCCGCTCAGATAGCGATTGAACGTCGGAGCCATCATGTCCGATCGAGAACATCCGGTCAAAGCCAACAAGGACACCGTCAGACGCGCGGCCCATTCCTCGCACTTGGCAAACTAGCCGGGTGTCAGTTGCCCAAAGACAGGAGGAAAGGTCGCCGATTATGTCTGTGTTGGAGGCAATCTGCTTGATGCCTTCATTCGATGCCATGTCGTAGACGTTCAGGACTTCGCTGTGTTCGGGGCCTGCCGAAATCCAAGCTATCTTTTGGCCAGATGGCGAGAGGCTGATTTGAAGAACGGACTGGCGAGAACCAAATCGGATGGCCAAATCTTCGACCGATTCTACGTCTTCGACAGACTGCGCCACAGCTGAAAAGGACCCAACACCGAAACTGGATGACAATAGTGCCGCGCTGATCAGCAGTGCTCTTGGCAACGAAATCATGTTGGAGCCCTTAGTTTCTGCGATACCCACAGAATAGCCTCCAACGACTACGATTCAAGACCGTTTTAATTCAGGTACTTACCCCGAAATTCGTTAGCGAACTCGGCAAATTTGCCCTCACTTATGGCGGATCGCATGGCCTTCATAAGGGATTGGTAGAACGCAAGATTGTGCTCTGTAAGAAGCATCGCTCCAAGCATCTCGCCAGATCTGATGAGGTGGTGGAGATAGGCCTTCGAATAGTCACGCGACGCGGCGCAGTCAGAGGACGCATCAAGCGGCTCTTGGTCTTCTGCAAATCGCGCATTGCGGAGGTTGATTGGTCCGTCCCATGTGAACGCCTGGCCGTTCCTCCCTGACCGTGTCGGGAGAACGCAGTCGAACATATCGATTCCGCGCTCAACAGCGCCAACCAGATCGTCTGGCTTGCCCACGCCCATCAGATAACGCGGCTTGTCAGCAGGCAGTTGCTCGGGCGCATAGTCCAGCACCCCAAACATGGCCTCCTGCCCTTCCCCGACAGCGAGCCCGCCGACTGCATAGCCATCGAAGCCGATATCGATCAGCTTCTGCGCGCTGATCTGGCGCAGATCCTCATCGAGCGCGCCTTGCTGAATGCCAAACAGCGCTGAACGTGCCGCATGCTCTTCGCCCGCATCGAAACCGTCACGACTGCGCTTGGCCCAGCGCATCGACAGCTCCATGCTCTCAGCGATTTCGTCACGCGGACGGTCAGCCCTAGGGCACTCGTCGAATGCCATGACGATGTCAGATCCAAGCAGACGCTGGATCTCCATCGACCGTTCGGGAGTGAGCATGTGTTTCGACCCGTCGAGGTGGCTGCGAAATTCCACGCCCTCCTCAGTCAATTTGCGCAGCTCCGACAGGCTCATCACCTGATAGCCGCCGCTATCGGTGAGGATCGGCCGCTCCCAGTTCATGAACTTGTGAAGCCCGCCAAGCCGAGCCATCCGTTCTGCGCCGGGGCGCAGCATCAGATGATAGGTGTTGCCAAGGATGATATCCGCACCCAGCGATCGCACCGCCTCGGGCTTCATCGCCTTGACGGTGGCGGCAGTCCCTACGGGCATGAAGGCCGGCGTGTGGATCTCTCCGCGCTGCATCTGGATCGTCCCGGTTCGGGCACGCCCGTCGGTCGCCTTGAGCTTGAATGAAAACCGTTCGCTCACGCCGCAATCACTCTCTCAACCGCCATCCGGTCTTGAAGATAATGGCGATGATTGCGGTGCATAGCGCCAGGAGGCCAAGCGTCAGTCCCAACGACAACTCGATCGGCACGTCAGAGATACCATAGAAGGTCCAGCGCAATCCGCTAACCAGGAACGCGATTGGATTCGCCAATGCGATCGCGTCCCAAGGCTCGGGCAAGTCGCCGATCGAATAGAACGTACCGCCAAGGAATGTCAGCGGGGTGAGGATCAAGATTGGGATGATGCCGAGCTTTTCAAAGCTATCTGCCCACACGCCCAGGATGAATCCGAATAGCGAGAAACTGGCAGCAACCAGCATGATGTAGAGCATCGCCAGCACTGGGTACTTGATCTGGAAATCAACGAAGAAGGTCGCCGTGCCCAGAATGATCGCGGCCAGGATCAGGCCTTTCGTGGCCGCCGCTCCTACAAAGCCGATCAGTGTCTCAGCAACGCCCACGGGCGCAGAAAGGAGCTCGTAAATCGTTCCGGTGAAGCGCGGCATATAGATGCCAAAACTCGAATTGCTGGTTGTCTCACCAAGCATTGTCAGCATCAGCAAACCAGGGATGATGAAGGCGCCATAGGCGACGCCATCGATTGGCTCCATCCGGCTGCCAATGACAGTGCCAAAGACAACGAAATAGAGCGACGTGGTCAGCACGGGTGAAAGGATCGATTGAAAGGCCGTGCGCATCGCGCGCATCAGTTCACGCTGATAGATGGACCAGGCTCCGCGAGCGTTGAAGTGCATTATGCGGCCTCCCTTCCCACCAGGCTGACAAAAATGTCCTCCAGCGAGCTGTCATGAATATCGATACCGACATAGTCGATGTCCGATTGGATCAGCGCTTTGGTCAAAGCGGCAACTTGCTCGCGCCCCGCACCAGTGCCGTCACCACCCAGGAAACGGATTTCCGTGCCGTCAGACTGCAGCTCAATCGGGAACGCAGCGATGACGTCTGGCAGCGCTGACAAAGGCTCAGCGAGCTTGATTACCGCCTCGGTCCGTCCAAGCCGTTTCATCATCGCTGCCTTCTCATCGACCATCAGAATCTGACCACCACGGATGATTCCGACCCGGTCAGCCATTTCCTCGGCCTCTTCAATGTAGTGCGTCGTCAGAATAATCGTGACACCCCGCTCGCGCAGCGCAGAAATCTGCTCCCACATGTCCTTTCGCAGTTCGACATCGACGCCTGCAGTCGGCTCATCGAGGAAGAGAAGATCCGGCTCATGCGCCAGCGCCTTTGCGATCAGAACACGGCGCTTCATTCCGCCTGAAAGCTCGCGGATCTGGCTCTTGCGCTTGTCGAGCAGCGACAGGCTCGAGAGAATGTCCTCGATGCGAGCCTTGTCAGGCGGATGGCCGAAAAGCCCTCTGGAATAGGCAACCGCGTTCTCGACCGTTTCGAACATGTCGGTGCTGAGTTCTTGCGGGACCAATCCGATCCTTGCGCGTGCAGACCGCCAATCGCGAGACAGATCGTGACCGAAGACGTGCATGGTCCCGGCCGTTGGACGAACCAGCCCGCACACCGCACCAATGAGTGTGGTCTTACCCGCGCCATTGGGCCCAAGCAGCGCAAAGATCTCGCCTTTGCGAATGTCTAGATCAACATTGTCGAGCGCTTTGACGCCGCCCGAATAGACCTTGGTCAGGCCTTCGATCGAAAGGATGGTGTCTGCCATGCCACCTCATTGGGCACCGTCTTGGCTGAATGCAAGCGCGCTCAAGGCAGCAGCAGCGAAGAATCTCCATAGGAGTAGAAACGATAATTGTTGGCGATCGCATGAGCATAAGCCTCAAGCATCCGCTCGCGACCCATCAGAGCGCTCACCAACATCATCAATGTCGATTTGGGGAGGTGGAAATTGGTCATCAATCCATCCACCGCGCGGAATTCATAGCCTGGCGTGATGAAGATATCGGTCTCGCCCGCAAAGGGCCGAATGATGCCGTCTTCCCCAGTCGCGCTTTCGAGCAATCGCAGCGAGGTCGTGCCGACTGCGATCAGGCGCCCACCCGCTGAACGAACCGAATTGAGGCGGTCAGCCGTTTGTGCGTCAATCCGGCCGATTTCCGAATGCATGTCATGATCATCGGTGTCCTCAGCCTTGACGGGCAGGAATGTTCCCGCTCCTACATGCAATGTCAGCGTCTCGCGCCCAATACCCGCTTCATCGATTGTCTGCACAAGCTCGGGCGTGAAATGCAGCGCCGCGGTCGGAGCGGCGACCGCCCCGTCCTCTGTAGCAAACATGGTCTGGTAGTCGCTGCGATCCTGCGCGTCAGTCTGACGCTTGCCAGCAATATAGGGTGGCAAAGGCATGGTGCCGGCGCGATCGAGCAGGACTTCAACCGGTTCGCCACCTTCGAAGGCCAGAGTGAAGCTGCCGTCCTTGTGACGCTGCTCGGCAATTGCGGTGACGCCGCCGCCAAAGACCAATTGATCGCCCTCGCGCACGCGTTTGGCGTTGCGGATGAATGCCTGCCAGCGACGCAAATCAACCCGTTTGTGGAGTGTGACGCCGATCTTGGCCTCGCCGCGTCGGCCTTCAAGCTGAGCGGGAATCACACGGGTGTCGTTGAACACGAGCACATCGCCTGCTTCCAGCAGTGACGGCAGGTCTCGCACACCTCGATCTTGAAAGGGTGTCTGACCGTCGACGACCAGCATCTTTGCCGCGTCACGCGGCCGCGCCGGGCGCAGCGCAATGCGCTCCGTCGGCAGCTCAAAATCAAACAGGTCAACCTTCATCGCAGCGCCCCTAGACGACGGCGCGAAAGAGGCAAAGCTTTACTCGCTGATCGGTGAATTCAGCATGTCGGCTGAGATCGTCTGATCCGTTGCGGGCGGCGGAGCGACGGCCTGAGGTTTGTTGTCACTCGCCATAGATGCCTGGAGAATCCGTGTCGGACGTTGCGGCGGTTCACCGCGATTGATCGCGTCCACGGCCGCCATATTGGCGATCACACGACCAAAATTGGTGTAGCGCTTGTCGAGACTAAAACGCGGATAGAACACGATGAAGAACTGGCTGTTCGCGCTGTTCTCTTCCGATGCTCGCGCCATCGAAACCGAACCGCGCACATGCGGCATCGGGTTAAATTCTTCTTCGAGGTCCGGCATGGTCGAGCCACCCTGGCCCGTACCGGTTGGGTCACCGCCCTGAGCCATGAATCCTTCAATCACGCGGTGGAAGATAATGCCGTCGTAGAAGCCTTGCCGCGTAAGTTCCTTGATCCGTTCGACATGGCCTGGTGCCCATTGCGGCATCAAGCGAATGGCCACGCGCTCACCGTTTGACAGGTCGAGCAGCCAGATATTTTCAAGATCAGCAGTCTGATCAAAGTTCACCGGTGGGAAGGAGCGCGGCGCAACGGGGGCCTCCTCCTGCGCGATACTGATTTGCGGGGTCGAAATTGCGGCTAGCAGAGCAGCTGCACCAAGGATCTTTTTGATCATATTCATCTTCACGATTTGCGATAATCCAATTTCGTGGCGGTTTAGACGCCGTCGGCTGACACTTCAATGAATGAGTGGCGCTTCATCGACAGAGCAGAACTGCCCTTAGTAATCGCCTTTGCGTCCCACTTCTTCGACCCGCGCGTTCACATCATCGCGGATCTTTGAACTGACAAATGGAGCCACATCGCCGCCGTAAAGCGCGATTTCTTTGACCAGCTTCGATGCGATCGGCTGCAAGGATACGTCCGCCATCAAAAATACAGTTTCGATATCGTCATCGATCTGCTGGTTCATTCCGGCCATCTGATATTCGTATTCGAAATCGGCCACTGCGCGCAGTCCACGCACGATCACGCTGGCGCCTTGCGCCTTGGCAAATTTCATCAGCAACGCGTTGAAACCGATCACTTCGACATTGTCGAGGCCAAGATCTTTGACCTCACGTTCAACCATTGCGAGACGCTCTTCGGTCGAAAACATTGGGTTTTTGGACGGATTGGTCGTTACGCCGATAATCAACCAATCGACCAATTTGGCGCCCCTGCGGATGATATCCGCATGGCCAAGTGTGATCGGGTCGAATGTGCCAGGATAGACACCCACGCGTCTGGTCATGCTAGTTCCCACTCACTTTGCATCATCTCGAGATCCGGTTTGGTGGCTGCGCACCTTATTCTTATCGATCCCGTTCAACAATAAACCGTGCCAAGGCCCGAAGCATATCGGCTTCTGAACCGTGCGGTGACAGATGGCCAACGGCTTGGTCAACCAGCGCGCCGGCCTGTTCGCGCGCTTTGTCCACGCCCATCAGCGTCACAAAAGTCTGTTTTCCTTGACCTTCATCCTTCCGCAGCGCCTTGCCTGCCTTGGCCTCATCGCCTGTAACGTCGAGCAAATCGTCAGCAATCTGGAACGCCAAACCGATGTCGCGAGCATAGGCCCTGAGGTGCGATCGCCCTTCAGGAGGAACCTTGCCCAGGATCGCCCCCATTTCGACGCTTGCGGCAAGCAAGGCGCCCGTCTTGAGCTGCTGCAAACGGGTGACGGTGTGAAGATCGTATTCCACGCCGTCTTCATCGGCGACCATGTCCATCATCTGGCCACCCGCCATTCCGCTCATCCCGCTGGCTGTTCCAAGTGTCGCGATCAGCTCGCTTCGGGTGAATGGATCGGCACTGGTCTCTGCATCGGAGAGAATTTCGAACGCGAGCGCGTGCAAGGCATCGCCCGCAAGCACCGCTGTGGCTTCGTCGAAAACCCGGTGTGGGGTCGGCTTCCCGTGCCGGAGATCATCGTCATCCATGCAGGGAAGATCATCGTGGATCAGCGAATAGACATGGATCGCCTCCACCGCCGCGCCAGCGCGCAAAGCGGCGTCCCGATCAACCCCGAACAATTCGGCCGTGCTGACCAGCAGTAAGGGACGAACACGTTTGCCACCGCCAATCGCGGCATAGCGCATCGCTTCAACCAGCCTGGCGCGCGTATCGCTCGGAACCGGCAGGAAGGCGTCAAAGACGGAGTCGATTTCGCGCTGGATGCGTTTGAGGCCATCGGTCAGCAGCTGCTGGCCAATCTCGTTGTCGCCCCTCACGCGTCAATCCGCATCAAATGGGGCAACGCCTTGAGCGCCACCGGACCTGTCGGCCACAATCTTCTCAATCTTGGCTTGAGCCGCATCCAATCGCGCCTGGCAAGCTGATCGCAACTGCTCGCCGCGCTCATACAGCGTGATTGATTCGTCGAGCGGAACATCGCCGCGCTCCAATTGCTGCACGATCGTTTCAAGCGCACTCAGCGCCTGCTCAAAGCTCATTTGAGCGACATCATCGGTCACCGAAGTGGTTCCATTCCCCTCGTCCATGCTTCAGAGCATTGACCGCGCGCGCGCACCGGGTCAAGGCTCACCGTGATTGGGGAATCGGAAAATGCGCAAATGGATCATTGCCTATCTCAGCGCAGCTGTGGTTTTCGGTGTGCTGGATGCGATGTGGCTTAGCTGGGCCGGGCCCAATCTCTATCAACCCGTGCTTGGCGAAATCATGGCTGAGAATGTCCAGATCGGCGCTGCCGGTGCCTTCTATCTGATCTATCTCGCCGGGATGTGCTGGTTTGCAATCCGCCCTGCGCTTCAGGACGGCAACCCACGGACAGCATTGCTCAATGGCGCGCTGCTGGGCGCGCTGTGTTATGCGACTTTTGATCTGACCAGCCAGGCGGTGTTCAAGGTCTGGGCCACGCACATCACCCTAGCCGATATTGCTTGGGGAGCATTTGCCACCGGAACGACGAGTGCGGTTGCGTCTTGGATCACGTTGAGGTTTACCCGCTAGCACCATGTTTATCGGTCATTTCGCCCCAGCCTTTGTAGCCGCCGCGGTCGGGCCACGCGCCCCGAAGCTGGCAACAGTGTTTATTGCTGCACAATTGGTGGATTGGGGCTTCTTTACCCTCGCGTTTTTCGGGGTCGAAAGGATGCGGATCGAACCGGGCGCGACCGCGATGGTTCCGTTTGACTTATACCACATACCCTTCACGCACAGTCTGGTTGGAACATTGGTTTGGGCCGTCCTGTTCGCCTTGATCGTGATGATCTGGCAGCGCAATGCATTTGCAGGCTTTCTGTCTGGGCTGGTGGTGTTTTCACATTGGATCCTCGACTGGATCAGCCATCGACCAGATCTCACCATCGCAGGCGGTGAGGCGCAGTATGGATTGGGTCTGTGGAACTATCCGGCCATCGCAATGCCTCTAGAGCTGCTGATAACGGTCGCTGCGTTCATCTTTTACGTCCGCCGGACCCGGGGGCCCATTGGCCCTCCCATGCTTCTCCTGGGCGTTTTACTGGTACTACAGGCGTTCAATTGGTTTGGGCCCGAACCGACCGTTGCCGGCGCATTCCTTTACGCCCAGGCATTGCTTGCATTCGCCATTCTCACGGCCCTCGCATGGTGGGTCGGGGACAACCGTTGGTACAAACGCCGCGGCGGCTTGGCCTCTCCGAGCGCCTGACCTAGAGGGTTTCGCCATGAGTGGAATCACCCCTGAAATTGTCGAGCAGCACGGTCTTTCACCGGAAGAGTATGAGCGGGTCCTGAGCGGATTGGGTCGCGAACCCAATCTGGTCGAGCTCGGCATCTTCTCTGTCATGTGGTCGGAGCATTGCTCTTACAAATCCTCGCGGCTGCACCTCAAGAAACTGCCGACCGAGGCGCCCTGGGTGATCTGCGGACCAGGCGAGAATGCAGGGGTGATCGACATTGGTGATGGCCAAGCCGCCATCTTCAAGATGGAGAGCCATAACCACCCGTCCTATATCGAGCCCTATCAGGGCGCTGCCACAGGCGTCGGCGGCATCCTGCGCGACGTCTTCACCATGGGTGCGCGTCCGGTCGCCAATGCCAATGCGCTGCGCTTTGGGCGTCCTGACCATCCCAAGATGCAGCACCTTGTCAAAGGCGTCGTTGCCGGGATTGGCGGTTATGGCAATTGCGTGGGCGTCCCCACCGTTTGCGGCGAAACCAATTTCCACCCTGCCTATGACGGCAATATCCTGGTCAACGCGATGACCGTGGGCGTCGCAGACGCGGACAAGATCTTCTACTCGGCAGCAACCGGCGTCGGCAATCCAATCGTTTATGTCGGGTCAAAGACCGGCCGCGACGGCATTCACGGCGCCACCATGGCCAGCGCCGATTTTGAGGAGGACGCCGACGCCAAGCGACCCACCGTTCAAGTCGGCGATCCTTTCACAGAGAAGCTATTGATCGAAGCGTGCCTGGAATTGATGGCTACCGACGCGATCGTGGCGATCCAGGACATGGGCGCGGCCGGCCTGACGTCGTCCAGCGTTGAGATGGCGACCAATGGCAAGGCGGGCATCCGCCTCGACATGAACAAGGTCCCCTGCCGTGAAGAGGGCATGACGCCCTACGAAATGATGCTGAGTGAGAGCCAGGAACGCATGTTGATGGTGCTCAAGCCCGGCAAGGAAGCCATGGCACAGGCAATCTTTGAGAAGTGGGAGCTTGATTTCGCGGTCATCGGCGAAGTGACCGACACTCAGCACATGGTGCTCGAATGGAATGGTGAGGTCGTCTGCGACATCCCGCTCGGTCCCCTCGCCGCCGATGCGCCCGAATATGATCGTCCCTATCTTTCCAAGCAGGAATACAATGATTGGGCGGGCATCACGCCACTCGATACCATTCCGGATAGCGACGATCCCGGTGCAGACCTGCTCACGCTGATCGCGTCGCCAAATCTGGCCAGCAGGCGCTGGATCTCTGAGCAATATGACAGCCAAGTGATGGGCGACACGCTGCAGACCGGCGGCGATGCCGGCGTTGTCCGCGTGCACGGAACCAACAAGGCGCTGGCGATCACAACGGACTGCACGCCGCGCTATGTCCATGCGGATCCCTATGAGGGCGGGAAGCAGGCCATTGCCGAGGCCTATCGCAATCTCTGCGCGGTCGGTGCGCGGCCCCTGGCCGTGACCAATTGCCTGAACTTTGCCAATCCGCAGCGCCCCGAAATCATGGCGCAATTTGTCCATGCGCTTGAAGGTATGGGTGACGCCTGTCGCGCGCTCGATTTCCCGATCGTCAGCGGTAATGTCTCGCTCTACAATGAGTCCAAGGCCACTGGCGGCGGATCGGCCATCCTTCCAACTCCTGCCATCGGCGGCGTCGGTATCATCGACCAGACCGAGTTGATGATGACGATGGGCTTCAAGCAGGAAGGCGACGCGATCTATCTGGTCGCGCCCGAATTCTGGGCCAAGCCCGATCCAACCCGCTCGCATCTCGGCAAGTCGCTGTGGCTGCGCGAGGTCATGGGCATTGACGGAGGACGCACTCCACCGACCGACCTCACAATCGAGCGCAATTCCGGTGAGATCATCCGCGAATTGATTGCCGACGGGCTGATCAATGCCGCACATGACCTGTCCGATGGTGGCCTCGCAGTTGGCTTGGCCGAAATGGCAATGGCCGGCGGTATCGGCGCGGATGTCCAAGGCCATTCGGATTATTCGGCGGCACAATGGTGGTTTGGCGAAGATCAAGGCCGCTATTTGGTAACAGTCTCCGATACCGAAGCGCTCAATGAGGCACTCGCCAGGGGCACCCGCGATGCCGATACGGCGCAGATCGGTTTCCAGCGGATCGGCACTGTTGGTGGTGACAGCCTGCTCGGCGTGTCGCTTGCAGACCTTCGTGCCGCGCACCAGCGCTTCTTCAGCGAATGGATGGAAGCATAGAACTGCTCCAGCCACTGCTGCATTATGGCGGGCATTGGCTGTTTCCATTTCTGATCGCGGCGCTGATCTGGCGTGACACTTGGTTGCGGGCAGGATTGGTTATCGCAGCGGCAAATCTGATCGACTTGGACCACCTCTTGGCTGATCCCATCTTCGATCCCAATCGCTGCAGCATTGGCTTGCATGCCTTGCATGGCTGGGAGGCGGCGCTGGTCTATTGCGTTCTCCTGCTCATCCCAACCTGGTGGGTTCGCGCCTTTGGCGTCGGTGCACTGTGGCATCTTGCTGTCGACTATGGCGATTGCATCATGCAAAGCGTTTGAAATGACAGCTGGTTATTCTGGGACACCCTTGGCCAAAAAGCTCAACCTGCGCGACGGGCAGGTGTGCTGGTTCGACTCCATGCCAGAAAACATCATCGATGAGATTGACGAATACGCGCTTGAGTTGCGCTTCGTTGCTGAACCGATCGACGGACTGAACGCCGCGCATATCTTCGTGACCGAAGAGCAGGACCTGGCCACCAAACTGACACAGCTGCGTCAGCTGATCGCGAAAGATGGGCAGATATGGGTAAGCTGGCCCAAAAAGGGCTCCGGCTTTGAGACACCGCTCGATCAGGCCGCTGTTCAGCGCATCGGCCTGGCTGCGGGGCTCATCGACACCAAGAAGTGCGCGGTCGACGAGATCTGGTCGGGATTGAAATTCGTCATTCCCAAGGCCGATCGATGAGCGAATCCACCACCAAATCCACGCTGATCTTCGTCGCCTTCATCGTCTTCATTGACATGGTAGGGATCGGACTGATCATCCCGGTCATGCCCGCGCTGCTGGAGAGCATGACCGGTGCGAGTGAGGACCAGACCGCCACAATCGGCGGTTGGCTGCTGTTTGCCTACGCGATCATGCAATTCCTGTTTGCGCCAATCGTTGGCGGCTTGTCCGACCGCTATGGACGCAGACCCGTTCTGCTCGTCATGCTGTTCCTGCTCGGCATCGACTACATCATCATGGCTGTCGCGCCCGATCTGTGGTGGCTGTTTGCCGGGCGTTTGCTGTCGGGGATCATGGGCGCAAGCTGGACAGCCGCGAACAGCTGTGTTGCCGATATTGCCAGCCCCGAAGAACGGGGTAAATATTTCGGCATCCTTGGCGGTGCGGGAGCGAGCGGCTTTATCATCGGTCCCGCTTTGGGCGGCTTGCTCGGGGAATTCTCAGTCCGTCTACCCTTCATCTGCGCGGCTGTCCTTGCGATCACCGGGTCAGTAATCGGCTATTTCATCCTGCGCGAGACTTTGCCCCACGATCGTCGCAGACGCTTTTCCTGGCTGCGCGCCAATCCGCTCGGCACGCTGATCCAGATGTCCAAGACGCCTGTCGTCATGGGCTTCATCGGCGTGATCTTCCTGCTGCAAACGGCTTCGCAATCGACCTTTTCGGTCTGGGCTTATTTCAACCGCTTTCAATTTGGATGGTCCGAGTTTGAAATCGGGATGAGCGTCGCGCTCTACGGATTGTTGCTGGCGGTGGTACAAGGCGGGCTTGTCGGAGTGATCATCAAGCGGATTGGGGCCAAACGCACTTGTCTGTACGGCCTCGTCGTTGCCCTGCCGTCATATCTATTGTTTGCCTTTGCGGACGCCGCTTGGATGATGATCCTCGGTATCTTCATCGGCAGTTTTGCGGGGCTCTCCTTCCCTGCAATGCAGCAAATGATGAGCGAACGGATTTCAGAGTACGCGCAAGGCGAATTGCAGGGCGCAATCGCGAGCGCGATCAGCATCACCTCAATCTTCGGCCCCGTCATGATGACGACAACGTTCAGCGAATTCGCTGATGGCGAAGGCTATTATTTCCCCGGCGCGCCCTTTGCCCTGTCCGCGGTGATCAGCGTCGCAGCCATGCTGCTTTTGATGTGGAATCTGCGCCGGGTGCACGAGACCCGGCCAGATTGATCCGGCTCAGGCGGTTTGGGCCTGCCCTGAATTTGCGTAGCCATCACTGGCCTGACCCAGGGTCAGATCTTCGCGCGAGATCCCTTCGCCTTCGAGAATGTCGAGACACTCGAGATACTTGTGTGGCGTCCCAATGCCGAGCCGCGCACGCGCCGCATCATAATCTTCAGCCATGACAGCGCTGACATCCATATGCGCAAGCTTCGCTGCGGCCTTGCCGAGGCGTTGCCCTTCGCGAACAGCGGCATAGATGGGAGCGCTGGTGCCGGTGCCCTTCTTGATCTGGCGAGCGCCAGCATAGGCGATGAACCAGATGCCGTTATTGTGGTTCTGCGCATAGGAGAAACCAAGCAGGCATGCCTCGCCCAGCGCATCACGGCCATACCCGGTCAGGACGTGAAACAAATCATGCGTGTCGCGCAGGCGATTGAAATACCATTCGGTCAGATCATTGGGACGTTCCGACGGCGGCGCCCATTTGTGGCTTTCTTCCACCAGGCCTGCTGCCGTCAGCCCTTCGCGTTTCATAAAGGCCATGTAGCGCTTGCCGACGCTGTTCTCGGGAAGATCAGCCCAGCGATCGTGATCGTCGAGCATGGTTGGAATATCGACTTCGCGCTGAAGGAAATCCTGGCCGGTTTCGGACTTGATGAAATCCCAGGCGATCCTGTGGCTCTTCTTGCCCTTCATCGCTTCGATAATGTGGAACACCTGCTCAGTGTCTTCCTTATCTTCCACCAGCTTTGTGAAATGATGCCACGCCTTGAGCGGGCGAAAGCCGGATGTCTTGCGCTCGGGTGCCACCAATGGGAGATCAGCCATTGCCATCGAATTTCCTCCTAGTGCGCCTCACAAATTGAGTTCACAAAGTGCCACTTACATTGATGTAAGTAAGTTGTCCAGAGCGGCACGTCGTTGTCTCCCCTTCCCTTACGAAAACAAGCACGCCAAAGAGCAGATATGAAAGATCATGATTCCGTACCCTACGCCCTCCCGCCACTAGCGGACGACGAAGCAATCGCACGCGCGCAGAGCCTGCGAGATCGACTCAAAGAGCGTCGCACATGTCGATATTTCTCGGACGAGCCAGTCCCGAAGGCCGTTATCGAAGCGGCGATCGAAGCCGCCGGAACGGCACCCAATGGCGCCAATCATCAACCCTGGCACTTTGCGGTGGTCGCCTCTCCAGACAAGAAACGCGCGATCCGCGAGGCAGCAGAAGCAGAAGAGCGGCGTTTTTATGGTGACGAAGGCGATCGAGCCAAAGCCAGTGACGAATGGCTTGCCGCTTTGGATGACCTTGGCACCGATGCGGACAAGCCCTTCCTCGAAACCGCGCCCTATCTCATCGTCGTTTTCGCGCAGCGCAAAGGCGGCATCGATGAAGACGGGAAGACCCAGAATTACTACGTCAATGAGAGCGTTGGCATTGCTTGCGGCATGCTGATTGCCACATTGCATGAAGCGGGTTGTGCCACACTAACCCACACACCTTCGCCAATGGGATTCTTGCGCGAAGCGTGCGAACGCCCCGAATGGGAAAAGCCGTTGATGATCGTCGTGGTCGGCCGGCCGACGGCAGATGCCACCGTACCGGTCCATGCGTTGAAGAAAAAGCCGTTGAGCCAGATCGCAACCTGGCTCTGATCGCAATCAGGCAGCTTCTGCAGCGACGGTTTGCTGCTGTTCTTCGGTCCACAAATTGTAAGGATCAATTCCTTCGGAACGCCACACGCGATGGCATTCGAAATATTTGTCGGGCTCCGGGATGTTCAGCTTCGCGCGGACATCTTCGAGCTGCATCGGCAGAAGATCGCGGATCGACTTCGAGATCAGCACTTCAGCGCCCTTCCCGGTCCGTTTGGCCTGCTGCACAGCGGCCCATACTGGGGCTTTGCTGCCACGCACCATGTTTTTGATGTTTAGCGATCCAGCATAACCGATCAGCAAATGGCCGTGGCTTGGGCTCTGGCCGTGGGTGAATAGCAGGACACATTGCTCACCCAGCGCGTCGCGGCCATATTGCGTGAGCACGTGAAACAGATCGTGCGTATCGCGCGAGCGTTCCATGAACCACTGGACCAGATCGTCATATTTTGGGCGGCCCATAGCGTCGTATTCAGCGACCAGTCCTGCGGCTGACAGGCCTTCGCTTTCCATGAAGTCACAATAGGCATGCGCAAGACTGCCCTTGGGCGTTTTGCGCAATGCAGCGTGATCGTCGAGGATTTCAGGAAGGCTTGGTTCGGTCGAGCGCAAGTGCTTGCCCTGTTCGCTGAAAACCAGCTGTTTTACGCGAGGCAGGAAATGCTTGTTGGGCAGTGCTTCAAAGATCTTGAAGACCTCGGTTGTGTCTTCCTTGTCCTTGAGCAGATTGTTGAAGTGATAAAACGCTTTGGGCAGCGAATATTTCGGTTCAGGCCGCGCGGGATCGCGGAACAGAGTTCCGTCTTCTGCGCACTCGATGTCACCGTTGATCGAGGTAACCTGGTTCATTTTCGTCATGCCTCCTGAAGTTCTGACGGCGACATACCGGCAGTTACTTACATTTGTGTAAATAGTGGCCTTCAGTTGCAGAATCAATACCTATTGTTGAAAAGGCGGCTGAAGGATTGGATTCAGGGAGTCAGGAACGGCAGTTCGCTGATGGAGGTTAAGCCAATGCAGCAGAAATGGCCGATGTGGCTTGGTTTGGTTCTTGGTCTTGGCGTCGTCGCCATGTCCGTCATTGGCGGCCACGACCCTGTCGAAGATTGGGGACAAGCCGCAAGATTGACGGCGCGTGTCAGCTTCCCATTCCTGATCCTGGCCTATGTCGCCCGCCCCTTGAACCAGCTGGTGAAGACACAAGTGACGAAGGCGCTGCTCAGCCGGCGCAAATGGTTTGGCCTGGGCTTTGCGATTGCCCACACCGTCCATCTGGGTGCGCTGATCATGGCTCTGTGGAGCGCTCGCTTCATGCCAGAGCCTGTCGTGATCATCTTTGGTGGTGCGGCCTATGTCCTGATGTTCGCAATGGCATTCACGTCGAACTCAGCCGCGATGAAACGAATGGGCAAATGGTGGAAGCGTCTCCACCTGGCGGGGATTCACTATCTCTGGCTGATATTTCTGCTCGCCTATTCGGGTCGAATCACACAGTCGGAAACCCGGCTCCTCGGCATCACGACCGTAACGATCATACTGGTGGCGGGAGCAATTCGGTTTGCGGCATGGCGCAAGAAGGCCAGGAAAGCGGCGAGCACTTAGGCTCTCACTCAGTCGTGGACCCATTCGCTGCTGGGAATGCCGAGTAGGGATAGCACCGCTGTGAGGTCACCCCGATCGATCCGGCCATTCGCAGCGGCACGGGCCTTGGGCTTGGCACGATAAGCAAAAGCGTAGTTGGCGGCCTGCATCATCGGGATGTCATTGGCACCATCGCCCGCAGCCATCGCCACCGCGCCCTGGCCCAACGCATTGAGCTCCTCCTCGAGCACGCGCGCCTTGGTGCTGCCGTCGGAAATCGGTGCGGCCAGCTTCCCGGTAAGCTTGCCCGCTTCCACGCCCAGCACATTGCCCACAACGCGGTCGAAGCCGAGCTGATCCGCAACTCGATCAGCGAAATGATGGAACCCACCGGTTACCAGCGCGGTCTTGCACCCCTTGGCCTTGAGCGTCGCGACCAATGTCCTGGCGCCCGCGGTCGGTGTGATCCGCTCCGCCAAACAGCGGTCAATCGCGCTTTCGTCGAGGCCTTCGAGCAATCCGACCCGCTCCAGCAACGCGCTTTCAAAATCCAACTCGCCCTGCATCGCCCGCTCGGTGATCGCAGCAATGCGATCCTTCAACCCAGCGAAGTCGGCCAGCTCGTCGATGCATTCCTGCCCGATCATGGTCGAATCCATGTCTGAGACAAAGACATGCGGCACGACGATCTCTGAATCCGAGATCAGCATGTCGGCCGGCGCGAAATGCGTATCAATCGCGTCGAGCACCACGCTTTGATCGCCATCGGCGAAGCTCAGCTGCAGCACATCGCCGCAAAAATCGAGCAGCACCGCGGACGCGATCCGCATGCCCGAAGCGCCCAAGCTCTCGCTCATCGCATCAAGACGTGTTTCCAAGGTCGCCTGGTCTGCTATCAGCCGCGCTATGAGCAAAACGAAAACTCCTGAGAATGATCTGGGCGCCGATCTCGACTATCCGGTGGCGCTCATCGCAGGACCGACCGCGAGCGGCAAGAGCGCAATCGCATTGAAGCTTGCGGATGACTTGGCGGCAGCCGGCAAGACACCAGTCATCCTCAACGCAGACAGCATGCAGGTCTATCGCGATCTCGGCGTGCTTTCGGCAGTGCCCGACAAAGAGGAACAGGCGCTGCATGAGCACCGCCTCTACCAGGAATGGGACGGTGCCGACGCCTGCTCCGCCGCTGACTGGGCATCGCGGGCGAAGGAAGAAATCAGCTCAATCCACGCGGATGGTGGCGTGCCGATCCTCGTTGGCGGAACGGGAATGTATGTCAAAGTCTTGCTCGAAGGCATCGCCCCGATTCCAGACATAGATCCTGAGGTGCGTGCTGTGGTCAGAGCCTTGCCGACCGAATCCGCCTATGCCGCGCTGCAGATCGCAGACCCGGTGAGAGCCGCCGATCTTGAGCCCAATGACAGTCAGCGTATTGCTCGCGCGCTCGAAGTGGTCAAATCAACCGGCGTAACATTGGGCGACTGGCAGCAAGCCAAGGCCGGCGGGATTGGCGAAGAGGTCACGCTCGCGCCGCTGATTGTGCTGCCAGATCGTGAGTGGCTGTATGATCGCTGCAATCGCCGTTTCGAGGCGATGCTCGATGCTGGAGCGATCAAAGAGGTTGAAGCCTTGCTCGCCCGCAATCTCTCACCCGATCTTCCCGTGATGCGAGCAATCGGCGTTCCTGAAATCGCAGCGTTCCTGGATGGCGAAATGTCGCGCGAAGAGATGATCGCGGCCGGGCAGCAGGCAACCCGGAATTACGCGAAACGCCAATACACCTGGTTCAGGCGGCAGATGCCAGCTGAATGGCCGCGCGGTGAATCCAAAAATATCGCTGTGGATGAAATTTTCGTATCATTATTACCAAATTAATGATTGACACGACATAATGTGCCTTCTAGCGCTCGCTTTGAGCCCGGGAACACAAGCCAATTAGCCGCTTGGTTTCCCATTGCGAATGCGTTAGAAATGAAGGCGACCAAAGGAAGAAGGCATCAAGATCATGATTATCGTACTCATTCTGGTGGAAACGGGTTGATCTAGAAGTCTTTCATTTGAGAATTCCGGATCGGCCTGAAGCGAAATACCCGCTTCGGGCCGATGTCATTTTGGGGAGAATTACCTTGGCGCAGCGCTCTGGAGCCGCCTTGTTGATGGAATGCCTGATCGACCAGGAAGTCGAGTTTGTCTTCGGCTATCCGGGCGGTGCGGTCCTTCCGATTTACGACGAATTGTTTGGCGACGAACGCATTCGCCATATTCTTGTGCGCCATGAAGCCGGCGCAGCGCACGCTGCGGAGGGCTATGCGCGAGCCACTGGCAAGCCAGGTGTCGTGCTGGTCACCTCGGGCCCCGGTGCAACCAATGCTGTGACCGGGATCGCCGACGCGTTTCTCGACTCAATCCCCATGGTCGTCATCACAGGCCAGGTCCCTACCCCGCTGATCGGCACTGACGCGTTCCAGGAGGCCGATACTGTCGGCATCACGCGGCATTGCACCAAGCACAATTATCTCGTGAAGGATCCGGCCGAGCTGCAGGCGACCATCGAAGAGGCCTTCCGCATCGCGACAACCGGGCGTCCCGGCCCGGTTGTGGTCGACATTCCCAAAGACGTTCAGATTGCGGTTCCATCGTCGCAGGCTGCTGGCAATCTCACCGCGTCTCATCGCTATGCGCCGCAAATGGCCGCGCCAGCGGAAAGTGTGGTTGAAGCGGTCGAGATGATCGCTGCGGCTGAGCGGCCGATTTTCTACACCGGCGGCGGTGTGATCAATTCAGGACCTGAAGCGAGCCGCTTGCTGCGCGAACTGCAGGACCTGACCGGCGCTCCAACGACATCGACGCTGATGGGCCTTGGTGCATTCCCCAACACGCATCCCGACTGGCTCGGCATGCTGGGCATGCACGGCACCTATGAAGCCAATATGGCGATGAATCGCTGCGATGTGATGGTGTGCATCGGCGCGCGATTTGATGACCGTGTGACGGGTCGTCTCGATGCCTTCTCACCCGATTCCAAGAAGATCCACGTCGATATTGATCGCTCGTCTATCAACAAGAACGTGCCAGTTGATCTGGGCATTGTTGGCGATTGCGCGACAGTCCTTGGCCAGCTGGTGGAAGCCTGGGGCAATCGCTCTGCGCAAGATCTGGGCGAATGGAAGGCTCGCATTGCAGGTTGGCGCGCACGCGAGTGCCTGGCCTATCCCGAAAAGTCCAAGAAGAACCCCGAAATGGTGATGCCGCAAAAGGCGATCGAGCGGCTCTATGCCCTCACCCATGAGCGCGAGCCGATCATCACCACGGAGGTTGGCCAGCACCAAATGTGGGCCGCGCAATATTTCGGTTTCTCCAAGCCAAACAAATGGCTCACGTCAGGCGGGCTCGGGACGATGGGCTATGGCATGCCCGCAGCTATTGGTGCGCAGCTTGGCAATCCTGACGATCTGGTGATCGATATCGCCGGCGAAGCGTCGATCCAGATGAACATCCAGGAACTGGGAACGGCGTCGCAATATCGTCTGCCGGTCAAGATCTTCATCTTGAACAATGAATATATGGGCATGGTCCGCCAGTGGCAGGAACTGACCTATGAGAGCCGCTATTCGAACTCCTATTCGGACAGCCTGCCTGATTTTGTCCGCTTGGCCGAAGCGTACGGCTGGAAGGGCATCCGCATTCATGATGAGAGCGAGCTTGATGCCGGTATCGCAGCGATGCTGGAGCATGATGGCCCGGTCATGGTCGATTGCCTTGTCGCGCAGGAAGCGAACTGCTTCCCGATGATCCCCTCAGGTGCCGCGCACACCGAAATGCTGCTTTATGGCGATCAAGTCGACGGCACGATGGATGACGAAGCGAAAGCGCTGGTTTGATGGATTTGCTTTGGATCTATGTGCCTATCGCCGCAGCCCTGTGGCTGCTTGTCCTGACCGTTCGGGACGCACGAAACGGGCAATATGGTTGGGCCGCAGCCAGCCTGATCCTTGCCATTGGCCTGCTGTCTGTTCCCATACCAACACAATCGCATACTGTTGATCTCGATCTGCCGAGGACAAGTTCATGAAAATCGAAAGCGCAGCCTCAGAACGCCATGTCCTGACCGTCACGGTCGACAATGAGCCTGGCATTCTGGCCAAGATCACCGGCCTGTTCACCGCGCGCGGATACAATATCGACAGTCTGACGGTGGCCGATATCTCGGACGATCACGCGATCAGCCGGATCACCATCGTCACCAGCGGCCCACCCGAAGTGATTGACCAGATCGAAGCGCAGCTGGAGCGTCTGGTCCCGGTCCACAAAGTGACCGATTTGACGCAGGCTGGCCCTCACGTTGAGCGCGAATTGGCGTTGATTAAGGTGACAGGCAAAGGCGACGCACGGGTCGAAGCCCTGCGTGTGGCGGAAATCTTCCGCGCCAGCGTGGTCGATACGACCACCGAAAGCTTCGTTTTCGAGCTCACCGGAGCTCCGGACAAGATTGACAGTTTCATCGCCCTTATGCGCGATCTCGGCCTAGTGAGCGTCGGGCGTTCGGGTGTTGTTGGAATGATGCGCGGCGCGGACGGCGCCTGATAAAGGGAACTACAAAGTGAAAGTCTATTACGACGCTGATGCCGATCTCGGCCTCATCAAATCAAAGAAGATCGCCGTGCTTGGCTATGGCAGTCAGGGCCACGCCCATGCGCAAAACCTGCGCGACAGCGGCGTCGCCGAAGTCGCGATTGCCCTGCGTGAGGGATCATCGACCGCCAAGAAGGCTGAAGAGGCCGGTTTCAAAGTGTTGACCAACACCGAGGCTGCCCAATGGGCCGACATCTTGATGATCCTTGCGCCTGATGAGCATCAGGCTGGCATCTGGGAGAATGACCTTGCTGGCCATATGAAGCCGGGCAGCGCCCTCGCCTTCGCGCACGGTCTCAACGTGCATTTCGGCCTGATCGAAGCGCCCGCTGACATCGACGTGATCATGATCGCACCCAAAGGCCCCGGCCACACCGTGCGCAGCGAATATCAACGTGGAGGCGGCGTACCCTGCCTGATCGCGATCCATCAGGACGCCAGCGGCTCTGCCCACGACGTGGCTCTCGCATACGCCTCGGGCGTTGGTGGCGGCCGTTCGGGCATCATCGAAACCAATTTCAAGGAAGAGTGTGAGACCGATCTGTTCGGCGAACAGGCCGTGCTTTGCGGCGGCATCACCCACTTGATCCAGGCCGGCTTCGAAACTCTTACCGAGGCCGGATACGCGCCCGAAATGGCCTATTTCGAATGCCTCCACGAAACCAAACTGATCGTCGATCTGCTTTACGAAGGCGGGATCGCGAATATGCGTTATTCGATCTCGAACACCGCAGAATATGGCGACATCACCACCGGTCCGCGGATCATCACCGACGAGACCAAGGCCGAGATGAAGCGCGTTCTGGCTGACATCCAGTCTGGCCGGTTTGTGAAGAACTTCGTGCTCGACAACCGTGCCGGTCAGCCCGAGCTCAAGGCATCGCGCAAGGCAGCTGAAGCGCACCCGATCGAAAAGACCGGTGCCGAACTACGCGCCATGATGCCTTGGATCAGCGCCAACAAGCTGGTCGACAAGTCGAAGAACTGATCCGATAAAGTGCTCGCTCTGTTGTAAGGAGAGTGAACATGGGCGAGCACCGGATCTACTCGATGGCATTTGCCAGTTTCTATCCGCACTACATCACCAAGGTCGAAAAGAAGGGCCGCACCAAGTCGGACCTCGACAAGGTGTTGCGCTGGCTCACAGGCTATTCTCAGGAAGAGCTGGACAAGCAGATCGAGCGTGAAGTCGATTGCCGCACTTTCATGGGTGAAGCCAAGCTAAACCCCAATCGCGAATTGATCAAAGGCGTTGTCTGCGGCGTGCGCGTCGAAGAGGTTGAAGAGCCCTTGATGCGTGAGCTGCGCTATATGGACAAACTGGTCGACGAACTTGCGCGCGGCAAGAAGATGGAGAGCATTCTGCGCACTCCATAGCTTCGCTCGACCAGCGGCGCGTTTGCGACCAGAATCTGCACAATGACCTCTCGTTCGACCCTTATCATATTTGCACTTTGCGGGCTTGCCTGGGGCGTGATCGTGCTGCGTGCCTACACCAACGTCAAAGGACCCGAGGACTTCGTCGTAACGGTCAGCCAGGGCGAAGTGCAGGACTTTGCACGCGCGCAGCTGTCCGAATTGCAACCGCAATCCTTTGCGCAGGATGTAGAGCTGTGCGGGATCATCTTTGAGGATGCAGATGGCGAGCTTGGAACGACACCAGTCACTTCGGGCGAGCAAGCGAGCTGCGACATCGCCTATTTCGATGAGCCCGGCATGGCACCAATAGCCAGCTATCACACGCATGGCTCCTTCAGCCGGGACTATGACAGCGAAGTGCCGTCCATGCTCGATCTTCAAAGCGACATTCAGAGCCAGATGGACGGCTATGTATCGACCCCGGGTGGACGCTTCTGGCGGATCGATTGGGAGGCTCAGACTGCAATCCAGATCTGCGGAGAGAATTGCGTTCCGAAGGACCCTGCCTATCGCGATTGCCCGGCTGATCAGATCGCCACGCGATATACGCTGGATGAGCTGAGAATTCGGTCCGAAACGATCACAACCGCCTGTTGATCTAGCCATGAATTGCAAAAGCGGTCGAAGGAACCAGATGGAAATTCCTCCGACCGCCCCTGCGACGCGCCTCCAGTCCCAGGCGCGCTAAAGCTGCAGCGTTGTCCTCTCTAGGCGATCAATCGCTCGAGCGAGATCGCGGCGGAACTTGTGACTTCTACTGACCTGTCTTCGCCGGACATGTCGTTGAGTTCGAGCATAGCGTCGCGCTCTGACAGCAATTGCGCGATGTGATCGCGCGCCAGGCCAACCATCGCGGTAAGCCAGGAATTGACTAGGGGATCGCCTGCTTCGCCGCGCAGATCGAACCGCGCTAATTCGGGGATGATGCTTTCTGCCGGATAGAGCCATTCATCGGTCACCCAGCGATTGCAGGTGAACCAGTGCAGCGGCAGGCCTTCGCTAGAAATTGCGAGCGCTGCGAGATGGACGACATCGGCGCGCGGACTCGCGGGGGCGATTTGTTGCGGGGCAATCAGCGCTTCTGCGCCTGCGGGCATTGCCGATTTGTCCAGAAACAGATGGAAATGGCCATGTTCGCCATCCAACCGTTCACCCGGAGGATGCGAGTGGTAGAAATAGCGACTGCCGGCCTCGCCATTGACCACATCGCCGGCCGGGTAATGCTCCCAGATCTCGGCGACACCGCCGTCTGGCAGGACCCGGCTCATCAGCGGCCTGCCTCCTGCGAACATCTGTTCAGTGCTGTCGATCAACAGCTGGACAAGCTCGTGACGCTGCATTGGATCATTCAATCAAAAAGTGACCGGGGAAGCTAGGAGGTTACCTCCCCGGTCACCTGTTAGGCGCAACCCCTATTTGGGCGCGCAAGGATTGGCGGCGCAGGGATTCGCGGCGCATGGATTGGCAGCACAGGGGTTTGCTGCACAGGGATTGGCCGCGCAGGGATTAGCGGCACATGGGTTGGCTGCGCATGGGTTTGCAGCGCAAGGGTTGGCCGCACATGGATTGGCAGCGCACGGGCTAGCCGCGCATGGGGCTGCTGCGCATTTTGCGACCTTTTTGGTCTTCTTTTTCGCTGCGCATGGGTTCGCTGTCAGCCGCGGACCACAGGGGACATCAGCAGCGGCAGGAGCCGAAGTTGCGGCGACGGCAAGGCCACCTGCCACCATCAGCATACGGGCAAGGTTCTTCGAATTTGACATAGGGGGGGTCCTTTCAGGCATCCTCAATTTCGATTGTGGGGGTAGTTCACGGCAAATTTCGCCGCATCAGGCCCCGAAGACTTTGCCTTCAGGGATGTCGACCCAGGCCAGATTCGCTTTCGAAATGAAGCCTGAGATGTCAGCCAGCCACATGTCCTGAACCTGCTTGTTAAAGTTCAGATAGAGCTTGCCGTCGACAACTTTGTAATAGAGCGGATCACCCGGTGCGAGCGCACCGCGGCTCATCGCCCAAGCGCAGTGACCGCCAAATTGCGGTGCGTAGGCATCGGGGTTGGCAGCGAACAGGTCAGCGTTGGCTTGGCTTGAGAAATGCCACTCAGCGCCCTGGTATTCGACCGTGAAGCGCGCATCGCCCTTCACCGGCACTCCGTCGCCCTGGAAGTAGCTGACGGTGTCATAGCCGCTCACAGCGACGTTGTGGCCTTCAGTGCCAACATAAATGCCGCCATCGGCCTGAACCGGTGCAGCGATCGACAGCGGAGCGACTAGAGCCGCAGCTGCAAGTGTGAGGTATTTGAGTTTCATAGCGGGGGTACTCCAAAAAATGGTTTGTGCTGCGGCCACCTGCTTGGGGGGGGGGG
>Ga0207422_1002087_pt1 | contig 29971 bp, 24 predicted proteins | sample MarCyaLeptolynsp_FD_187757 | JGI IMG/M metagenome (GOLD analysis project Ga0207422, IMG submission 187757) | Marine cyanobacterial communities from Panama - species 1 Leptolyngbya sp. (SPAdes) | ecosystem: Environmental > Aquatic > Marine > Unclassified | place: Panama: Panama City | collected... | reverse complement strand
CGTCACACCGCCATCGATTTCGAGGTCGATCGGCCGATCACCGATCATGTCCCTGATACGGCGGGTCTTTTCAATCTGGGAATGAATGAATTTCTGACCACCAAAGCCTGGGTTGACCGTCATGACCAGAATGAGGTCCAGCCGGTCCATGACATACTGAAGAACGCTTTCGGGCGTCGACGGATTGAGCGAAACACCCGCCTTTTTTCCAAGGCCTCGGATTGCCTGCAGCGTCCGGTCGAGATGAGTGGTCGCTTCCGCATGCACCGTGATGATGTCCGAACCCGCCTTGGCAAAGGCTTCCAGATAGGGATCGACCGGTTCTATCATCAGGTGGGTGTCGAAGACGCTGTCTGTGTGCGGCCGCAGCTTTGCAATCACATCCGGGCCGAAGGTGATGTTCGGCACGAAATGCCCGTCCATCACATCCAGGTGGATCCAGTCGGCCCCTGCATCGATGACATCGCGGACTTCTTGCCCAAGCTTGGAGAAATCAGAGGCGAGGATCGAGGGGGCGATTGTGATGTCGCGCGGCATGATTGTCTCCCGAGGCGGCCGAAGGCATCAGACGTGACGTTTTGTGTGTCGATGCCGCGCTAACACTTATGACCTTCAAGGGCAAGTCAGCTCATACCCACTCAATCGGTTTAGACCTTCACAGCCGCCCGGTTATCGCCAGATATCTGCGATCGGGGCCTTCGAAACCGAGACTTTCCATTTGGATCAGAACGGCAAAGACCGGTGGGGCTTCGCGCGGAAAATAGGTGAAGAACCGTTCGATCCTGTAGGCGAAGGGGCAGCGCCGGCTGTCGGGCACGATGGTGTCATTGTTCAAGGTCCGGGTAATGCCGTTATTGACCATGGTCAGACGAAAGCCCTTTGTCGCCACATCGTAGCTGGCGCATTCCGTGTTTTCCAAGGGGTGCTCGGTGAGTGTCAGCTCGACCGGCGTTTCACCCGACAGGAGCGGCAGCCTGGGAGACACTAGCATCTTGTGCGGATTGGAGGTCAGCTCCGTCGGCGGGTTGAAGGCAACGGTGCTGCCCTTGCCGACAATGCCCTTTGCATCGAGCAGGGTTTGGGCTGTGTTGAGATTTTTTGCGCGTGTCGCAACAAGGAAAGTGTCTTCATCATAGCCACCTTCCTCGCTCACCTCGTCGCTCCGCCGGATGGGGGAGGGCTTCACCCATTTGTCTGCGATAACGTCCAGCACAAAGATCTCCGAATAGGGGAAGCCGGACCCGTCCTGCACGCCGTATTGTTCAAAGGCAAAGTAGTCTCCGTGCTTGGAAAAGCCGTAAATCTCGAGACTTGCCGTGTCGCCCGCCTGACCCGGTGTGAGCGAAAGGGAGAAAAGCAAAGCGGTGGCCAGTGAGCCCAGAACACCGGTTGGTGTCTTTCGCAACAATCGTGACAGCGCTTGCATTTCATTCTCCTTCGACAATAAGCATCTTCGTCGGGAACAAAGCACATAAGACCATGAATTCAGGCCTGTGGCGTCACAGAATTCGCGTTTAACCGGCAGAAAACTCTCACAAACGGCTTTAAAAACATCGGCAGCAGGTAGATCGGAAACTGGCCGACGGCAAACCAGAGCCAGGTGAATTCAGGCAAGGTTCCACCAAATGCGGCAACCATGAGCCCCATGTTGCGGGTCCCGCAGGTATGGGCGACCGCGTAGGCATCCTCGCGCGAGGCAGGTGAAAACAGGATCAAGGACAGACCGATCTGGACCAGCGCCAGACAGAAGGTAAGTCCGGTTATCCAGAGCGTGTAAAGCGGTTTGGCGGCAAAACTCGCAGCAACGCCATCCATTGCAGCAATTGCAAACACCAGCAGCAGCAGAACGTTGGCGCCGCTGATCTGGTGCGCGCTGCGCGCAAGACGTTCCCGGCCAGCCAGCCGTCTAAGAATTGCCGCCAGCAGAAATGCACCCACGAGCAGAAGGGACAATTGGACCGCCAGGCTTCCCACGCTTAAGGGAAGTGAGGGGCCAAGCATCAAACTGCCGATAAACGGCGCCGTAAGAGGCGTCACGATAAATGCCGCGACCGAAAGTGCCAGGCTGAGCGTGCCGTCGAGGCCGAGCAGGTAGATGAAAGCCGGGGCTGCCATGACGGGAGGCGCTGCAGTTGAAATGTAGAGCGCGAGAACAACATCCGGACCCAGTGCCGCCAGGCCCAGATACTTGATCAGCAGATAGGTCAGGAGCGGTGCGCCGAGCATCATCCAGATCAGCGCCGCAATCAGCAGTGCCGGCCGCTTCAAGCGAAGCTTGATGGCTTCCTGGTCCACCCGAAGAAAGGCAAGCGTCAGAAGCGAGAAGACGGAAATCGTCAGAAAAGGGCGAAGATAGGATGACAGCGCAGGAAGCGCCATGCCGATAAAGACCGTCACGGCCAGGGCTGCCGTTCCGTGCCGGCCGATAAATGCCAAACCTGCCCCGAGCAATCGAATCATCTAAGGTTATCTCCCGAAGCCGCAAGGTCAGGCAGGCTCCTTGGGCTACTTATAGGAACCGGAGCGGGGTTACCAGACAGATTGGTGTCTCCTCATCAACTCCGGCAAGGGCATGGCAAAACAGGCAAGGCAACTCAAGTCTTTCGATATCATCGTTCTGGGAGCGGGGATCGTCGGCGTTTGCACGGCCCTGCATCTGCGCAGGCTGGGCCTTGAAGTAGCTCTTGTCGATCGCGGGCACCCCGGTGAAGAAGCTTCATTTGGCAACGCGGGCATTGTTCAGTGCAACGGGTTTACCCCGCATGCAATCCCCCTGCGGCCCCTGGAGCTGCTGGGAATAGCTCTCGGACAGTCAAGCGCCGTTTCTATTGATTTTGGAACGCTCGTGCGGCTGTTGCCCTGGCTGCGGCGATATCATGCAGCCAGCATCGGGCGCGGCGCAGAAACTTATTCCAGAGTGATTGCTCCCTTGAGGGCGTTCGCAGTGCAGGACCATCTGGACATTGCCGAAGCGACGCTGGCGGACCGGTTTTATCGAAAAGGGGGCTGGCTTCATCTCTACAGAAGCGAGGCGGGATACCAAAAAAGCGAGACCGAGCATCATTATGCCCGGGTTTTCGGCGTCAGTTATGACGAACTTACGCCCGCTGAACTCAACACTCTCGAGCCGGGGCTGAACGCGAACAGCGCACGCGCCGTCCACTGGACACAAAGCTGCTCCGTCTCAAATCCCGGCGCCGTGGTTGACGCTTTCTGGCGTGGCTTTGTCCAGGATGGCGGCAGTTACATCCGGGCGGATGCGAGAAAGCTGGAACCCCAGCGAGGAGGCTGGAGCCTTGAGGGCGAACTCGGATCCATCTTTGCTCCCCAGGCGGTCGTCGCCCTTGGGGCATGGTCGGCGGACTTGCTGAGCGCTCTCGGCGAAGACTATCCCCTTGTCGCCAAACGGGGCTACCACATGCATTTCCAGCCAAGGCAAGGCGTTTCGCTGTCAAGGCCGGTGGTGGACGTCGAAAACGGGTTTGCGCTTACTCCGACCGAAAACGGTATTCGTCTGACAACCGGCGTGGAGCTTACGGAGCGCGACGCGCCTCCCAACCCCAAAATCGTCAAGCTCGCGAAACGCCGGGCAGGGGAACTCTTTCCGCTTGGCAGGGCGCTGGAGGAGGAACCGTGGATGGGATCTCGGCCCTGCCTTCCCGACTCTCTGCCCGCCGTTGGACCGTCACCGACGATCCCGGGACTCTGGCTGAATTTCGGCCACGCCCACGATGGCTTTACGCTCGGTCCCGTTACCGGACGGCTTCTGGCGGAGCAGATTGCAGGCAAGGGGCCGGTCCTGGACATTTCGGGTCTCGCGCCGGCAAGGTTTTTCGACTGATCCCGCGCCAACGAAGAGGGATTTCTGGGCAACACCCCCAAGCACGACGCACTCACGCTGTCGGCCTCAATTGCCAATCTGCCGTCTGGATCATGGAAGATCTTTAATTTGCAACTCTTTCGCCAATTCCCATCTCGGGCTCAGAAGCTGGCGAATTGCCGGCGCAGCCTGGAGACAGACATGTTGCAATCCAAAACCGGACGCCTTGCAAGAACAGGGCTTTTGTCATCGGCCGTTATTGTCGCAAGCGGTGCGGCAGCATTTGCGCAGATTCAAGCCGGCGACATGATCGGAACATCGGTTTCAGACATAGCACGTGCTCTTGAGACCAATGGCTATGACATTCGCGAGATCGAGGTAAAGAACAACCGCATCGATGCCGACGTCACGCTGAATGGCATCAAGCTCGAAATCAAGGTCGATTCGACTTCCGGGGAAGTGATCAAGGTCGAAAACGACTAGCAGCACCAAGCAGGACAGATTGTGCGTGTTCTGTCCTAGTTTTCCCGGAGCGGCAGGGCGACGGTATCCTTGACCGTGTTAACAACAATGCGGGACTGGACGTCTGAAACAAGCGTGTTGTCCAAAAGCTTCAAGCGCAGAAAATTGTCGTATGTCTTGATGTCGTCGGTGACCACCTTGATCAGGTAGTCGACTGCTCCGGTGATGCGCTCACATGTGACGACCTCGGGCCAATGATGCACCAACTTGTCGAACGTCTCCATGTTTTCTCGGCTCGGCACGGCTAGCTTTACGAAAGAATAGGCGACAAAGCCGAGACCAACGGATTCCCGGTCGATTATCGCAGTGATCTGGCGGATGATGCCCTGTTCCTTGAGGCGTTTGATCCGTCGCCAGCAAGGTGTCTGGCTCATGCCGGCCTCTTTCGCGACTTCCGCGATCGAGAGCGATGCGTCCCTCTGCAAGACTCGGAGAACACGAATGTCGGACGGGTCGAGAAGATATTTATCGGTCATTGGCTATTTTAGGAATTTTTGTGCGGTTTGCGGGTCATTGCCCGTGACGATAGCACAGAAATTGCCCGCGAAAAGGATGATATTACTCATAGAACTGGTTGCGGGGAGGCGCAGCCGCAAAGAACCACGCTTCTGGAGGACGCCGAATGAACGTTCATATGCCAACCGTGAGCCTTGACGACAAGTATGTCGCGGCAGAAGGACAGGTGTATCTAACGGGTATTCAGGCGCTTGTCCGTCTTTTGCTGGACCGGGCCAGGCTGGACCGGCAGGCGGGATTGAAGACCGGTGGCTTTGTATCCGGGTACCGTGGTTCGCCGCTTGCAGGCTACGACACCGAACTTATGCGGGCAGGTCGGCATCTTGATGCCCATGATGTGATTTTCAAGCCAGGTGTAAACGAAGAACTTGGTGCAACCGCCGTCTGGGGCAGCCAAAAGCTGCGCGGAGAAGGCGGCGTTGGCCGTCCTACAGACTACGACGGCGTGTTCGGCGTCTGGTACGGCAAGGCGCCTGGTGTCGACAGGGCCGGCGATGTCCTGCGCCAGGCGAATGCATCGGGTACCGACCGCAATGGCGGCGTGCTCGCGCTCGCAGGTGACGATCACCTCGCCAAATCCTCCATTCTGCCGGCGCAGAGCGAATTCTTTTTCGAGCATGCCGAGATTCCGGTGCTCAACCCCGCGGATATTCAGGAGGTTCTCGACTACGGTCTGCATGGTCTTGAGATGTCCCGCTTCACCAGCTTGTGGACGGCGCTGATCTGTATCGCCGATACGATGGATGCTTCTGCAACGATCAATGTGTCGCCAGACCGATTGCGCCTGATCCGGCCGCTGGACGGAGATCCGCGCAAGGACTATCGCCAGAACCGCGACCTGCTGCTTGGCAACCGGCTGGAAACTGAGCGCCTTGTTCGCGATCTGCGGATACCGGCAGCCCAGAACTATGTCCGGACCAACGGGTTGGATCGTGTCACATTCGGCACGCGCGGCCAGGTCAAGCTCGGGATTGTCGCTTCCGGCAAGGCGTATCGTGACCTCTTGCAGGCGCTGAACCTCATGGGCGTTACGGAAGACCTTGCCAAGGCCATCGGGCTGGCTGTTTACAAGGTTGCCATGACCTGGCCCATGGAACCGCTTGGCTTGAGGGAATTTGCACGCGGTGCAGAGCGCCTGCTGGTCGTTGAGCACAAGCGCGCCTTCATGGAAACTCAGATCAAGAACATCTCCTACCACTGGCCGGAAATGAGCCGCCCAGAAATCTGGGGCAAACGGCGTCCGGACGGTTCACCGTTCCTTTCGGATGTTCTTGAACTCTCGGTCGCCGAACTGATCAAGGGCCTCATGGCCTGGCTGCCGCAGGAACTGGTGACGGAAGACATGGGTGCGGTCGCGAACCGGATGACCAAGCAGGTCATGTGGGCGCAGGGTCACGCTGAACGGGCCGCCCGCATTCCTTATTTTTGTTCCGGATGTCCGCATTCCACGTCAACCAAGACCCCGGAAGGCTCACGCTCCATGCCTGGCATTGGTTGTCACGCCATGACGGAAATGGCGGGCCGCACGACGGAAGGCCAGATCGCCATGGGAGGCGAGGGTGTCCTCTGGGTCGGTCAGCAGCCATTTTCGGGTGACACGCATGTCTTTGCCAATGTGGGTGACGGGACCTATTTCCACTCCGGAATTCTCGCTATCCGCCAGGCACTCGCGTCAAATGTGCCGATTACGTACAAAATCCTCTACAACGACGCCGTTGCGATGACCGGCGGTCAGAAAGTGGACGGCCAACTGACCGTTCCCCAGATCACCCGTCAGCTCGAAGCAGAAGGTGTCGAGCGGATTGCGGTCGTTTCGGAAAATCCGGAAAACTTCGGGTCTTGGACACCGGTTGCGCCGGGCACGAAGATCCATCATCGCGATGAGCTGATGGACGTCCAAAAGGAGTTGCAGGACTTCAACGGCGTATCCGTTATCGTTTATGATCAGACCTGCGCTGCGGAAAAACGCCGGCGGCGCAAACGCGGCCAGTTTGCCGATCCGGACATGCGGCTTTTCATCAACGACCGGGTCTGTGAAGGATGCGGCGACTGTTCAGTGCAGTCCAACTGCCTTTCCGTTGAACCGCTCGCAACACCTTTCGGCGAGAAGCGGGTGATCAACCAATCCAGCTGCAACAAAGACTTTTCCTGCATCAAGGGGTTCTGTCCGTCCTTCGTTGAAATCGACGGTGCAGCCCTTCGCAAACCTCAAAAAGCAGATGTGGATGTCGACGCGCTTGTTGAAAGCCTGCCGCAGCCAGTGCTGGCGCCGCTCGATGAGACTTACAACGCACTCGTTGCCGGGATCGGCGGCATGGGCGTCACTACGATCAGCGCGGTTCTGGCAATGGCGGCGCATGTGGACGGCAAGCAGGCTTCGACCCTCGACATGACCGGCTTGGCGCAAAAGGGCGGGCCGGTGACGTCGCATATCCGCTTCGCCGCCAGCAACAGATCAATTGAAGGACCGCGTGTGCCGACGGCGAGCCTCGATCTGATGCTCGCAAGCGACATGGTTGTTGCCACCAATGCGGACCAGCTTGCACTGGCGCGCCGCGGTCACACCGTGACGGTTGCCAACACGAAGGTGGCGCCGACCGCCGAGTTCGTGCTGAAACAGACACTCTCCTTCGACGAACAGCGGATGGATACGGCGCTTCGCGAAGCGTCCGGTGCTTATCAGGCAATGAACGCAGCGGAGATTGCCGAGAAACTTCTGGGAGACGCCATCTATGCAAACATGCTTCTTGTTGGAATGGCATTCCAAAGTGGCGCATTGCCGATCTCCGATTATGCGATCGAAACCGCGCTTGAACTGAACGGCGCGGCAGTTGCCAACAATGTTAAGGCGTTCCGGGCAGGGCGCGTGCTTGCTGCCGAGCCGGCGAAACTGTTGAGTGCTCTTCCTTCCGAGGTGAAACCACAAAGCTTCAGCCTCGACGGCAAGATCGCATTCAACGAAAGAGAACTCACCGCTTATCAGGATGCCACCTACGCGGCCCGGTATCGTGATCTCGTTGAGAAGGTGAAAGCTGCAGATGAAGCGCATGGGCCGGGAACCATGCGGCTGACACAGACCGTTGCAGATATGCTCTTCAAGGTTATGGCCTACAAGGATGAGTACGAGGTTGCGCGCCTCTACGCCGACCCGGCATTCAAGCAAAAGATTGCCCAGCGGTTTGAAAACCCAAGGAAAGTCAAGGTTCACCTCGCTCCTCCGATACTCGCGCATCGCAAGGACCCGAAAACCGGGCGCCCCGAGAAAATCGCATTCGGTCCCTGGATCTTCCGCGCTTTCGGCATTCTGGCAAAGTTCAAGGGAATTCGGGGTAAATGGTACGACCCATTCGGCCGGACATCGGAGCGCAAGGCGGAGCGTGAGCTGATCTTGCAATACACGAAAGATATTGCGGAAGTTCTCAATCGCCTGCCGGACAGCAATTACGGCCTTCTGGTCGAGCTGGCACGCGTTCCCGATCTTGTGCGCGGGTTCGGTCCGGTTAAGGAGGCAAACCTCAAGAAAGCGGCCGATAAGCGTGAGGTGCTTCTGGATCAGCTGAACAAGACGGACAGTGACGGAGGTGACAACCGCAACGTTGACGGTGCATTTCTGGAAGCAGCCGAATAGCCATCAATACCGCAACTGAGCTTGGAACATCGGCGCCTTTGGCGCCGATTTTGTGTTTCACGGCCCAAATTTGTCTGAAGCGATCAGACCACAGAAGTTGCCCCTGACTACGCTCATGGAGAGGGCGTCCAGACCCTTGAAGCACTCATGCATTGCGGTCGCATTTGTCCGGGATATGGCGGTTTTTCCCCGAAAACCTGCCAAGGTTGTGAAATCGCCGGTAAATCCGAGAAAGCAACAAAAATTTTTAGATCGAATTTACAATTTTTTTCCTGTGAGAAACCTGGTTGCTGCAGCGTGAGTTGCAACCAACTTTGTTTATAACTTTCAGAGAGTTATTGTGTATGCATACGAGCTTAATCGAATTTTCGGAAAATTTTCTACAAAGACGATTACATTCCCCACGATCGTTTTCGGCTCTTCTTTAATACTCAGATCCATTTTCGATACCAATGCCGCGATGGCACCAAACCTGAAAGCTGGTATCGAAGCATGAGTGAAGCGTTGAAAACAGAACTGGTGAACTTTTCTGAGCTTACCGGTGAAGCTGGAAGCGCCCGCAGGGCGGAACTAGCCCGGCATGTCGCCACACTTTTTGCCCTCACCTCGGAACGGTGCTCGGATGAACAGGTCGGCATCTACGACTCGGTTCTCTTTCGCCTTGTCGACATGGTCGAGGCGGAAGTTCGCAAATACGTGGCAGAGCAGATGTCCGGTTTGCGGCGCGGACCGCAGGACACCATCCGCCGACTTGCTGATGACGAGATTGAAATAGCCGAACCTATCCTCGTGCGGTCAACCATTTTGAACGACGAAGATCTGATCGCGATCGCCGAAAAACGCGGCAACTCGCATCGTTATGCGATTGCACAGCGCGAAGTCCTGTCCGAAAACGTGACCGATATCCTGGTCCAGGAAGGTGACCTGAAGGTGAAGCGCAAGGTGGCGAGCAATGACGGCGCCAGCCTTTCAGACACGTCCATGCAGTCCCTTATCAGCGACGCCGCTTCGGACGCGACCTTGCAGAATTTCCTGAGCGATCGCGGCGACCTCGCCGAGGCGCATATTGCCAGCCTTGTTGCGATCGCCAGCGATGAGGTGCGTAAAAAACTGCGGGAGTCCGGACGGACCGAAGAAGCCGAACTTGTGGGCGAGGCGGCCGACATCGCGGCAAAACACATGTCCAACCAATACTGGCTGGGACGGTACGATTTCGAAACGGCCAAGAGCCGAGTGCTCCTGCTGGCCAAACGCGGCATGGTGAACGAGGCGGCGCTTCGCCGTTTCGCCTCCGAAGACCGGTTTGCTGAAGTCGTTGTGACCTTCGCCTATCTGGTTCGCTGTGACGTGGAAGAACTCAGCCATTGCATGGTCAGCGCGAATCCCGAGGCTTTCATCATATTGGCCAAGGCCTACGGTTTTTCATCGATCTCCGTGGGCGCACTGCTTTCCATCGGTCCGTGGCGCCACCGGCTGACACCCGAAGTGCGGAGCGAGGCAATGGCGCAATTCAGCCGGTTGAGTGTTGCCGAAGCCAAACGCAAGATGGCCCATTGGAACAACGACGTCGTCGGTTGAACGTTTAGGCGGACATCTATCGGAAAACGTCAGGCCCGGCATATTGATGCCGGGCTTTTCGCTTGCCGGCTTTTGGACGATGGCTGACTGGTTTCTTTAAAAAATTGCGGAACCGTGCTTAACAGAGGCAACAACAATAACTTCGACTCGTACGGGGCTGAAATGCATTCCTCTGTAACCCTTTTCCCTCCATCCCGTTTGCGCGCCTTCATGACATACCTTGCGGCCGGGCTTGCAACGCTCATTGTCGCGGCCCTCTTGGTGTTTTCGTTCGCAAACAAGCCGGCGCAGGCCCAGGGGATCACGGGCGTGATCAGCGGAATGGCGTCGGAGAGCGAAACGGAAAAGTCCGATGCAGACGGTACGGCTGCCGCTGCGCCGGAAGCGTCCAGCGCCCACGTGGAGCCTGAAGAAGAAGGGGACGGTTTCGTTCAGAATGTCGACGAGTTTGTCGATCACGCTGTTTCGGCGCGGGATGTCTTCAAGAAGATCCTGGGCGAAATTCCGGTCATCCATCAGACGATGCTCACGACGCTCAAGGCAGAAGGTGAGGACAGGGGACTGAACTGGATTCCAGTTGCCCTGATCGACATCGCTGCCGGTGTGATTTTCGGTATTCTGGCCATGACGCTGCTGGGGCGCTGGGGGCGCCGTCAGTTCAGAAACAGCTACAGGTCTGACGTTATCAGCAGGTCGGACAAGATTGTTTATCTGCTGTTGCGGGCGATCCTGATGATCGTCGGTGTGGCTTTGTTCTTTGTCGTCGCCGTGATCATCTATCTGATGGTCGGCTCCGGTCTGGAAGCTGCCAACGAAACAGCGCTTGTCGTGTTCGGCGTGCTGGCGGCCTTCATGGTGTTTCGGATCATCTTTCTCAACCTGCTAGCGCCGGATGCAGACAGCCATCGGCTTCTGAACATGTCTGGCGAGGAAGCCAATGGTCTATACCGTGCGCTCCTTGTAGGCAGCGCCATCTCGCTTTTTTCCATCGGCTTCTGCCTTTGGATGGAGCGGCTCGGGCTTTCGGAGGATGCACACAAGATTGCCCTGATCGGGGCTTCGGCGTTGTCGATGATCATCCTGATCGGAATTTCAATTGCCTACCGCAAAGTGATTGCAAGGCTGATCCGGGGGGATGAGGACGGCGCCGTTCCGATGTGGCGCAAGGTTCTTGCAAATATCTGGCACTTCGCGGCGATCATCTATTTCGTTATCGCCTGGGGGATCTCCGCAGTACGGATTTTGCTGGATCTTCCGGATGCGACCGGACTCGTGGGGGCACCGTTGCAGGTGATGCTGCTGGCAGCCATCGCTTACGGGATCCTGATCCTGCTCATCGACAAGTTCCTTCTACCCCGGCTCGACACGCCCGATGCGCAGGCGAAAATCGTTGAAGACATCAAGCGCGCAGAAGAAAGCGAAGGAACCGAAGACGACGCGGAAAGCGCGCTGGCTCAGGCCCGTGCCGAAGCGGCCGATCGGGAAGCGGAAAGGTCGCCTTTCCGCGACCTGTTTGACCGTGGAGCGTCGATCATTGTCCTGTTCGGATCGTTGGATTTGCTGGCCGCGATGTGGGGCGTTCCCCTGGCGGGCAGCAGCTCCCTGATAGGGTCCTTTGTCGAAGTCCTGCTGGTAATGTTCCTCGGCTACATGGCTTACGAAGCGGTCAAGATCGTCATCGACCGGCAAATCGCCAAGGAAGCACCTGCTGAAAAGGACGAGGAGGCCGAGGTTGGCGGCACCGGCGAAAGCCGGATTGCAACGCTCCTGCCGATCTTCCGGAACTTCCTCTTGATTACGATTGTCGTGATCGCCGCAATGGTCGTGCTGTCGGAGCTTGGCGTGAACATTGCCCCGCTCTTTGCAGGTGCCGGTGTGGTCGGTCTGGCCATTGGCTTCGGCGCGCAGACGCTCATTCGCGACATTTTTTCAGGCGCTTTCTATCTGCTCGATGATGCCTTCCGGAAAGGCGAGTATATCGATATCGGCAGTGCCAAGGGGGTTGTTGAAAAAATCTCGATCCGCTCGATGCAGTTGCGCCACCACCGCGGCGCGCTGACTACGATTCCGTTTGGCGAGATCCAGCAGGTTGAGAATTTCTCGCGTGACTGGGCCGTCATGAAGCTCGCCTTCCGGGTGACCTACGACACGGATGTCGACAAGATGCGCAAGCTCATCAAGAATTTCGGCAAGGAACTTCTGGACGACGAGTATTACGGGCCGATGTTCCTGGCGCCTCTGAAGTCGCAAGGCATCTTGTCGATGGAAGATTCGGCCATGATCGCGCGGGTCAAATTCACGACCAAGCCCGGCAAGCAGTTCGAGCTGCGCAAGGTCGTTTATGCGGGGCTGCGCGACCTTTTCGAAAAAAACGGTATCAAGTTTGCGCATCGCCAGGTGACGGTACGCGTGGCCGGTTCAGACGGTGAAAACGAACAGGTCTCTCCCGAAACTGCCCAGGTAGCCGCCAGGGCCGCCGTTCAGGCCGCCGCGGCCGCCGGGGGCGGCGGTGCTGCGGGGATTTTCGATCCAGACGAAGCGGGCAGCGATCCTGCAGAAGAGCAGCTTTAAACACTGTCTTGGAAGGAGGCGCGGGCTTGCTCGCGCTTCTTTTGCCGGGCGGGGCGCAATTCCATGGACCTTGAGAATGAAATCCGATATCGGTCCCGCAGACTATCCAGAGCCCTTTAGACAGGACCGGAATGCGGATCGGATTTGACGCCAGAGCCATAAACGAACGCGGGATGAGCGTTGCTCTTTATGACTACGCGATTGGCGTGCAGGAAATCTTGGGCCACGAGGCCTTCGTCTATTACCTTGAGTCCAGCAGCGACCCGTCGGTCGTCGAGAAATTCCGCAAGTCCTTGCGCGTTGTTCCGATCGCACCCGGCATGAATGAACGCAAGGTCAGCGAAGGGGACGAACTGGATTTTTGCTACTTCATTCGAGACGGACGTGAACGGCCTTTGAATATCAGTGCGAACCGCAACGGTGTTCACGCGGTATTCCGGCACTTCGAACCTCATGGCGATGTCTACGCCTATGTTTCCGATTGGCTTGCCGAGTGGATGACCGGCGGGCGGGCTCCCGCAGTACCGCATATTGTTGATTTGCCCGAACCTGCCGGGACCCTTCGCTCCGATCTCGGTATTCCGGCGGATGCGTTCGTGGTCGGGCGCTATGGCGGTTTCGATCAGTTTAATGTGCCGTTTGCTCAATACGCCGTCGGCAGCGCGCTTGAGCGCCGGTCGGATCTCCACTTTCTGTTCGTGAATACGGAAAAGTTTATCGATCACCCGCGCGCTCGCTTTTTGCCTCCGATTGTCGCCCCTGAGGAAAAGACACGTTTCATCGCAAGTTGCGATGCTGGTCTGAATGCAAAGAAGATCGGTGAAAGCTTTGGCTTGGCGATTGCCGAGTTTCTCTATTTCGGCAAACCCGTTTTCAGCTGGGCAGGGGGCATGGATCAGAACCATGTCCATATGACGCCGAAGTCGGAGTGGCTATACCGAACACGGGGTGACCTTTTGCGCTTGCTGACCGGCTATGTTCCCGATCTGAAGGATATGGATCTGGCGCGTGCGTCCGTTGCACCGTATAGACCCGAAGCCGTAATGAAGCGGTTTGATGAGGCTTTCCTGTCGGGATCCTATTCGGCGGCCGATCTTCGGCTTCCGGCGAGTTTCACGGCGAAGCGGTTTTTGCAGGAAAAAGCGCTTCGGGGAAAATTCAGGTTGTGGAAGAGCCTTTAGGAAACGTCTTGAACAATGATGCTGTACGACTGCTTTGTTTTTCACAACGAGTTCGACCTGTTGGAAATCCGCCTGCGGGAGATGGCAGCGAGCGTCGATCGATTTGTTCTTGTTGAAGCAGACCAAACACAGCGCGGATCGCCCAAGCCATATTATTTCGATGAGAACCGAGACCGGTTTGCGCCATGGGCCGACAAGATCATTGATCTGCAGGTCCGCTTTCCGGAGGAGCTCCCGGCGGCGCTGGGCGTTTACAAAAACCGGCGGCAAAAAGACTGGGAACGAGAGAACTACCAGCGGAACTGTATCGCCCAGGCGCTCGAGAACTGTCAGCCTGACGACCTTGTTCTGCTCTCGGACGTGGACGAAATAGTGCGGGCTCCCGTCCTCGCGGATGTTCTGGCAAGGCGTTTTTTCAAAAACAGGCTGCTCGTCTTTGAGCAAAGCCTGCACAAGCATCATCTCGACCGGATCGTACCGGGCAAGACTTGGCTGCTTGGCTCGCGAATGATCGAGCGCAAATACCTGACCACACCGCAGCAGCTGCGCCGGACCAAGGCGCGCATGACAAAGAAATCCTATATTCCGGATTTTGCCGCTCAGCCGTTTTTAAGGGTTCGGAACAACAACCTCTCCGGTATCAGCAAACCTGTGAAAATCATTCCGGATGCCGGCTGGCATTTTTCCTCGATGGGCGGCCTGGAAGCCTTCAGGACCAAACTGGAGTCGGTCGTACACGGTCAGACGGTGGATACCAGCGACATCCGCAAGCTTTACGAACGCGAACTGGTCGGAACAGAGCTTATCCCGTCAGACGATCTTCCCGCCTGCGTTCAGGACGGCAAGTTCGACCATATGCTGGCTGGCGCTGCCGCTCCTCTTCAAGAGGAATGATCTCTGCGGCTTTTCGTCTTTGCGCCGTGCCACGGCGATAGGGATATGTTTCCAATTCCGCGCGCGAAATGCCGAGATCCTCAAGCACGCTGTCTGGTTCAGATCTCACCAACCGGTCTCTTTCTTTGACAAATCGCCTGCGGTTTCGCCACTCGATCCAGAGCGTTCGAAGCAGGCTGAAGATGGTTTTCTTGTGAGAAACAGGAACAGGTTTGTGCGCTGTTACGAACGTGGGCTCAATGTCCGTCAGAACCAGAACGGAGCTTTGTCGGCGTGACTTATTCTGCAATTGCTCGTGATTCGGATATTTTCTCATGGTGCTAACCCTGAGCGTTGCCTGGGTCTGGCCGACAATGCCGCCGGATGGCTTCAATGTCGAAGGAGAAATTTTCTCTCTATTGTGAGGAATGATCACAACCTCCTTCCGCGAGTTTGCGGTAGTTTCAACGTCCAGGCCGACAGGAGAGACCAGTATGAAATTGCCACCGCTCAACGCGCTTCCCGCATTTGAGGCAACGGTGCGCCTCGGGTCCATGAGTGCAGCTGCAGAGGAGCTTGGAAGGACGCATGGGGCGGTGAGCAAACAAATCGCGCATCTATCGGAAATGGCCGGCTTGCCTTTGTTTGAAAAGGTCGGGTCAGGCGTTCGCCCGACAGAGGAAGGGGCTTTGCTTGCAAAGGCAGTGCAACCTGCCTTTCAGGAGCTTGAAGGTGCGTGGAGGAGCCTCAAGGCGCGCTCGCAGAGCGACAGTCTTGATATCGGCGTCAGCGCGACGTTTGCCATGCGCTGGCTGATGCCGCGTATGCCCCGGTTCTATCAGCGCCATCCGGAGGCGCAGGTGAACTTCAAGATGACCGGAAAATCGCGCATAACGGACCCGGAAGCCGATCTGATCCTGACGTGGGACAGGCTGCGCTGGGACTTCGGTGACCGCGAAGACATCGAGCGTCTTGGAGATGTTGCCTTCGGGATTGTTCACGCGCCGGGCCTGAAGACGGAAATTCAAAGTGACAAAATCTCGGTTGAGCGCCGATGCGTTCAGGAACTCACCGGAGATGTCTGGGGAGAGTACGCGCGGCGTACCGGTATCCAGATAGAGTCGAAATCGAGCCGGGCCTATCCGCATACATTTCTTGTCATAGAGGCAACCCTTGCAGGGTTTGGCGCCGCGCTGGTCGAAAAACGGCTCGTTGAGGAGGAACTGGCGGATGGAAGGCTGGTTGCCCCATTCGGATTTCACCGGATCGAGAATGGTTTCGGTGCCATCGTGACCGGCCGCCAGCCGCAGCAATCGCTTACACGTTCCTTTCTGGACTGGCTGAAAGAGGAGGAAGAAGAGTTCAATTAGTCGATTTTAGACCAAATCGCGTCGCATTTGTTTCTATTGCTTGCATCGAGCTGATGATTGATATAAAGATATCTTTATATCGACATTGATGCCTAGGAAGCATACGGCTGAGTGCATGACTGAAGAAACAACCCTTTCCGTGGAAGACACGCTGACCGCCCTCAGGGCAGTTGGCGAAACAACGCGACTTCGGCTGATCGCGTTGCTGGCGGAAAGCGAATTGACCGTAAAGGATGCCACCGCAATTCTTGGTCAAAGCCAGCCGAGGATTTCCCGACACCTTAAACTGCTTGCCGAAGCCGATCTGATCCGGCGGTTTCCGGAAGGGTCCTGGGTCTACTACCGACTTGCCGATGGCCCGGAAGGCGAGCTTGTGCGTGGTCTTGTTGAACGCATTTCGAAGGACGATCCGGTCCTGTCTGCCGATCAGGAACGCTTTCGGGCAATCCGCAAGGCGAAAGCGGAAGAAGCTGCTGCCTACTTTGCTGCGCGCGCGCTTACCTGGGATCGCGAGCGCTCGCTTCATGTATCTGAAGAAGACGTGGAAGCGGCCATGCGCGCGGCGCTTGGCGACACACCGTTTCAGTCCTTCCTTGATCTTGGCACCGGAACCGGCCGCCTTCTTGAGGTTTTTGCAGACCAGTATACCTCCGCGCTCGGGGTAGATGCCTCCCATGACATGCTGGCAGTGGCCCGGGCGAATCTTGCCAAGGCTGGCCTTGGCAACGCACAGGTTCGCCACGGCGATGTCTATGCACTGAATGTGCCGCCACGTTCCTTCGATGTTGTCGCGATCCACCAGGTTTTGCACTTTCTGGACGAGCCTTCCCGCGCGCTGAGCGAAGCGGCGCGGGCGCTGCGCCCGGGCGGCCGCCTGATGATCGTCGATTTTGCTCCGCACGAACTGGAATTCCTGCGTGACAGCCATGCACATCGCCGGCTCGGCTTCGCTCATGACCAGATGGAGCGGTGGCTGGAAGCGCTTGAACTCGATCTGGAACAGGTCACGGACCTCGTTCCCGGTGAAGACACCGACAACAACCTTACCGTAACGCTTTGGCTTGCCCGTGATCGGCGTGTCGTCACTGACTGGCCCGCGCGCGACACGTCCCGAGAGGTCGCCTGATATGACTGAGTTCTCCTCCCGCTTGTCCCACCAGGCTGCACCGTCGCCGATCACGGCGTCCTTTGAGTTCTTCCCGCCGAAATCTGACAAGATGGCGGAAACGCTGTGGAGCACTGTTCAGCGTCTGGCGCCGCTCAACCCGTCCTTTGTCTCTGTGACCTATGGTGCAGGCGGATCGACACGTGAGCGGACGCATCGCACGGTCGAGCGTATTCTGACGGAAACCGACCTCAGCCCGGCGGCCCACCTGACCTGTGTCGGTGCGTCGCGCGAAGAGGTCGATGCGATCGTCAAAGACTACTGGGATCTTGGTGTCCGCAGCCTGGTCGCTTTGCGCGGAGATCCGCTTGAGGGGATCGGCAGCCGCTATGTGCCGCATGGAAACGGCTACGCCTATGCGTCCGATCTGGTTGAAGGGATCAAGAGAATCGCCAATTTCGACATTTCCGTTTCCGGCTATCCGGAAAAGCACCCGGAAAGCGGTAACTGGCAGAGCGAGATCGACAATCTGAAGCGCAAGGTGGATGCGGGGGCCGACCGGATCATCACCCAGTACTTCTTCGACAACGACGTTTTTGACGAGTATCTGGACCGGATTGCTGCTGCCGGGATCAACATTCCGGTGGTGCCGGGGATCCTGCCGATCCACAATTTCGAACAGACCATGGTGTTCTCGGCCAAATGCGGCACATCAATCCCGCAATGGGTCGCGCGCCGGTTCGCCGGACTCAAGAACGATCCGGAGACACGGAAACTGGTCGGAGTTTCGATTGCGTGTGAGCAGGTCATGGATCTGGTCGACCGGGGTATCAGCGACTTTCACTTTTACACCATGAACCGGGCCGATCTGACCTTTGCGATCTGCCACATGCTCGGCATGGGACGGCACGAACCGGAAAACCTGGCCGCCTGAAAGGGACAGCCGGGCATGTACCAGCACGATTGACTGGTCTCCAAACGGCAGACCTGAACCCGGATCTGAGACTGCACCGAGAATATGCCTCGGATTTTCAGTCGTCACACTGGACGCAGTGCAGCGAAAATCCGGGACCGGGGAGGTCGGAGCGTAGAAGTCAGAAAACGGAGGGGACCCCGACTCTCCGGTCCCGGCCTGCGTTTTGCCAGGCCGGGAAGACGAACGAGCGGCCGCGTCTCATCTCGGCCCGCATGAACCGCATCTTGAGGCGCCGTCAACCGCGCGGCTCCTCGACAAACTGAACCAGAGCTTCTGGAAGGAATGACCCGTGACCAAGTCCGATGCCTTTGAGCGCCTTCGCGACCTCGCCAAGACCCGTATTCTCGTGCTTGACGGTGCCATGGGGACTGAAATCCAGGACCTGAAACTGGATGAAGCGGGTTACAGGGGCGAGCGCTTTGCCGACTGGCCAAGCGACGTAAAGGGCAACAACGACCTCTTGAGCCTGACCCAGCCGGACGCCATTCGAAAAATTCATGTCGACTATCTGGAAGCCGGTGCAGACATTCTGGAAACCAATACCTTTTCCTCCACCACAATTGCCCAGGCCGACTACGGCATGGAGGACCTGGCTTACGAACTCAATTTCGAGAGCGCGAAACTGGCGCGCGAAGCTTGCGACCTCGTCATGGAGAAAGACCCTTCGCGTCCGCGGTTTGTCGCTGGCGCCCTCGGGCCGACCAACCGGACGGCGTCCATTTCGCCGGACGTCAACAATCCGGGCTATCGAGCCGTTTCGTTCGACGATCTCAGGATCGCTTATGCCGAGGCAGTGCGCGGCCTGATCGCCGGAGGGGCAGATCTTCTCCTGGTCGAGACCATTTTCGACACGCTCAACGCGAAAGCAGCGCTGTTTGCGATCGACGAAGTCTTTGAAGAAACCGGCACGATCCTGCCCGTAATGATCTCCGGCACGATCACCGATCTCTCCGGACGCACGTTGTCTGGACAGACGCCCGAAGCGTTCTGGAATTCGGTTCGTCATGCCAATCCGCTAACCGTCGGTCTCAACTGCGCCCTGGGTGCAAAGGAAATGCGTTCGCATATCGACGAACTCGGGCGGGTCGCCGACACGCTGGTCTGTGCCTATCCCAATGCCGGTCTGCCGAATGAATTCGGCGAGTATGACGAGAGCCCGGAGCACATGGCGAGCTTGTTGGAGGAATTCGCATCTGCAGGGCTGGTCAATGTTGTTGGCGGCTGTTGCGGCTCGACCCCGGCACATATTCGGGCAATCGCCGATGCGGTTGCCGACAAGGCACCCCGCCAGATCCCGGAGATCGAGCGGCATATGCGGCTTTCCGGGCTTGAGCCCTTCGTGCTGACCAAGGAGACCAACTTCGTCAATATCGGCGAACGGACGAATGTCACCGGCTCGGCAAGATTCCGCAAATTGATCAAGGAAGGCGACTATGCGACGGCGCTCGATGTCGCCCGGCAGCAGGTGGAAAACGGCGCCCAGATCATCGACGTGAACATGGACGAGGGCCTGCTGGATTCAGAGGATGCAATGGTGACGTTCCTCAATCTGGTTGCCGCGGAACCGGACATAGCGCGCGTTCCGGTGATGATTGACAGTTCCAAGTGGACGGTTATCGAAGCCGGTCTCAAGTGCATTCAGGGCAAGGGAGTCGTCAATTCCATCTCGCTCAAGGAGGGGGAAGACGCCTTTGTCGAGCAAGCGAAACTGATCCGCCGTTACGGCGCAGCGGTCGTGGTTATGGCCTTTGACGAAAAGGGCCAGGCCGATACGCTCGCGCGCAAAACGGAAATCAGTGCACGGTCCTACAAGGTGCTTACCGAAAAGGTCGGTTTCCCGCCGGAAGACATCATCTTCGATCCGAACATCTTTGCGGTGGCCACCGGCATTGAGGAGCACAACAATTACGGTGTTGATTTCATTGAGGCGACCGGCTGGATCCGCGAAAACCTGCCTCATGCGCACGTCTCAGGTGGCGTTTCCAACCTGAGCTTTTCCTTCCGCGGCAACGAAGCCGTGCGCGAAGCGATGCATTCGGTTTTCCTCTATCACGCCATCCAGCGCGGTATGGACATGGCCATCGTCAACGCCGGCCAGCTTGCTGTCTACAACGACCTTGATGGCGAATTGCGTGAACTGTGTGAAGACGTGGTTCTGAACCGCCGGGACGACGCCACTGACCGGATGCTGGATGCTGCCGAACGCTGGAAAGGCGAGGGGGGCAAGAAGAAGGAAGCTGATCTCACCTGGCGCACCTGGGGCGTTGCCAAGCGTTTGGAGCATGCACTTGTTCACGGCATTGACGATTTCGTCGTTGAAGATACCGAGGAAGCCCGGCAGGCCTTCGATCGTCCGCTCCATGTGATCGAAGGACCCCTGATGGACGGCATGAATGTCGTCGGCGACCTGTTCGGTTCCGGTCAGATGTTCCTGCCGCAGGTGGTGAAATCCGCGCGGGTCATGAAAAAGGCGGTCGCCTATTTGATGCCCTTCATGGAGAAGGAAAAGGAAGAGCTCGGACTTACCGGGCATTCCTCGGCCGGCAAGATCGTGATGGCGACAGTCAAGGGCGACGTCCATGATATCGGCAAGAACATTGTCGGCGTTGTGCTCCAGTGCAACAACTTCGAGGTGATCGATCTCGGCGTGATGGTGCCCGCGGCCAAGATCCTGGAAACCGCCAGAGAGGAAAAGGCCGACATGATCGGGCTCAGCGGCCTGATCACGCCATCGCTCGACGAAATGTGCCACGTTGCGGCAGAGCTGGAACGTGAAAATCTCGATCTGCCGCTTCTGATCGGTGGTGCCACCACGTCCAAGATCCACACGGCAGTCAAGATCCATCCGAATTACGAACGCGGCCAGGCAATCTATGTCACGGATGCGGGCCGGGCGGTTGGTGTTGCCACCAAGCTGATGAGCGAAGGCGCCCGCGAGCCCTATTTCGCGGACATTCGCACCGAATATGCCGACATTGCCGAAAAGCATGCGGCGAGCCGTGGGACACAGCAGCGCACGTCAATTGAAGTCGCACGCCAAAACGCCTTCAAATGCGACTTTGACGGCAAACCGCCGTTAGCCCCGAAAAAACCGGGCAGAACCGTCTTTGAGGATTTCCCGCTGGAAGAGCTGGTGCCGGTCATCGACTGGACGCCGTTCTTTGCGACCTGGGAGATCAAGGGACGATATCCGGCCGTACTCACCGACAATCGCTACGGTCCGGCTGCCAAAGCACTCTATGACGATGCCCGGCGGATGCTTGACGAGATTGTCGAGAAGAAACTGCTTACCGCGCGCGGTGTTGCCAGCATCTGGCCGGCGAATGCGGTCGGAGACGACATCCGTCTCTTCACAGATGAAAGCCGCAGCGAAGAACTCGCGACTTTCCATACGCTTCGCCAGCAGATGTCGCGGACAGCCGGAGGCCGTGCAAATATCGCCCTCAGCGATTTCGTTGCGCCGCTGGATACCGGTATCAATGACTGGGTTGGCGGGTTTGCGGTGACATCCGGGCACGGTGAGGACGACCTCGCCGCCCGCTATGCGGCAGAAGGGGACGACTACAACAAGATCCTTTCCCAGGCGCTAGCGGACCGGCTTGCCGAAGCCTTCGCCGAGAAACTGCATGAGATTGTGCGGAAAGATCTTTGGGGTTATGCGGCTGACGAAACCCTTCCGGCTGAAGACATTATCGCGGAAAAATACCAGGGCATTCGTCCGGCTCCGGGGTATCCGGCCCAGCCCGACCATACGGAAAAGGATACGCTGTTTGATTTGCTTGATGCGGAGCGGCTTACGGGTATCCAGTTGACGGAGAGCCGGGCCATGCTGCCTGGATCATCGGTTTCCGGTCTCTATTTCGCCCACGCTGACAGCCACTATTTCGGAGTTGGCAAAATCGAGAAGGATCAGGTTGCAGATTATGCTGTGCGCAAAGGCTGGGATCTTAGCTATGCCGAGCGCTGGCTGGCACCGATTCTGAATTACGATCCTGCCCGAATGGAAGCGGCGGAGTAGCTGCATATTGTAAATTATACCAGTTTTTTCGAGGCCTCCGGTGGATAACTTCCGCCGGAGGCCTCATTTTTATTGGTAAATTTAGCGATCCGGCACTTTTAATGGAAATTTTTTCAAAAATGCACCGAGTGCGCCCTTGTAAAGTGCACAGAGTGCGCTAATATATATCTCATCATGTGGCGCGGGCTTCGGCCGGTGCCCAAAGGAGAGAAAAATGAACGTGCACGTAGCCAGGATACTCCTGGTCCAGCACCGTCAGGACTACAACCGGAACCGACTGGCTTGGCTTCCGGCTCGTTTGTACCGGTCCTGGCGGGAAGCAATCCCGAAATTTCAGGAATCGGTACGCGGATCCTGAAATTGGGCCAACCCCGATCAGGCCCCAAAAACACGACAACAAGATTGGACGCCGAGTGCCCCTGGCGTCTGTTAACCTCTAAAAAACCCGGCGAATGCCGGGTTTTTTGTATTTCAGAGCTCTTTTGACCAATGCGGAGCCAAGTGCTGGAAGCAATTCAGCTCGAAAACGGGGTCCGGCGCAATGCAATGTGGGGTCTTGAGCGAGCTCCGCAACACCGGAGATGACTTAACTGGTCCAATTATGACCCGGGTGTCAGGCGTGCCTGACTGATGGGGTTTTCAATGTGATGAACCAAGTTACCGCTCCGATCGCGCCTCGCTGCCGAATCCGAAATCCGGCTCAATTGGCTCCGTGCCATTCAGCTAGGGGTTCGGGTAGCCGTCTTAAGAACGGCTAAACAGCAGTCTTGCGCCAGCAAATGCAAAGAAGCATCCGAGCAGGGTTTGAATGCTGCGTCTTGCCTTTGCATAAAGTCGGACCATCGCCGGGCTTGAGAAGACCAGAGCGTAAAGGGCATGAATCAACAACGACAGCGAGAATGTGCCCAGTACGATGACGACCCCAACCCAAATCGGGGCGCCTTTTTGCATTCCGAGCGAAATTATCGCAATCCAGGCTAGCGCTGCTTTCGGATTGGTCATCTGGATCATGTAACCGCGTACCGCATATCCGATCCGGGTGCCATTTCCGCCATCCAATTCCGAGACCTCAACATCACGATCAGACCGTGCTGCTTTGAACGACTTGTAGGCAAGCCAAAGCAAGTAAACGCCGCCCGCAATCTTTATGTAGGTCAGTGCGACGGCATAACTTGCAAGAAGTGCCGACAAACCGAGAACGGTGAGGGTCGCCCAGGTCAGCGAACCGGCAGCTACGCCAAGTGACAGCGCCAGTCCCGCCAGGCGGCCCGCGCTCATGGAAGTACCCATGACGGCAAGAACATTCGGTCCGGGGCTGATGATGGCGAGGAGAAAGGCCGAATAGGCCAGAAGAATTCCGGGCAGAAATAATGAAATTTGTTCCATTGCGGTCTCCTAAGCTGCGGTGGACCGTCAACATAAGGTGATCAGCAACATAAGTGCTTCGACGGCGATCGAACTATGACCGTACCGGACTTTCCTTCAGATAATGCCCCGGATTCAGTGGTGTTCTTCAATCGGAAAGAGACGTCGTAATTCCGTTTCGCCATTTGGAGAAACAAAGACCGTCCTCCCGGTCTTGGCGCGACGTAGCCAGCCTTGCTGCTGAAATCGAACGAGTAAAGCTGCGCCAAGTGATCCGGCGAGATGGTTTCGCCTTTCGCTCCAATCAAGGCAGGCCCGGCAGAGCGGGCGCCGGGCTGATTTCAAACTGGCAAGATCTATTCCAAGGCCTGAAATAAAGCGCTCCCCGTCTTCCGTGAGGCCAAGCGCGCCTTTGTCTTGAGTTACTTTCAGAAAGCTTCGCGATTGCAGGCTGTCGAAAATTCTCACAGCCATGTCTCCGGCGAGATGGTCGTAGCACACCCGTGCCACGCGCATGGCCGGATCTCTCGGACCCGTTTGGACCCGCGTATGCCCCTTGCGCGCTGCAAGTCCCATCACGGCCTCAAGAACGGCCGCGACTTCGGGCCCTGAAAGCACAAAATACCTGTGCCTGCCTTGCTTGGTTTGGGTCAGCAAACCGCCATCGACGAGCTTCTTGAGATGTGAACTCGCGGTTTGTCCCGTGATGCCGGCCTCCGTTGCCAGTTCAGTTGCCGTCAGTGCCTTTCCGCCTAACAGAACACCCAGAATGTTGGCGCGCGCCGGGTCTCCGATCAGCGCACCGATCCGGGCAATGTCTGGTCCTTCCTTCATAGTTCGATCTCCATCGAAGCATTCTCGCATCGAACCATGGCACAAAGGAATCATCATGACCACCCAAAAGGACCGCAGCATGATCACGTGTTTCATCCGATACCACATAGATCCGACCAAACGCGCAGAGTTCGAGCAATATGCGCGTAACTGGGGGCAGGCGATTCCCCGTTGTGGCGCGAATCTGATTGGCTACTTCGCACCTCATGAAGGCTCCACCACCCTCGCTTACGGCGTCTATTCCATCGAAAACCTCGCGGCTTATGAGGCCTACCGGGCGAAGTTGGCGTCGGATCCTCTCGGTCAATTGAACTACGAGTTCGCGCAACGGGAAAAATTCATCTTGCGGGAGGACCGCACCTTCCTGAAACTGGCGTCCGCACCGCATGGGGAGGGAGAAAAAGGTCAATGATCGCAGTGATATTCGAAGTGATTCCGCATGCGGACAAAAAACAGAACTATCTCGACATCGCCGCGGAAATGCGGCCCCTTGTGGAGGAGATCGACGGGTTTTTGTCCGTCGAGCGATTTCAGAGCCTGACGAATCCGGAAAAGCTGCTCTCCCTGTCCTTCTTCCGGGACGAAGAGGCCTTGAACAACTGGCGGCGTCTCACCGCTCACCGCAAGGCGCAGAAGGCGGGGCGGGCAAGCATTTTCAAGGACTATCGTCTGCGGGTTGCCCATGTTCTCAGGGACTACGGCATGGAAGACCGCGATCAGGCTCCTGCCGACAGCCGCGAAGTCAACGGCTAGCGCATTCAAAATGCCTCACCGATCTTTCGAATTTGTACTGCTGGGCGTTCTCGCCCTTTGCTGGGGCTCGTCCTACATGTGGATCGGACTTGCTCTGGAAACGGTTCCCCCGGCAACGCTGATGGCTGTCCGCGTGCTGCTGGCCTCGGTTGTGCTTTTGCTGATCATGATGGCTCGAGGGATACGCCTGCCGCTCGACCGGCGTCACTGGAGGCAATTTTTCATCCAGTCTCTTTTGAACGGAACAGGGCCGTGGCTGTTCCTGGCGTGGGGGCAGCAATACGCGGGAACGGCGGTCTCAAGCGTGCTCAATTCCACGTCGCCGCTTTGGGTGTTTGCACTGTCTTTTCTTTTCCTCAAGCGCGGGCAGCTGCCTGGTAAGCGCCAGCTGACCGGGGCATTGCTCGGTTTCAGTGGTGTCGTGATGATCATCGGCATTGGCGCGCTGGAATCGCTCGGCCAGAATCTGCTTCCGCAGCTTGCGGTCTTCTTGAGCGCAGCGCTGTACGGAATAGCGGCTTTGCGCGGACATCTGTTCAAGGATCTTCCACCGATCGTTCCGGCGACGGGCATGTTGATGTGCTCCGCACTTGTCCTTGTGCCTTTGAGCCTTTTGGCGGAAGCGCCCTGGACACTGTCGCCAGGCGCGACCGGGTGGGTGTCAATGATCGTTCTCGGGCTGGTCTGCACAGCCTTTGCCTTTTTGATCTATTTCCGCCTGCTGTCGACGCTCGGCCCGATGGGCACCGCGAGCCAGGCCTATCTGCGTGCCGGTGTCGGTGTGTTTCTCGGTGTCGTGTTTCTGTCCGAGAGCCTGGATCTGGAGACCTTCGCCGGAATTTGCCTTGCCATTCTGGGCGTCGTTCTGATCAACTGGCCAAGGGGCAGAAATGCGTCGCAGCCGGCAAGCGCCGTGAAATAACTGGCAAGGAGATCTCATGAGCTTTCTGACCGTCTACAAGGCCGGTTCAAGGCCGAGCAAACGCGCCAATCCGGACTATTTTACAGGTGTGGTCTGGCAGGACCCGGTCATGGATGCTCCTGTGCCCGCGCGCATGAGGGCGGTAAGGGTTGCCTTCGAACCCGGCGCGCGGACGCACTGGCACACGCATCCTCTCGGGCAGACACTTCAGGTGCTCGACGGGGCAGGATTTGTGCAGCTCTGGGGGCAGGATAAACTTCCGATCCTGCCTGGTGACGTCGTCTGGATACCGCCCGGCGCAAAACACTGGCACGGTGCCGGCCCGAACACTTCGATGGTGCATCTTGCGATCCACGAGGAAATGGACGGGTCAGTGGCGGATTGGCTCGAAGAAGTGGACGAAGCGACCTACGCGAAGGTTTAATGCAAATTCAGCTTAGGGTACGGACCCAAAAATGAAGCCGATTTGGCGGCATAGATGGCGAAATCACGCAAGGAAGCGTGTGAAGAGCGGGCTTTATGCCCGGTCAAGCGCGTTGACGCTGCGAGGTGAGGCCATTTTGCCGTCCTTCGGATTTGGTCGTTTTGGCCATCTGCTTCGTCGCGAAAGGCTTGAAAGTGAACCACATTTCCTGCGCTTTCGCTCCTTGCCGCTGGTCAAAACGATCCAAACCAAATTGACTTCATTAATGAGTCCGTACCCTAGCCTGGGTCATCGGCACGAAACGTTGCCGCGTGTCGGCCAGACGGAATTGCGCCCGGATGAGGAGACCGTGCGTTGATAAGCGGCGGCAAAACTTTGTCCATTGACCGGTTATCATGAACGCCACGTGTCAGGTTACAGATGCGCGGAAACGACCCGTTCGATTGCTTTGTCGCGCGTCCAGTTTCGACGCGTAGAGCGATCCAGGTCACAAGCTCTCATGCAACGCCCGCAGGGATTTGTTGGCATCACTCCATTGCCGGGGTGACTGGCCATACAAGCGTTTGAACTCCCGGCTGAACTGAGACGGACTCACGTAGCCGACGTCGATAGCCGCTTCATTCACGGTCATGCCACCGGCCATTTTCATCGCGGCGCTGTTCAGACGCATCGACTTCACGAATTGGATAGGCGACATCGTCGTTACTAGCTTGAACTTGCGGTGAAACGCCGCCCGGCTCATGCCTGCGCGCTTGGCCATATCATCGATTGAAATTGCCGCATCCAGATTGGACGACACATGCGCTATGGAACGTGCGATCGCATTTCCGGGACCGAAGGCCTGTCTTGCGAAAGCACCTGCCTCTCCTTTCAAGATTGCGTAATAGAGTTCGCGCAATCGCGCTTCGCCAAGGATTGCCGCATCGAGTTTATTGGTACTCAGCTGCAAGAGCCTCAAGAGCGCATCTGCGAAGGACGTATCCCAGCGTGCCAGCCGGATACCATTTGGCGGCGGTTTGCCGTTGGCCGTTTGCATGCCGCCCCCGGAATTCTCCATCTCCATGGTCAGTTCGGTCATGACGCGCTGATCGAGGGCTACAAGCACGCCAAACAGGGGGGCTGCCGGGGATGCGGCCGGTGTACCTGCTTGTATCGGCATGGACATGGGACAGCACAGGTAGCGGCTGTTGTCGTAGACGTGTCTCTTGCCGTCCAGCACGGCCTCCTTGGACCCGCTGACAATGGCGATGACGCTGGGTTCATAGACCGCCGGGACGCAAGGGATTGAGGTCGTGGCGCGGAAAAGCCTGACCCCCTTTATGCCGGTCTCGATCTGGCCGTCTTCCTGGATGCAGCCCTCGATCAGGTCTCTGATTTGCTGTTTGTACATGCGGTTCTTAAAACACCAGTCAGCTAACAAAATCAACACTGGTGATACAATCAGGCAAGTATTTGCGACTATTTCGTCTATTTTTGCAGAGTGTTGGCATTTACGTACTTTCGGGCATGACAAACCCATCTCTCGGCATCGACTGGTCGTGCCTCGAAAGGAACGTGGTGATGAAAGACACTCAATTCGGACCTAATGGCTGGACACCGGAACGTCTCGGCTCCCTCGCGGGCAAGACTTACGTTATCACTGGCGCCAACGCGGGGACCGGCTTTCAGGCCGCCCGCATTCTGCTCGCGAGGGGCGCCAAGGTTTTCATGCTGAACCGCAGCGCGGAAAAGTCGACGTCAGCCGTCAATGAACTGAAACAGGAATTCGGTGCTGATGCTGATGTAAGCTTCGTGCGCATGGACCTGGCAAACCTTGAAAGCGTGCGTTCAGCGGCGGACGAGGTGCTCAAAGCAGTTCCGCGGATCGACGCGATGATCTGCAACGCTGCCATCGCGCAGGTGCCGGAACAGAAACTGACGGTCGACGGGTTTGAAAGCCAGCTTGGAACCAACCACTATGGCCACTTCGTCCTCTGCGGCTTGCTCTTCGACCGCATCGAGGAAACCCAGGGCCGGATTATTGTTGTGGCCAGCCTGGGTTACAAGATGGGGATCCGGTCAATTCAGTTCGAGGACATGAATTGGGACAAGAACTACAGCGCCAACTCCGTTTACAGCCAAAGCAAACTTGCACAGATGATGTTCGCCTTTGAGCTGCAGAACCGGGCCAAGGCGGCAAATAGAAGTGTCGAGGTTTATGTCTGCCATCCAGGGTCGTCCGCAACATCATTGATCAGCACGAGTGGTGGTTTGATGACACGGATCGTCTGGTGGCTCATGACCAAGTCGCCCATGGTGCAGACCGCGGAAAAGGGCGCTTACCCGGAAGTCATGTGCGCGACCGAAAATGGCTTGGAGGAGCGCGCTCTTTATGGGCCAACGGGCCGTTTGGAATTCGTGGGCCCGGTTGGAAAAGGCACCCTGGAGCCTTACGCCTATGACAAGGCTACCATGGAAAAGCTATGGGATGTTTCGGAAGAGGCGACGGGGCATCGTTGGAACTTTTGACCGAACCGCAGACGATTTGAGTTTCGGTCCTCTCACCGAAACATGCCCGCCTTCACGCGTTTGCCAGTTTGGTTTGAGAGGGCTTGCCAAGTTTGGTTGCCGTGACTTTGCGGGGGTGTTGTGAAGTCACCTTCGTCAGCGAAGTCCATGCGGTTCTGACTGCGGTGGTCACCAGGGCGACTGCTTTATACGCCTCATCGCTCCTGACCCTTCTCGCGCGGCGGTCGTAGAAGGCAAAATCGATGGATCCGTCTTCAAGCCTTCTGATGTCAATCTCTTCAGGGGTCATTGTGTTGCTCCTTGATCTGATGCTGCGAGCATGCGCGGATCAGGGGCGCTACGCTTGAAGGAGACCTTTAGAAGGCCTTGTGTTTTTCTTGATTTTTGGTTTGCCAAATTGCGGATATGCGTCGCTTCGAGTACCTTGACGGCCTCGGACAAGGTCCCCGGGGAGCGGCATGCGCTACGAATTTGCAGATTGTATTCTTGATACGGAAAGTTATAAATTTCAAAGACTTGGGGCGGATGTTTCTGTCGAGCCGCAGGTGTTCGAACTGCTTTGCCTGCTCCTGGAAAATGCCGGAAAACTGGTTTCGAAGGACAAGATTGTTGAACGGGTCTGGGACGGACGGATCGTGTCGGAGGCAACGATCAGTGCTCGTATCAATGCGGCAAGGACCGCTGTCGGTGACAACGGCAAGACCCAGGCGGTCATACGCACAGTGCAGCGCCGCGGGCTGGAATTGATTGCTTCGGTGAAGACAAACAGCGAGGCCGTATCAAAATCCGGTGCGCCGCCATGCAAACAGACGATCCATTTTGCCCGCTCGGATGACGGCACGTGCATTGCCTATGCGCGTTCCGGCAAGGGACCGGCGATCGTGCGGGCAGGGCACTTCATGACCCACCTGGAAAAAGACTGGGAAAGTCCGGTCTGGGCGCCTTACCTGCAAGAACTCAGCGCCCGCCACAGCCTAGTTCGCTACGACCAGCGAGGGAGCGGCCTA
>Ga0207422_1002085_pt1 | contig 30011 bp, 16 predicted proteins | sample MarCyaLeptolynsp_FD_187757 | JGI IMG/M metagenome (GOLD analysis project Ga0207422, IMG submission 187757) | Marine cyanobacterial communities from Panama - species 1 Leptolyngbya sp. (SPAdes) | ecosystem: Environmental > Aquatic > Marine > Unclassified | place: Panama: Panama City | collected... | reverse complement strand
CCGAACGTCCCCCCGATCGACGTCCTTCCCGGGTACTACCTGCTGTGTGAAGGACACGTGCTTGCCTGGCGCTCGGGCCTTCCCGCGCGGGAAGACGTGGCGGAGATCCTTCGCGGCTCGCTGCCGGGTGCGTTCATGTCGGTGGTGACGCGCCGCCTGTCGTACGTGCGTCGGTCCGTGCTCGCGTCCGCAGAGGAAGTCACCGCCCGGCGGTTGGCCAATGCATTCGGTGACGCCCTGGGACGGTTTCGGAAGAACCCTCAGCCACCGCCACCACCTCACACGGGGACGGCATCCGACCACGACGTGCTGTGGGCCTATCAAACCCTCGGGATCGATGCCGACGCGACCGACGAAGAGGTCACACGAGCGTGGCGTGACCTTCGACGAGAGCATCATCCCGATCGCGCGGCAGACGATCCGGCGGAGTTCGAGCGCCGCAACCGCGTCTCGGCCAAGCTCAACGACGCGCGAGAGATCATCCGAGGCCATCGAGTTCGGCAGCAACACCGCGCGGCGAGCTGAACACGTCTGTGTCACGAGTCCTCCTTCGGCTGTCTGCCCAGCCGCGCCCGAAGGACTCGGTTTTCGTGCTCGAGCGCGTCGACCTTGGCGAGCGCTTCCGCGAGGTCTGCGGGTGCGACGGCAGCGCGGACCGCCTGCAGCTCCTCGATCCGCGCCACGAGTCGAGCGAGCCGCCTACGTTGGCGCTGAGCGACGGCACGGACCGCCAGGGTCGGGGCGGCCGTGGCCACCAACGTCTGGGCGAACGCGCTGCCGGTGCGCGCTGTAGCTGCGATGGCGAGCTGGGCCCCGAGCCACTCGATGTCGGTCGTGCGCGTCAGCACCAGGCTCCCCAACACGCGATACGGCAAAGGGCCACGCATCATCACCGAGCCCCCAACGAGTCGGGCGAGCTTGGTCACGGGGTGCTCGGGGCTACGGCCCACCCCGCTCCTTCACATCCACAGACCATGCCACCTGCGCGTTGGCGAACGTTGTGGTCGTGGCCAGGTACAGTACACCGCCTCTGACCGCGGCAGCGGTCTGCGCTGCCGGATCGTCGAGGTTCTGGGCGGTTGCGACGACGTCGGTCCGGGTGGCGAAGCGCGACCAGGCCGCCGCGGCTATCCGCGAACGGAGCTGTACGACGGCCACCCGAACTGGAGCCCGGGACAGGCGAGCCAGGGTCCCGCGCGAGAAGGATGTCGCGACACCAGAGACGAAACGCTCGTGCTGTTGTCGGCCGAGAGCGATCCGGCCGACCGCGAGATTGCCGAGCGGGGCGAGCAACCCGACCATCGTCTTTGCGGTCGACGTCTGAACGCCCGCGAGCCTGAGCGCGTCCGGCAGGATCGACCACAGCAGCTGGTTGCCCCCGAGCAGGAGGTTATTGCGCGAGGTGAGGCTGCCCCGCTGTCCGAAAGCGGCAACCTGCACGGAGCTCGCCACAGTGTTGATCTTCTGGAACGCCGCAGCGCGGACCTGGCTCGAGAGCCGCGTTCGTAGAAGCCGGGTACGTCCCTCGATTTTGTGGTCGAGTGTCTTCTTGGTGATAGCGAGCGCGCGCGTCTGCTGACGGCGAACCCCCTCCACGCGTCCTTCGAGCCGAGTGATCGCGCCGAGAATGCCGTTGAGAAGCGCAAGGTCCCCTCGCTCGGACAACGCGACGAGCTTGGCTGCCAGCTCGGTTTGCGCCGCTGCAAGTCGGTCGATGGCGTCGCCGTTCTTTCGGATCGCAGCGACAGCCCGCAGCTCATTGGTACGGGTGACTCTGCGATCGCGCAGCACGTTGGCATGCGTCGCTAGCTGGGCGCGCTGACCGTCCCGTAGCCTCACCGCCAGCTCCCGCCGAGAGGGCAGTGGAGCACGCGTGAGCGGAGGGGCAGGACGTGCGCCTGCGATCACCGGCTTGCGCTTGGGCTTCGGCCGGGGGACCTTAGGCAGCGCGCCCCGAAGTTCTTTGATGGCGCGCTTGCGAAGGTCCGTACGCGCCTTGGCGACGAGCTTGCGGACCTTTGAGTCGTCGCCGCGCAGCGCGGCGGACACGGCGACCAGAAGATCTCTGGTCGGCGGGAGCGACTCCCCAGTGGGCAGCTCGAAGTCGTAGGTCTTCATGGCCGCTTCTTCGGGTCGCGGGTGTCCACCATCCACGCCACTTCGAGGTTCGAGAGGAGCTCGTCGCTGGGCGGCACCGCCTGAGCGGGGCAAGACACCAACACGGTGAGCGTCAGGTTCCCGGACCGAACCTCCGCGTGCAGCCCGTGCAGCTTCACCGCATCCGCCGGCGCCACGCTGGAATGCGGCTCGTACCGACGCACCGCCGCAACGGCGGCCGGTCGCTCGAACGACTCGAACGCGGCCGCGTGCTCGGGCGCGACGAGGTTGACCACGGGGACGGTGGCCACGTACGCCTCGGTTCGTCCACTGGTGTCGTTTGCCAACGCCACGGGCGGCGCAGCGCGAGGCAGCAACGCTGGGAGCATGGGGTCCCGTACTGGACGTGAAGAAGACGCTTCCCAGCGTGGGGGATGTGACGATGCCGGCGTCCCCGCCGGCCATCGAAACGCCGTGAAATCGGCCATCGTTGTGTGACCGGTGATGAACCGGCAGTGCTGGTGCTCGTGAAGCAGCCACCAGCCGGTGAGCGCGTTGCCAAAGGGCGAGAGGTAGGACCAGACGTCCGCCTCTCGGAAGCGGCTGCCGTCTCGTTTGCCGAAGCTAGCCAACAGATCCGCGACCTCATCACCAAACAGCCAGACGCCGAGAGACAGCGTGAGGGTGAGGTTGTGCGCGGCGAACGGGCTGCCGCGCTGGCCATAGGCTGAGAACAGCGGCAGGCCGGTGGCGATGACCGCACCGTTGAGCAACGCCCGCGTCCGTTGGCGCCGGGCGATGCGGTCGATGGCTGCGAAGCCAGCGTCGCCCTTGCGGCGCTGGACGACGATCTCTTGGACGCGTCTCGCTAGACGGTCGTCGCCCTCGGCCATGCGCTTGCGAAGTCGCTTCTCGAGCTTATGTTGAGCCTCGGTCGTTCGCCCCACGCGCTGCGCGAGCGCGTCGACCGAGCGCCGCAGCGCACGAGCGTTGGCTCGCGTCTCGAGCGCGCTTCGAGCTTGCTGCTCTCGGACGGCACGCACGAGTCGATTCACCTCCGCCTGCGGCGCGAAAGGGACCGGCACCCGTAGGCGGATCGTCTTGCCGTTGGGCAGGATGGCCGTCACCAAACGAGGACCCCGAAGCTGGGGCGTCTCGCGGTGCGGAAACGCGGAGATGACTCGCGCCCCGAGGGCATCGGCGAGGGACTCGACCGACGCGGCCTCGGGGTCGTGGAGCTGCACGCCAACCATGGTGTTCATTCCCGGGTGGCGCTCCCAACAGTCAAACCGTCGGCTGGGTGTCGACGAGCCAAACCACGGTGGTCGAGGTCGCCGCCGCATCCGCCCCTGTTACGTTGAGGGTCACCTTGTCGGAACCGGTCGATGCCGTCGCTGTTCCGTCGTCGGACACAGCCATCGCAAGGCTTCTCATTGGGGCTTTCTTGAAGCCGTTGCGGTCAGAGAAGTCGACAGCCTGGCTGCCAACTCCCTTTTCGAGGCTCACGGTTGCGCTACCGACAACGAACCGCTCTTGCGTCTTGCGCAGCGCCGCATAGACAGCCGCGTTGCCCACGGGCGCGAGGTAGGACATCACCGAGGTCGCCGTCGCGAGCGCACCACGCGGCTTCTTGACGAACAAAGTGTCGATCACATCGTCGGCTGCCAGCAATCCTAGCGTCGAAAGGGCGAGAATGACGTTGTTCTTGCCCAGCGGCTTCGACTTGTCGCCGTACGCTGACCACAACGGCAGCGAGGTGGCGAGCAGCACATTGTTCATCAGCGATCGTCGCTGCTGCCGCTTGATCGCCGCAGTCACTGTACGCCGGTGCCTCGCGACCGCGCTGTTGTGGCCCCGCAGTTCTTTGGCGATCCTGCGCTCGAGCTTGAGGTCGCCCGCAACGATTCGCTTGGACAAGGCCTTGTCGGCCTTGACCTGCTGCGCAGTGAGCCGCTTGATCGCGGCGGACTGCGCGACGCTGAGCCGCTTGAGAGCCTTGGCGTTCGCCGAGGTGACCCGCGCTTGACGCTTGGCGTTGGCGTTGATGCGAGCGCTCAGCTTGTTGACCGAGCGGATCGACGCAGGCGCGGGCGAGATCCGCATCCGCGTGCGACGGCCGTTGGGGAGCTGCGCCGTGACGACACCTGAACCGCGCAGACGCGTGACGCGGCGGAGTTTGACCCGACGAGCCTTGCCGATCTTGCGGAACCGAGCGCGCATTCGCTTCATGGCCGCGCGTGCCCTCGCGGCCGCCCGGCGCTGGCGCGCCCTTGCGGCCCGCATTCGCTTTCGGCGACGCGCTCGGGCGCGCAGGATCATCCGGCGACGATACGAACGTCGCCGCCCCCGGCGTCGACGCTCGGCGGCTTCGTCGTCATCGTCATATTCGGCGTCTTCGAACGCGCCCTCGTCGTCGTCGTCGTACTCCGCGTCCTCGAGCTCGAAGCCCTCGTCGTCGTCGTCGTACTCCGCATCTTCTAGCCCGAAGCTCTCATCATCGTCGTCGTACTCCGCGTCCTCGTCATCGTCGTCGTACTCCGTGTCCTCGAGATCGAGGCCCTCGTCATCATCGTCGTACTCCGCGTCCTCGAGCTCGAGCCCCTCGTCGTCGTCGTCGTACTCGAAGTTCTCGTCGTCGTCGTCGTACTCCGCGTCCTCGAACGCGTCCTCGCCGAAGTCCGCGTCTTCCGCGTCCTCGAGATCGAGGTCCTCTTCGTAGTTCTCACTGGCTGGCATTCTGACCTCCTACTTTCGCCCCCGTGGGGCCCGCATTGGCTTGTTCTTTCTCGGCTTGTGTCGGGCTGTCTTTCGATCGCGGGACGGAGGCCGCCTCGCGAGCACGGCGGCCGGGCTGATCCCGAGCGCGCCGCCATCTTCTTCGTCATCGAACTCGTCAGCGTCGTAGTCCCCCGCCAGGGTCGCCGCGACGAACGGCCCCTCCGCGAGCTCACCGGACTCGCCGTCGTCATCCTCCACGACCTCGAGTCTGGCCATCTGTTGGACCAAATGCAGCGTGACTTCCCCACATGCAGTTTGCTGCTCCTGCAACTCGCCCTGCTGCTCGTGCATCATCGCAAGTTGCTTGCACATCATCTGCTGCGTCTTGTGAACGCGATGAAGCTGCCGACGCATGAGCCGGATCTGTTCGGTGATCGCGGCCATATCCTCCGTGCGGAGCCCGTCGATCTTCTCGGCCACGTCCTCCTGCGCCTCCTTGTTTTGAAGAAGGCGTGGAAGCAATGACATCACCAACGAGATTGGATCGGCGAGCCCGGGGCCACCACCATTAACGCCGTTACCACCGCCCGAGTGCATTTTGGTAACCGCGGCCTGAAGAGCATCTTCCATTGCCTGCTTGTCTGCTTCGCTCATTGGTCTCAGTCCTCGAACTCTTCGCTGAATTGTCCGTCAAGTAGTTCTTCGAACGACTCGTCACCGCGGGGGTATTCACTCTCGATCGACTCGGGGATCACCCCATACCGCTGGGCCTCGGCTTCAAGTCGAATGAGATGCCAGACCAGTGCGGCTCGTTCAGATCTGCGGGTCGGGTCGACGATGTAGTCCCCGTTTTCGGCGATCAGGTAGTCTGGAACGCCTTCGTCCTCGAGCACGCTCGGGGTGTTGAGCTCCTCCCGCGCACGTATCGCGATCTCGGCCACCGCATTGACCACTGCGCCGGCCGGAATCTGGACATCCCGGATCCCATGTACGGTGGGGATGGTCACCACCATCTCGCGCGCTCCTCCGGCGAGCACCTGGCGGAGCATGGTCCGCAAGCGCGGATTGCTGTTGAGGAGGGTCAACAACGCGGTCGCGTTGAGTGACCCGCCGGCGCGGGTCGGTGGTCGCGCCGCTCGCTGCTGCGGCCGGGTTGGAGCTCGCGCCGGAGCTCGGGCTGGTCTCGCGGGCCGTGGAGGCCTCGCCGGCTGTGGTGCAGGCCTCGGGGCAGCCGGCCGCCCGCCGGGTAAAGCGGGGATCTGGCGGCTCTGGAGACCCCCCATCAAGCTGTTGACCATCCCAGCGCCCTGCCCCAGGCGGTTCGCCCACAGCGCGACGGTCTGTGCCGTCCGGTCGTTCCCACCGAACGCCTGGGTCAGACCACCGACCAGCTGCGCCCCAGTCTGAAAGACCGAGAGGCCCGCTTGAATCCCGCGAGCGATCGACGAGAAGTCCGTGCCTCCGCCTCGAGCGCGTCCGCCGGAGCTCCTCCCGCGCGGTGCCCTCTTGCGCCGGCGGGAAGAAGAAGAAGACCCGCTACGACCACGCCTTTCCACGACGCCCAACAGCTCGGCCTGCTCGCCCGGCGTCAGCATGGCTGTCGCTCGAAGCAACCGCGCTACTTCACGTACCGATAGATCAGTGCCGAACAATTCGAGGCCTCACATCCGTGTGAGTGGTGGGCATTCCGTGCCCGAGTTCCCGAGTGGGATGTTTGCCGCAGCCCGCTCTGAGATGACGTCGCGTCCGTGCGACGAGCGGTCGTGGCGGGTAGTGAAGGCTAGGTCGTTCTTCCTGTTCAGGTCAAGGCGAGCGAAGGGATGATCCGACGATTCTGTCGATTCTTCGTTTGAAAGCGGGCGCGTTCTTCAACGGCTCACCTCCGTGAGAAAGCAACGAGGACGACGCAGATATTTCGGTGCGCAACGTCGCCAGCGATCCAGGCGGCGGTGAAAATCTGAGCTTCGATTGGGCCGATGTCAGACTCGTACGAATCGATCGCAGCAGGGCGGCATCGAGACTTACTGTGTTACCGAGGTGCTGAATCGCGTTCGCCACCGCCGAACGAGCATCGGTGAGCGCGGCGAGCGAGAGGAGCCCCGCCACTGTGGCATCGGAGTCACGTGCCTCCGCGTCCAGCGTTGCCAGTGCCGCACGAGCGGCCGCGGACTGGGTGAAGACTCCTGCTGCCGCCTCGAGGTCGTCGACGACACCCGCGAGGATCGCCTGCTCCGTTGGCATTGTGCCCGGAGGGCCCTCGCGAGCCCTGGCCTCCGCCACCCGGCGAAACCTCTGTGGGCCCCGGCCGGTGCCCTCCTGGATCGCGCGGTCGAAGAGCATCGCGAGTCCGCGTTCCGAGTGGATGAGGCGCTCGAGTCGAACGCGACGCCCTCCGATGCGGGCGCGCTTGGCCAGCGCCTCGAGGACGTAGTTGCGAGTCGCAGCCTCGATCTGTGCTCGCTGAACCGTGGGGTCCCGACCGGATAAAATTAGGACGGCGGTGAGGCGCTTGTCGTCTCGAGCCACCGCCTCTGCCTCGGATCCGCGACGAACACTCCCGGTCGCGGGGTCCACAACGACCACGCGGGCCTGATTGACGTCCCCGCCCACCACATCGAACTCGACGTCGATTCCGAAGCGCCCCAGTCGCTCGCGGAACGTCCTGGGGTGGCGTGACTTGAGCAGCGCAAGGTACGGCGGAAGGCCGCGACCGCCGGCGAACTGAATGAACCCCACACTGACTCGCGCGCGATCGTAGGTGTTGATCGCGTCGAAGTTGCCTTCATGGCGCGAGACCCAACGCAGCGCCGCGGCTTGCGGTGCCGTGAGACCGAGAGCGAGATAGTCCCGCACGGGGATCGCGGATGGCCTAGCCGTACCGCGGAACGACACGCCACCGACGTCACGTGTATGGCGACTGTCGACGTAGTCGCGCAGCGACAGCGTCGTGCTGCCCACCGTGATCGTGTAGCGCGTGATTCGGCCGAGCAACGCCAGCGTCGCATCGCCAGGCGCGACCACCCGCGGTGTAATCCGACCCGCAATCGTTCGCCGGCTTCGCCATCGTCGGACCTCTCGCTGGAACCTGCGAATCGCAACTATTGTTCGCGGCAACGAGGCGGACCGAACCCGCTCCGTCGCGCCCGCAGCCGGCGACTCGCCGTGAGCGGAATCCAGTGCGCCGACCTCGACCAAGCGCCGCTGAACGGTGCGCACGTCGGCGACGGCATTGCCCCGGGACGTCCGCCCCACCGCCCCAGTGATCGTCGCGCCGGTGGCCTGGGTCAGCGCGATGGCTGCGCGTCGAGCCGCCATCGCGGTCCGCTCCGCCGGCGTCGGCGTCGGGATCACCGAGTTGAGGTTGCGCAGCGTCGTGCCGCGAGGATCGATCCGTCCGTCGACGCGGCGGCCCACGTCACGCTGAAGTCTCTCGATGGCTTCGATCGTGCGCGTCAGCCGAGCATCGGGTACCGGCCCCGTCCCTGTCGGACGCTCGGCGTTGGCATCCGGAGCTGACAGTCGCCGAACCGCGATGAGGGCCCGCTGGACCGCGAGCACTTCGGTCGCGTCGTTCGTGCCTCCCCGCCCGACCCGTCCCCTGAGGACCAACGGCGTCCGCACCGGAACGATCGGATCCCGCGCCGCCTCGATGTTGTCAACGGGAGTGTCATCCGCCGGGACCCACGGATCGATTCCGTCCGCCTCCGCTGCTGCGACCTTTGGTGCGGGCTTGGTCCTTGATACGAGCTCGGACGCGGGTTCGGACTCCGACTCGGCCGGTAGCCGTCGGACGACGATCATCTCCTCATGACAGGCCCTCACCTCCGAGGCCTGTACAGCCGCGGTCAGCGCGAACCGGCCTTCCGCCTGCGGTCGGACGATCGCAATCAAGCGTCCCGCAAGTGGCGGCACCACTTCGGCGGGCCCAGCGATCAGCTCATACCCAAAAGCTCGCGCCGCAACGCGAGCCTCCTCCCCGGACAGCTCCGCGACCGCGTCGAAGAGATCCACCGGGCGCACGCCACCCGGAATCGTTCCCTCGTACCAAAACCTCATCCGGGCTTCACCCTCGCTTCGAACACCAACACGATGTCGTCGAACAAGTCGACCGCGGTTTCGCCCTGAACACCGACCGTCAGGGTCCACTTGCCAGGTCGTCCGGCGACGTCGGTCGCCGCCCGCATCACGTGAGTACGGGGCCACGGCCGAGTCCACCCAGCGACCGTCACCGGCTGTCCCTTCGGGGGCGCGAGCTGCAACGAGACCGCTCCGTCGCGCATCCGTCGACGGCCATGAGCGTACGCGTGCATCCGCGTGAAGCGAACGTCCATCCCACGGTAGCGACCCGACAGCGCAGAGTGGCCGAGATCCAGCGGCGCCGTGATCGGCTTGCCCGCCGCCGATGCGAGCTGCTTCCAGATCTCTGGCGCATCCTTGCGCAGGCTCACCCGATGCTGCGGTGCCGGAACCAACCCTCCTCGAGCGAGACGTTTGCCTCGGTTGGCCCGCGCCGCGGCCTCCAGCGGCGCCCCGCCGCTGCGGGCGGTGTACTGCAGGGTCAGAACCACGTCGTCGACCTTCGACAGGTCGAACGCGTTATTGGCCTGGTGAAGATCCAGCGCCCAGGTGGAGATCGCTCCGGCCCCCTCGAACGGCAGATAGTTGTCGCCATCGAAGCGCAGCTCGAACACGCCGGCGTCGGCATTCGGCAGGCTGGTCGCGACGGCAGACGTCGGCGCAAAGTCGATGAGGAACCGCGGGTCGTCCCCTTCTTCTGCCTGCGGGTACGACCCGCTCGCGTTGGCGTCCTTTCGGATCCGATTGCTCAACAGCGTCAGGGTGCAGTTGACGTTGGTGTACGGCGCAGTCGGTCCGATGACACTGAGCTTGGCCGCCTTGATCCGACGAAAGTAGTGTCCGGGGAAGTCTCCATCCAGGAGCGTTTCGCCAACTTCAATGCGACAGCGCCCCGTGGCAACGAGCTGCTGCAGTGCCGTAGGAAAGTCGGTCCGCAACGATATGTGCCGCGTCACCGCGAGCGCTCGCTCGTCGCCCGCGAGGTACGCCGCCTCGAGCCGCCGCAGATCCAACGTGAGGCGCTCCCCGGAGTGAAGCCCCTTGCGGAGGCTGTCCCAGTACGAGAACTGGATGTACTGCGCGGAGCTGTCGCCGCGCTCGAAACGAAACGCCCGCTCGGCGAGCCGTGCCGCATCGAAGGCGAACTTGTAGGCCTGAAAGTACGTCCCCGACAGCTGCCCGAGCATCCAGCCATACAACTGCTCGTTGGTGTACTTCGACTTCAGGTAGGTCTCCACATGGTTCGCGTTTTCGACCGCCGTCTCGTGCCGTTTGAGCTCGGCCTGCTTGATCTCCAAACGCAGGTTGATCGCCGCCACTTGGCTGACCACTTCCTCGCGCTGTTTGTGAAGGACCTCGAGCTGGTGAGCGTACTCCTCCTTGCGCCGCTGAAACTCGGCCTGCCTTTCTGCCATCTGCGCTTGCGTCGAAAAATTCACCATCTGCCGGCCGAGGCTCTCGGCCACAGCTGACGTGATGTCACCCAACATCTGACCACCGAGCTGGACCGTCGTGAACGGCGAGCTGAAGCCACCGGCGGCTCCAGCCTGGAAGTCAGGAATCGCGTACAGCACCTTCGCGACCAGATCGACCCCCTCTGCAACTCCCGCGATGACCTGGGCGGCACTCAACGATTGTTGCTGAGACTCCTCTTGCGCATTCATGAGCTGCTGGAGCTCGGCGAGCAGCCGCTGCGCTTGCATGTCGATCATCTCGAGATGACGACCGTGCGCCGCGACTTCCTCTTCGATCTGCCGAACCCCGAGCTTGCGCACGTCGGCCTGCGCCTTGAGAAGCACCGTCTCGTTCGAGGCGCGAACGGCGGCGAGTTCCTCAGCATCGCGTTTCTCGAGTACTGACAACATCGCCGTGCCGAATCGACGCAGGTCCTCCGCCAAGCGGTGCGCATGCGCAATGAGGACTCGGAAACGCTGATGAGGCGGTGGCGCGTTGAGGTCCGCGATCACGCTGCCGAGATCCGCCCCGGCCGCCGCAGCCCGCACCAACATGCCGGGATCGATGGGCGGCTCGAACAGCGCAAGCTGCCGGACCTTGCCCTTGATGTTCATGCAGTGCCGAATCTTGTAGAGCCGGTCCGCAACCGTGTCCCAGTACTTGGCCATCTGCGGATTGGGCGGGACGCAGAAGTACTGCGTGGCCATGCCCAGCAGCGAGGTGACCCCCGCCTGCTGCGGCCGCGCGTTGACCCGGAACGGTCGACGCACCTGACTGTTTTCGAACCGCACGAGCCAGTTAGCAAATAGGTCGAGCTTGGAACGAACCTGACTGAAAGTCGCCGGCGCGTTCCGTACCAGCGGCTCAATGCGCTCCGGCCGCGCTCCGAGGATGTTTCCGGCCAAAATGTAGAGCTGCGTCGCTTCCTGGATCGACTCCATCGTGTCGCGACGGAACAACTTGTCGCCCCACTCGATGAGGTTGTCGATGTACTTCATGACGACCGCCTTTTGGTAGGCAACCGTCCGCATCTTGGCGATGACGTGCGGGTCGAACGGATGCTCCATCCACTCGGTGACCTGGGCCCTGACCGCACGCTGCCGCCTTTGCACGTCGGGATCGGTGCTGCGGGTCGAGAGCAAGGCCATCAGCTCGCGAGCGCCGGCGTACTCGGTGTTTTCGTGGAATGGGGCGAACCGCCAGTACCTGCGCGGGGCCGGAACGCTGGTGTCACTCGTCGGGTCGAACACGTAGTGGAACCAGCGCTGAGCCTCCTCGTGGCGCCCGTCCTTGGCCAGGCGAATCGCGACCTGCAGCGGCGCGTGGAAGAACAGCTCCCAGTTGTAGACCGCGTATGGATTGTCGTCGTCGAAGTCGATGTCCCGCGTCGGGGATTCGCGGTCCGCCAGCGCGCCAGGCTTGTAGTGTTGCGTGAACTGGGTACTGGCATTGGTGACCCAGCGCCCGTTGACGTACTGGCTGTCGCCGTGAGGGTCACGGTGCCGGGGCGGCCGGGTCGTGCTGAGCTGCAGCAACCCGTCGATCCCGTACTCCTTCAAGACACGGATCAGGCGACACGTCGCCGGGTGCTCAAAGGGGGTGAAGCGCAGTCGCAGCTCGTGCCGCGCCGGCACCTTGATGACCCGAGTCTTGGGCGTCGTCCGGCGCGCGGGCGCCTTGGTGCGTCGAGGCTTGGTCACACGCCGTTTTCCACGTCGTCGAACTCGCCGCCTACGACGCTTGCGCCGACGCCGTTTGCGCCGCTCTGCGGCATCGTCGGGGTGCCACGCCTCGTCCTCATCATCCTCGGCGAGCTCAATCGCCTCGAGCTCCTCGAGAGGCGCCATCCCGTCTTCGGCCAGCGCCAGCTCGACGTCCTCACGGCGTCGAGTCGTTCTCGCTCGTCGCTTCCGAGCTCCGCGTCCGCGACGACGGCCGAACCTCGGGGTGAAGCGCCACACTCGTGGTCGGATGCGGATGGTCTTGGTGCGCTCACCGAAGGCCACTTCGACCGGCCGAGCGAAGTAGGTACGCCACTGGTCCTGTAGGAAGAACGGACGGAGCTTGCGTTCCTCCCGGGCGTTGGGCTCGTAGACCGGCAGCATTCGGGTGCGGGCCGCCTTCCGGATCCGCAACACGACCTGGTTGCCGCCATCATGGCCCGGCTGACTCAGGGTCCTCGCTCGTCCACGCGCGACGTAGCCCACGCCATCGATGATGAAACCCGGTGGGACGTTGAGTCGCCCTCCCCGCTGGTGGTTGAAGGGCCGCACCGAGCGCAGGCGACTCGACCGGGGCCGCTTGCGCTCCTTTTTGAAGCCCCGACCCAACCGGGCCCAAAAACCGCGCTTACGCGCGCGACGCCGCCGTGGACCCGCAGCTTGAACGACGACGCGCCCGGCGAACGACGGCGCGCGAACCGGACGGATGTTGCCGCTGCATCCATCGAGCTGAAACCATCCCACGGCGTCAGCGGAGTTGTGCGAGAGCAAGGCGTCCGGCGTCGACGGTTCGGAGACCGTGACGGTATGGATCCGTGAGAACGCCCGCCGATAGACGAATATCTGGACCTTTCCCGGGGCCTTTCCACCGTCACCATCGCCAGCGATTGCCCGCAGCGTGTAGTTCCGGGGGTTCAACCATGCGCTGCCTTCGAGTCGAGGTCCTCGCTTGTTCTTCTTCTTCCGGTTCGGTCGCGGGATGATTGGAATGCCGAGAACATCGACGACCGCCCCTTGTGAAACCTGTTTCCGAGACCACTTCCCGCGGTCGTAGACACTGTAAGCAACACTGATCTCCCAGTCCTTGCCGAGCGTGTAGGGCTGAGCCTCCTTGTTCATGGGAGGGGTCTTCTTGCTCGCCTCTCGGAAGATCGTCCAAAACAGGTGCATGCGACGCTGGTACAGCACGGGAACCAGGTGGTCGCCCTCGATGTCCGTGTCGATCTTTTCCCAGGCCGTCCAATGCCGACCACGCTCGAGGCGCCGGTAGAACCACAGATAGGGCTCGCTGAACGTGCGAGCGAAGATATGGTACGTGCCCGCTTCCCACCCAGGTCGGTTCCGGACGCGCTGCCGCCTCTTGACCTCGGTGAGCTCGTCGCCGCGGCGCGGCTCGAACCACACCCCACGCACATCCAATCGGGCCACCTCGTCCAGTCGCTGCAGGTAGTCGAGAAACGCCGCTTCGACGTTGTCCTTCTTGATCTCCTTTTGGAGGATGGCCTGTTCGAGCCCGAGGAAGATCGGCGACTTGTCGCGCCGCAATTCCGGCTCGATCCAGTTTTCCGGGTACAAGAAAACCTTCCGATTGGCCTCCCACACCCGGTAGTTCTTGAGCCATTTCCAATCGCGCGCGTCGATGAGTCGGGGTTGAACCTGAGGCTCGAGGTTCATCAACGAGCGCTGGAAGAAGGTCTGGACCGCTGAGATCGCCTGCTTAATGCGGGACGTCAGCATGCAGGGGTCCATCTCCACGTCGATGAGGAAGTACTCGAACAGCTGGCTACGGGTCTTGACTCCGCGCTCGCGTAAGCGAGGGAGCAAGTACGCGACCAACGCATCACGACGCCGCTTGCGCAGCGGATCGTTGAGTTGCTGCGCGACCTCGAGCCAGCGCTTCTCGTCGTAGCGCGACTTGACGGCCTGTACGACCTCCGCCGCCATGTCGACATCCGGGTTCGCCGTCGCCCATCGGACCAGGGTCGCGACCGCAACGCCCGTCCGGCGGTGGCTCTCCATCGCCCGCTCCAGCCGGACCAACCCAGGCGTCGCGGTAGGATCGGTCGGAAACCGCAGCCCCTGCTCGCCAAGGCCGAGCGCATTGACCATCGCCGCGAGCACGTTTCGGTCCCAGCCGGTGCACTTCGCCAGCCGGTCGAGCGACTCCGCGGTGGTGCTCGCCCAAGATGCCGACAGCGGGTCGACGTCCGACTGCGGAAGCCGCCTGCGAAGGGCAAACAACGACGCAAGCTGGCGCCAGCGCTGAAACCACTGGATTGCCGCCGCCCCCGGTGGCGGCTCGGTCGGAAGCTCGTTGAGTCCGACGACCGCAGGCCGCCCCGTCAACCACTGGACCTGGGCATCTGTCATCGAAAACCCGGTGATCAACATCGCGGCCCTGTGCAGCCGTCGGTAACTGGTGCGCACGACCTCGAGCGACGCAAGGCCGCCATCCATCGGGAACAGCCGCGCGGTAGGGATCGGCCCCTTCGCGGTGGGTGAGGTTCCGTGGGCCACGCTGATGCTCGCCGCACCACCACGGTTGCGATACTCGAGGGTGAGCGCGTAGAGCGTGCCCTGCTCCAGGGCGACCGCGGTCGACGTGTGCTCGACGGCCCGACCGCCGCCCGGCGAGTTGGCATCGAGCAAGACCCGCGGCGTGTCGCCAACAGTGAGGGTCAGCTTCACGGCGCCATCGGACTTGACGAAGAAGGTGTGCTCCCCCTTGCTCTTGGCCAGCAGCCGCCCCGACCAGCGCACGCTGAAGTTGCGGCCGGGCACACCAGGTGCTGGCGGTCCCCCAGACCACGTCAGCGCGAGATTCTCGTCCGTTCGCGTCGCAACGGGCTCGCCCCGCAGGTCGGGATTCGAGAAGTACGCCCCGGTCAGGCCGGTTCCGAGCAGCGCATGGAAGTCTCGGATGAGCGGAGCGCCCTTGTCACGGCGCGATTCCAACACTCCGTCGATCAGACGAGCCGTGCTCGCGCTGCTCAACCCGAGTGTATCGCCCAGCGTCTGCACGACCGCGCCACGCATCTTGGTTCGACGCAGCCGTGGCAGCACCTGCTCGAAGACGAATCGGATCCGGGCTTGCCACCGACGGGCGAGGGCCACCTGCGGGTCTGAAGAGGCCGCAGCTTCGGCCTCGAGCCAGGTATCGCCGAGCTGCTCACTGTCGGAATCGTCGCCGTCCGCGGACTCATACTCGAGCGCCTCCGGCGATCGCGTCGCCGGAGCCGCGGAGAGAGCTGGGCTCCCGTCGTCGAACAGGCGCCGCGCCGCGGCGGCCCCGTCGTCGAACAACCGTGCCAGGTGACGCTCGAAGAACCGCCGGCGGTCCGCGTCCTTCATCGGAGACCGCGGGTCGAGTGCTTGCATCGCCTGGTCCAGCAATGCCACGTCGAGCTGCATCGCGAGCTTACTCCGCAGCGCATCCCCGTTGGGCTCCCGCGGCATCGCCGTCTCGGTGAAAGCACCCGCAAGCGCCCGCTGAAGGCTCCCCAACACGCTGTCGATCTGGGCTGGGCGCGGTCCCGGGTCGCGGCGTGCACCAACCGGCGGTCGGAACAGATAAGACAGCTGGTCGACCGAGAAATCTGAGCCCTCGACCAATCGAGTGATCTCGATGAACCGCAGCGTCGCCGCGGGGTCGCCTGGTCGAAAAGGCTGTGCCTCGGGCTCGACCAGCCGCAGCAGCCCACCAAGTCGCTCGATACTCAACCGAAGCGTTCGGGCGAGGAGGGCCACGCGGTAGACCATGGACAGCCCCGCAAGGTCGAGCACGGGAGCGGTGCCCAGTGCGGCGCCGATGCGCCGGATCACCGTCAACTCGTCGTCGGTGACTCGGAACGCGGCGGAGAGTGCCGGCGCGACCGGGTCGAGGCTCGGCCCGGTTCGCGCGAGTTCCCGTCGATCCGCGCGTAGGGTGAACGCCTCCGCGTCACCTGTTTTCCACGCGACCGCCCGAGTACGAAACAACCGGTCGAACCGGTTGTCCTCGCCCCACGTATCGAGGGTCGCCCACAACCCGAGGACTTCGTCGACCTTCCGACCGAGTGCTTTGGCGACGTCGCGAATCGCGACCAGCTTGGCGAGCGAGGCAGCGTCGAGCGTCGTGGTCTGTATCGCCGCGAGCGCACGGTCGACATCCGCGGTGCTCCAGCCGAAGCAGCGAACGACTCGATGCAATGTCAGAAGTTTCCAAAGGCGCGAAGCATCGAGCCCAACGATCCGGACCTTCTCCGGGTCGCAGTCGGGTGCGCTCGTCTCGAGCTTCATCGCGTCGTCGGCGTTGACGAAGCGTGAGGCGACAAGGTCGATGAGGCCCTGGAAGGTCAGCCCGGTCAGCTCCAGGAAGGTGGGTACTCGGGCGAGAGCGGTCAGGTACGGTGTCGCCCCGATCTGCGGGGTGCCCAGGCCAAGGTGGCGCCATGGCTCTGACGCCCGGCCGACAATGATCGCGAGCTCCTCGGGCGAAATTCCCATCGTCTCCGCGAGGCGAGCACTTGCCGACTGGTTGCTCGTCGCGAAGGTCTCCATCAGTTTGCGCCGCGGCACGCCGAGGTGTCCGAGGTAAGCGCGGGTCACCTCGAGCGGCTCGTGAAATGGGAGCGTGATGGGGTGGACCGCCACGCGCAGCTGCTCGTAGGCAGCGGGGTTGGTGAACTGCGGGGCGGCCTTGAGCACATCGGCCGGGGTGCTACCGGTATCGTGCGCCGCGTTGCCTCCTACGACCTGTGCCTCGAGCAACTCGTTGACGAGATCGATATACGGGAGTGGCGTCAGGGTGTTCTTGCACGTCAGCGGCAGCTCGCCGAGATCGGGACGCCGCCGGAGCAGGGCCTCGAGCGGGCTACGCCGGGTCATCTCCCGAATCCTGGCGCTCGAATAGTTGCGTCGGGCAAGCGCCTTGCGGACATCTCGAAGCCGGTCGGGGTCCCGTAGATGAAGGTAACGCAGCAGATCGACGAGATACGCGGCCGGACTGTAGACGGAGCCGCAGTGCTCGCACGCGCAGAAGCCCACGCTGCCGAACAACGTGCGCGCGTCCGGGACGTCTTTGAGAATCTTGGCCTGCGCGGCCGCGGGCACCGGCGCGGGACCCTTGAGGGCCTGTGGATTGTCTTGGAACGCCTGCAGCAGACGAACCATCGCCGCGAGGCTTCCGGCCGCCGTGTTCTGGGCCTGCGCGTGGATACGGGCAGCTTGGGGCCGGCCGCCGAGCGCCTCCCCGTAGGTCTCGATGAAATGGCGGCGAGGCGTGGTCGCGATCGCGTGGGCGGAGGTCATCCCTGTCCCAACCAGCATGGTGACCTCCTCTGGGTACGTCGTGACCCGGCTGACTCGCTCGACGGCCTCGATCTCGTCGATGGCGGCTTCGGCCGCCTCGGGGCTCGCAAAGACTTCGATGAGCTCCGGCTCGGCTTCGATGCGGGTGCGGATCGAATCCTGAAGTACGTCGTGGTTTGGCGCGCGGCGGAGGAGTTCGGCAGCGGCGGGGCCGACGGCCTCCGCCTCGATGGCCTCCGTCGTGATGAACGCGCTTGGGAACGCCTCCTCGAGGTTTTCGAAGATCCCGTTGACGCGTTCTTCGACCCAGTCGTCTTCGTCCTCGAAGTCCTCGAAGTCCTCGAGATCATCACCCTCGTGCCCCTGCTCGCCGTTCTCCTCTTCTTCCTCGGCCTCGTCTTCCTCCGCCTCGTCTTCCTCCGCCTCTTCTTCCTCGGTCTCTTCTTCCTCGGCCTCTTCTTCCTCGCCTCCTTCGTCTTCGAAGACGTGGGCAAGCGCAGCGTCTTCGTCGTCGCTGCGCTCGGCATCTGCAGCCTCGACCAGCTCGCACCAGTGGTCGAAGCTCCAGCGCGCGAGGTCTTCGAGACCCGTCCATTCACCCGCTCGTCGGGCCGCATGCAACCGCCGCAGCAGCGGAGGATCGAGCCCCACCAATGACGACAGCTCGAGCGCGAGCCGGATCGGCTCATCCCCGGCGACCGAGTCCCAGAACTCCACCAGAGAACCGTCGCGGGCTTGGTATGCCCGCAGCAGGTCACGGATCTGCTCGCGGGGTAGGTCTGCGCAGGCTAGCGCTTCTCCGAACCCCCAGCCCATCGTCGGTCCGTCCTGGCCGATCACCCGGTCAGCGACTGCATTGGTCAGTCGGGCAAGGCTCTCGTCGGTGACCTCCCGCGTCGGCTCGATCACGCCATCCGCGATCGACCCCTCGAGGGTAGCCCGAAGCTCGTGCGTCGGGACGTCGACGAGAGCCTCGAGCTCGGTGGGCAGCCCGGCTCGACCGAGCGCGTACATCAAGGAGGCGGGCGCGCCGGTTGCGGCCTCGAGCTCCTCGGTCCGGACCAGAAGCATCAGGTGGTCTTCCTCGATGTCGAGCCAACCCGCGACCTCGTCCAGCGTGTCGTCATCCAGCCCGTGCAGCGCGGAGACCCCCTCGGGCAGCTCCTCTTGCACCGCGGATCGCAACCGCTGGAGCTCGGGCACAGATTCGATGGAACTCGTGTGGAGATCGAGCCGCGCCAGCCCCTCCGGGTGTAGTAGAGGAGCGGACTCCATCACCGCTGCACCATCGGAGTCGAGCAGCTTCACGACCAGACTCGAGCGCTCCATCTCCCCGTGAGAAGGCCGGCGATAGATCAGCCGGTAGTCCCCGTCGTCGTCGACTTTCACCTCGCCGACGGCGCGTTCGTGGACCGCCCCATGGTCGAGGGTGCGAACGACCGCCTGGACGCGAGCCCCGGCCGGAACGACCCCGGTGAGCTCGCCGTGCACTGCCGCGGAGCCGGCCTCGAGCGCCTCGACCGTGGTCGCTTCCACCGCGTCGTCCTCGAGTGCGCCGACCACTTGAGCCTCGACCACCCCCGGTTCGGTGGGCTCGTCCTCAATTGGCTCATCCGCAACGCGCCCTCCCTCGACGCGCTCTTCCTCGCTCGGCTCGTCCTCCAACGACGTCGCAGACGTCGGACCCGACAGGTCGACGACCTCCAAGCCACCGCCGCCCACCAGTTCCCGCGTCTCCGACCACAGTACGCGACCACGCCGGGACACCCGAAACTCGACGGCGAAAAGCTCGGCACGCCCGACGACCGGAGGCAGCCCCAACCGGAACCCGCCGGTGGCGTCGCTGACGGCCGCCACCAGTGGCGCATGCCCGCCCGACGCCACGCTCCACGCCTCGACGCGCACGTCGGGAAGGCCAGCACCCGTCGCGGGGTCACGTACGACCCCGCTTACGTAGAGGTCCTCGTTCATCGACTTCAGGCCGTCCGCGAAGAGGCAGACCCTGCGAGCGCGGCCAGGGCGGCTGGAAGCTGGCCCCGATGACGGCGGCGTTCGGATCGAATCGCGGCGGCCACCGCAGTGCGGTCCATCGACCGAAGCAGCCGAATCGCAAGCGACTGTGGCCGTCCCGCTCTCGACCGCGCCGCGTAGCGCACAACAGCCGGAGCAACCCGAGGATTGGGGTGAGCAGCGAGGTAACCCAGCGTCGTGACAGCCTGCCAGGATGGCATGCGACGCTGCTGTGCCAGTCGCATCGCGAGTAGCTCCGTGAGTCTCGGCCCGTAGGTGGCTGTGAGGTTGGCAATCAGCCCCCGAATCGGGGGCGTCCTCGCCGGGGTCTTGGCGAAGTACCGCCCGGCGTAGTCGAAGTACTGCGTCACCTTGCGCAGATCTGCGTCCGCCCCGGCCGGAGCGCGCGCCATCGACTCCGCAACCATTTTCCCGAACGGGTCATCGTGCTCGATCGCCTCGGGCTGGAGCGACCCGCTTGCCGCGGCCTCCAGGAGCTCACGCTCTGCAACCAGCCAAGCATCGTCCTCACTGGCCAGTGCCTCCTCGACCAGCCGCCCCATGTCGTAGCCCGCGTCGTCGCCTTCGTGATTCATCGTGTCGTCTCCCATCCCTACGGCCTCCAGCGCCACCACCTGACCGCCGACGGGGCCCGGAGCGTATTGGTCGCGCAGTGAACCTCACCGAGATTGACGTGATACGTGTCCCAGCAGTCCAAGAACCGCACGGTCCTCCCGAGTCGCCTCAGCTTTCTCTCCACGTCCTGCTCGAACTTGTCGACGCCATTGACGACGGGCCCGAAGGGCTTGGGAATGATGCAGTGTCGGTTGACCACAAGCATGTTGACCATCCCGGCGATGAGCGCATCGGCGAGCGTGGGCGTCGCTGCACCGCGCATGAAGATCGCCGGAATCTCGATGATGTCGCTGTTCCGCAACCCGAGCTCGCGCTTCATGGTCGCCTTGAACTGATCGAGCCTGCGTTGGCAGTCGCGGTTGAACATCCGGAGAGGCCCGGGCCGGTGGCGAACCGCGCCCCTTTGCATGTTCGCCCGTAGCTCGGGGTTGATGTCGTCCGTTGCCTGCATGAAGGACTGCAGGCTCATCTCGATGCTCGTCCCGGCGATGCTGCGGCCCGTAAATATCTTCGCGGTCGGATGAGACCGCGCAAGCCGGGACAACATCGAGTACGCAAGGCGTGGACTCGCAATCAGCATCTTGTGGGGGTTGTTCGGCGAGCTTGCCGACGTGCGCCGGGCGGGAACGAACGTCACGACCTCGTCCACGTGCCCCACCGTCAGCCAGTTCGTATCGACGGTGAAGGGCTTCTGGACCAGCTGCGCTTCCAGAAAGTCCCGGACCTCCTGGTTCATGGGCTCGTTCACCGGGTCACCCGGTCCGTAGTAGATGCGGCCGTACGGGTAGCGCTTGCCTCGAACCGTCACCGCGGGACTGCACTCGAGGTTCCCGTGCGAGTCGAACGTCGTATCGGAGGCAGGTGTCCCCTTATGCGTGTAGCCGAAGTCGGCACCGAGCAGCGTCGGCGGAAAGGTCTTGAGGGCACGGTCCTGAGGGGAGCGAAACACGACGCGGAACCCACGCCTCATGCTCGTCCACCCGAACTGCATCACGTCTTGCATCCAGATATCGCGCGTCTCACGGTGCTCGACCAGTTGCGCCCCCGCGGCCGTCACCAGCTGATTGAGCCTGGTCCGGAACTGCTGGTTGAACGCGCCGGCGTCGACCACGAACACTTTCTGCGCCGTGTGATAGTGGTGAGCCATGATCCACGGGGCTACGCGCACCTGCGTCACCTGGCGGACAGCGTTGCCAGCCGGAGTGCGCGTCCGCAGCGTGATCGTGATGAGGCCGTCGAAGTTTTGACCCGCGAAGCGGGTGGCCTCCATTCCAAGGACCCTCGCCCCGGTGGGCAGTCGGGGGAACCGGTACGTCGAGGTTCCTGGACCGATGATCTGGCTCGCGCCCGCTTGGCGGCTCGAAAAAATCCTGATCGAACCAGCCGGCGAAACCGTGAGCTCGAGGGTCGTCCCTGACGGGACCGTCGAACCCGGCGTCGGCTCGATCTTCAGGGGCGCGAGGTCGCGTGCAGGGTCATTGCCCTGGTCGACCTGTGTGTCGGCGTTGTCGGGGTCAGTGCCGGGGGCATCGTTGTCGACGTTGCAGAGGATGATTGCCCCTCGACCTCGTGGTCCCCAGGTCCAACGCCGGGGTGGAGGCCGTGAGTCGATTCGACCGTTGCGATCCCCGTCCACCCGCATCCGAAACAGGGTGCGTCGGGCTTGCTCCGCCGCGCCGCCTTCGACAGCGTCCGCGCCGTCGTCGACTTCGTACGCCGCAATATGAGCCAGATCTGCTTCCTGGTCCTCGAACGCGGAGTAGGCCCCCGTACCGACTAGCTCTACGGAGCGATCCCAGTCGAGCTCCGAGGACAGCGCGTCCTCGGCATCGAACTCCGCATCCAGCTCGCTCTCACCGAGCAGCTCCTCGAAGAACAACTCGGACTCGTCCGGTACATCACCGAACTCCTGCGCTCCCGCGCGAAGGTTCCTCATGATTTCCTCCCATCCGTGGGACTCTGTCGATGCCTCCCATCCGTGGGAAGCGGGAGGACCCTAGCACCAGCGAGCGCAGCGGATCCACGACGAACGTTCAATCATCGTTCAAGCTGGTCGGCGGCCGCCACTTCGTACAATGCGTCGAGGTCGCGATCCTCGTGCGCGTCTTCCGGAGCTGCCGGTACCCGCCTCCTCCCGACGGCTTCATCGCGTGCTTCCTCGACCCAAGTCGCGGCCCATCCATGGACCGGCGCGTCTTCGCGTTCCTCCTCCCGATCCTCTCTAGGCGCTCCGCCGGGATGCGCTTCAACCGACTCCGCCCGGAATACGTTCGACGGCGCCGGTGGCTGTCCAGGAGGAACAAACCGACGCGCCGCTTCGACCGCTGCCTCTACGTTTAGATACCCGTAGCCGAGCTGACTCGATGTGCGTCCGGGCGGGCCGGGATGCGGATCGACCGAGCCGATGAGCAGACTACGGATGTCGTGGATCGAGAGCGGGTGCGGGGAAGCCTGCATCATCAGCGCACAGGTCCCAGTCACGAACGGCGCCGCCATGCTCGTGCCCGACTTCACGGTGAAGCGCGACTGACCATCCCACCCATCCCGCGGGAGCGAGCGCGCCGCCCGAATCCGATAGCCAGGGGCGGCCAGTTCGGGCTTCTGCCGTCCATCTGCCGTGGGCCCACGGCTCGAAAAGGGCGCTGGCGGCCGGTTGGGCCGCGCCTGCATGTACGCGCCAGTGGCAATCGCCCGGAGGCTGTTGCAGATCGTGTTCGTTGTATATCTCGATGTGGCTTGCTCGGTCGCGAAGTGCGACTGGTGTTTTCGAGAGTCGCGCTCAATCCACGCGTGCACTCGCCCATCCACCACCACCCGCCCGGTCAGATGCAGCTCCCAGGTCCCGGCAGGAGCCTGCGGCAACAGGAAGATATCGATGTGATTCTGGTGCGTATTCGGCTCGTCCTTGCGGTGATGGAAGCTCCCCCAACGCTCCCCGTCGACCGCTAGCCGGAGCCGGTCGCCAAGCCGCACCGAGAACCGACGCCCATCGGGGCTGTGCAGCTCGGCGCCGTACACGTCGTTGCCCGAGTACCAGACCTCCAACTCGTTGGGAGTGCGGTCCTCCAACGCGATGACCCACTTCAGAACGTGCGCGCCATTGGGACCGATCCGCGCGTGGGTGTGCATCCTCGACCGGGCGTAGTTGCCGACGCTCTGCGAAAGCACCACATCGTCGCGTTCGGTGAGTAGGGCGTCCACCGCCTGCTCAAACGGCGTCTTCCCCGTATGAGACCCGCCGGTTTTTCCGGCGCTCACGTGGTAGCAGAGCGGACCGTCGCCTCCATGCTTGCGGATGAAGTCCAATCCCTCGAGCAGACGGACCGAGTCGCCGAAGTTGGCCAATACGTTGAGCCGATCCGATGCCAGGTGGACGAAGACCAGCTCCGCCCCGCCCGCCAGCCCGACTTCCGAGCCCGGCATTCGGCGATTGCCCGCGGCGATGTCGGCAACATGAGTCCCGTGCGCTCCGTTGTCGTGGGGGTCGCCGGTTGCCGGGTGATACCCGAGTGCACCGCATGGGTCGTCGGTGCGAAGGGCCGCGTTGATCTCGTCGCGTGTGAACACGCGACCGTAGCCCCATGGTGCGGGCGAGTGCTGGTGGGTCCCACGCTGATCCCAAAGCGCTCGCAGCCGGGTGGTGCCGTCGGGGTTGCGGAAGTTGTCGTGCGTGAAGTCGAAACCCCAGTCGCAAAATCCGATGACGATGCCGCGACCAGCATTTTCGATGTCCGGGAGACGCGGGACACCGACACCGGTCTCGAGGCTCCCATTGTCCTCCTCGCTGATGTCCGGCCGTGGAACCGGACTGAGAGCGCGTGCCGCCTTGACGCTCCTAGCCGCGGGACTGGCCCACACATCACGGATCTGTGCCCGTCGCAGCCGGGCGGTACATATCTCACCGAAGCGCGCGACGATGCGAACCCCATCGGGGACTTTCTTGGGGTCGACGAGTCGAAGGATGACCGCAACCTCGTCCTCGCCGCGCCCCGCTTCAATCAACTCTACCAACGCTGGATCCATCGAGGCCCCCTAGCAGCGCAACGAGATCGCCATCCAAAGAAACTGCGGCGTCCAGTGCGAGTTGTTTCGGAAACGTGCCAACCACGCTGGTCGAGGCGTGCGCGGCCCGAACGCCCAATGCTCGGGGTGTCGCGCCCACTCCGCGATCCGGGCCCGCAGGATCCTGCACATTGCCGGGTCGCGTCGCGCGAGGATGGCGACGGGCCACAGTCGTGTCATCTCCTCGCCCACCGCATGGCCTGCCGAGACCGTGGCGATCCGCGACGAGGCAACCGAGCGCGGCGTGATCGCAGGGCGGCGTCCCGTGAGCAGGTCGAGGGTGTCGATGATGGACGGAACGTTGAGGAAGTCCAGTGCAAGGCTGGTCCGCGCACGCCACGTGGCTCGGTGGCGCGCGACCGTTCCCCGCATGAGCCGTTCAATTCGCGCATTGGCACCCGGGAGAATGGGACGACTGATGACCAGCAGCAGCAACGCGAAGAGCCATGAGTCATGCTGCCCGATGGTCGCGTTGTTACTGGCGGTGGAGGTGTTTCGTTCGAGCCAGGTCAGCAACTCTTGCTCCGCGGTCCGCCGTCGGGACACCGCGGCACGCGTTGCACGTCCAGGGTACTGGGCGACCTCTGAAAGCAGGAGCACCAGCCAAGCCCGTCCGTACGGCAGCTCGAACGTCGCGTTCGCTGGCGCAGTGAGGAATGCACGCTCGCGGTCGAGCCTAGCTTCGGTGACTCGACCCAACGCGCGAGCTTGGCGGGTGCGGTCGCCGGTCACCCGGGCGATCTGGAGGCGTGCCCAGTGGGCATGGACGGCCGAGTGGTAGTCGAAGTTGCTGCCGAACAACCCCGTCGGGCCCCGGGGGCCGGCAAACGGGGTGGTCGTCCGGACCGTCTGATCGAGGGTCGACGCGAGTTTTCTGCGCAGCGTGTTTCCCACCCGCCCAAGGCCGCATGCGCACGTGGGCAAAGCCGGGGCAGCCGCGGTCCCGCCTGCCAGGACAGGCGTGGGCACGTACACCTCGACCCGTCGCGAGCGCTCCGGGCTGCCAACGATCGGCTCGCGCTCGCCACGGCTCTCGGGCGTGATCAGCAGCCGAACCGAAGAACCGCCGGGTAGGCGACCGACCTCGCGGCGGATCGCCATCGCGACCGCGCGCGCGCGCCGAAGCCCGAGCCCGACGTTGAACGCCGGCGTGCCCCGAGCATCGGTGTGCCCGACAAGCCGAATGCGGCGGATCGGATGGGACGTACGCTGACTCGCAACGACACACCGAGCAAGGTTGACGAGCTTGCCCCGATGGCGCCTGCGAACCGCGGCCCGATTGTAGCGAAAGCACTCGAGGACTTCCCAAATCTCGACGCCCTGACAGCTCGTAGGAACCGGCGTCGGTGCCGAGCACGTCGTCGACTCGATCAGGTCGGCGACGAACGCGTCCGCGTCATCCACCGCAGGGGTGGAGAACGCTTCGAGGAAGGAGGCCGTCTGTGCTTCGAGGAGGGTTTCGGCATCGTGCCTCACCGCGCGGGCCCTCCGCGCGTACCTCCACTGACTCGGGCATCCTTGCCCACATTGGCGCATCCGTGTGCCATGCCCGACAGTAACCGATCGGACGCTTGCGAGACACGACATTCAAGCCCAGTGCGAGTGTGCTGATGGCCGGCGCCGGCGACATGCTCGGTCCGGGCTCCCGAAACGACGATTGCAGGCGAGCTGCGCAAAACCTCGAGTCCTTCCGGATCGAGGACCCTACGCAAGACCGCGGTCACCCCGAGTGGACGGCCGTCGCGATGGCGAGGCCTCCGCAAATCAGTCCGAGGGCGAGGCCTGCCCATGATGCGATCGTCTGCCGTCGCTGACGGCGGGCGGCGGTTGGGTCGCTGGCGCGTTCGGCCGCCCAGCGGGGCGCGATGATGCGTGGCACCCAGACTCGGTAGATGAGTGCGAAGCCGGTGGCGAGCGCCGCAAACCAGCTCCACATCCACAGGGGTTCACGCGGAATCCATGCGACGACCAGCGCAAGGACGGTGACGTGCCCTGCGGCGACCCAACCGGTGGTTCGCAGCGCTCGTCGCTCACCTTCGCTGCGCGCCCCAGCCATCGCTCGCCCCGTGCCGACGACCACGCCGGCGATTCCGAGCAGCGGACCGAGCAAGGCACCCATCAGCAATCCGGTCTTCGCGCCCGCGGCCGTGGCGGTGGTCTTCGACGCAACGGAAGCGGCCGCGACCGACGGTCCAGCCACCGACAATCCAGCGGCGACCAAGGCAGTGAAGGCCGCGTTCGGGGCTGTCTCGCGCACCGCATCGGCGAACCGCGCCGCGACGTCCTCGCGGATCTTCTTCCGGGCCCGCGACATCCGCTGCTTGACCGCCGCCTGGGACAGGTCGAGCAACTCCGCGACCTGTCGCACCGATCGGCCCTCCCGGTAGTACAACAAGATGACCTCTCGGCTGTCGTCGGGCAGCGCATCGAGCACCTGCTCGACGATCCGATCGCGCTCCGTCGCGAGCGCGGCCGCTTCGAGGTCGTCGTCGCCAGCCGGCTCATCGGGCAGCGCCTGCACGGGTTTGGTGCGCAGCCGGTCATTGGCGCGATTGCGGGTGACCTGCCGCAGCCAGGGCACCAGGCTCGCCGGGTTGCGGAGCTTGTCGAGCTGCTGCCACGCCGCGAGGAAGACCTCCTGTGCGACGTCCTCGCTGGTTTGCACGTCGCGAACGATCGACAGCGCGATCGAGCACACCATCGACTGGTGCGCGGCGATCAGGCGGGCAAACCCGACGGGGTCACCCACTGGGAGCGCGGTCGCACTCACTGCGCCCGCTCCAGGAATTCGTCGACGTGCTGCAGAAACACCTCGGGCGCGTCGAGCATCACGAAGTGGCGCGTGTCCGGCACCATGACCAGCTCATGGTGCGGGATCGCATCGATTTGTGCACGGTACTGCTGGGTGCGTGCCTCGAGCTGCGACGCAGTCCCGGCGCCCGCGCCCAACAGGAGCACTGGAGCCGAGATGCGAGCGACTTGCCGGCGAAGGTCGGTGGTCAAGAGCTCCGCCATCGCCTGGCCCACCACCGCTGGATCCGAGCGCCCACTGACCTCGGCGACGCGCCGGGCCTCGTCGGGGTCCGAGATCTGGACCAAGAGCGTTTGGGCGGTTTGCTCGGCGAACTCGGCCTGGGATTGGCCGGCCATCTGCTGCCGCATCTGCTCCGCCATCGCACGGATCGCGTCGGTGTCCCGAGCCATCAACGCACCGAGCGCGGGGAGCCCATCGACGGCGACGGCACCCGCCAACGCGTCCGGCTCGGTCGACGCAAGCCACAGCGCCATGAAGCCGCCGAGGCTGTGACCGATGACCACGGGCCGTTGCAGGCCGCGGAGATACTCGGCCAGCTCCTTCCGCACGCCCGGCAGAAACTCGTCACCGGCGGCGCTCGGTCGACCCGCGAAACCGGCGAGGGTGAGCACGTGGACTGTTCTTTGTCCGCGCAGATGCGAAACGGTCGCGTCCCACACGTGCCCGCCGCAGGTCAGTCCGGGGATCAGCACCACATCGGGGCCGTGTCCGACCACACGCACCGCGAACGTGTTCCGCTCCACGAGGCGCTCTTCGTCTGCCACGTGTTCCTCGGGCGGCACGGCGGCACTGGCCGGGGCCTCGACCGCCGCAGAACGGCAGCCCCCGAGTAGGGCGATGGCGAGCAGAGGCAAAACGACGCGCAGGGGGTGCATATCCCCCTGTCGGGGGCCGCCGGAAAAGGTGACCGAGTTTTTTCGAGCGCAGTGCGACGGTCAGTCGACCACGCACTGTCCCTTGATGCACTCCTCGTCGCCACCACACGCGTTGTCGCATTCGCCGCAATGCGTGTCGTTCTCGAGCACGTCGACGCAGGCGCCGTCGCAGAAGTCCTGCTCGTCTGGGCACGTGCACTCGCCCATCGAGCACGTGCCGCCCTCGCCCGGATCACAGTCGACGCCGCACTCGCCACAGTTCTCGGGATCGACGTTCGTGTCGGTGCACTCGCCGTTGCAGTCGGCAAACCCGTCCGCGCACTCGCAGTTGCCGGCCATGCACACCTCGGTGCCGTCGCAGGCCTGCTCACACTCGCCGCAGTGCACCGGATCGGTGGCCGGATCGGCACACGCCGCGTCGCACTCGAGCGTGCCCTCGGGGCACATGTCGCCGCAGGTTCCCCCCGCGCAGAACTGCCCCTCGTCGCACGGTTGATCGCAGTCGCCACAGTGGGCGGGATCGGAGTCCGTGCTGACGCACTCCTCGCCGCACAGCGTGGCCCCCTCGGCGCAGCCCTCGACGCAGTCACCCGCGACACATGCATCCCCGGGATCGCACGGGTTGTCGCATCGACCACAGTTGCTGGGGTCCTCGCTGACGTCGATGCACGCATCGCCGCACTGCACGAACTCGCACGCGCCTCCAGAGTCCGACCCGCCCGTCGCGGTGGCCATCCCGGTGCCGCCGTCGCTGCCTCCGGACGTATCCGCTCCGGTCGCGCTCGCGCCTCCACTCCCGGACCCGGTGTCCTGGCTGCCGGAGTTTCCGTTGTCGTCTGCGGCCGAGGTTGCGGTGGTCGTTCCCGCGCCTTCCGTCTCGGTCGCACCGTCCGAGCTCGCGGGCGTTTTCCCGCCTCCGCAGCCCCAGACCGCGAGCGCCGCTGCGACGCCTAGCCAGTAGTCTTTCATGATCAGGCTCCTCCCCCTTGAAGTGAACTCGGTGGGCGTCTCCCCGTTGCATTCGATCCGTCTCGATTACGGAAAAATCGACGTCGACCGCGAAAACGGTAGGAGTTTGTCCGCCAGGACTTCGCCGGATGAAGCCGGCGGTGGCTCGGCCGACGGAGCCTGCGACGATGTGCTGTGCGGTGACGTGTGCGTCGACGTCAGCGACGACCCAATCAACTGTGGCGAATGCGGCAACGTCTGCGAGGGCGCCGAGACGTGCATCGCCGGCAACTGCGTCGGGGAGTGTGCTGCCGGCTCGGTGCTGTGCGGACTCGACTGCGTCAGCACCGACTCCGATCCCGATCATTGCGGAGCCTGCGATGCGCCGTGCGACGACGGTTTGGTCTGCGGCGCGGGACAGTGCTCGGATGCCTGCCCCCAAGGCACCGTGCAGTGCGACGACGAGTGTCCCGACGTTTCGAGCGACCCACTGCACTGCGGTGGCTGCGAGGAGGAGTGCGAGTTCACCGAGGAGTGCGTGGCCGGCAGCTGCGAGTGTGGCTCGGCGTTCACGGTCTGCGACGGCGACTGCGTCGACATCGCGACCGACGACAGTCACTGCGGCGGGTGCGACAACGAGTGCGAGTTCGGGGCCTGCGTCGACGCCGAATGCGTTTGCGCCGGCGAGTTCATGATGTGCGGCGACGAGTGCGTCAACACGCAGGAGAGCGACGAGCACTGCGGAGCGTGCGACAACGCGTGCGGCGGCGACTTCGAGTGCGACGACGGCGAGTGCGTGCCGGACTGACCGGCCCCTTCAGTCCCAGTCGACTTCGTGGCGGGGGCCTTCCCCGCGCTCGACCGCCTGCACGGTGCCCTCGAAGGTCCGGTTGACCTCGCCGACGACGTCGATCGCGTAGTCCCCGGCGGCGTCGCCGTTGAAGTTCTGCACCCAGACCGAGTACCGCCCGCGCGGCGCATCTTCCTCGAAGAAGACGTTCTCGACGTGCACGCCGTCGGGATCGAAGCACAGGCTATCCACGCAGTCGTCGACGTCGAGGTGACCGTAGTCGGTGAACGGCACCGCGAAGTGAACATGGTCGCCCGACGGCGTGATCACGTGCAGATCGAAGTCCGTGTCCACGGTCCAGCTCAGCGAAAACCGCAGCTTGCCCGTCCCGACGCAGACGCCCTCGAAGCACGCCTCGTCCTCGGCGCACTGCATGTCCATCTCGCACTCGTTCTTCGGGATGATGTCGTGGTCGACATCGACGTCGCCCTCACCCCCGCCCTCGTCGATCTCCTCGT
>Ga0207422_1002084_pt1 | contig 30020 bp, 32 predicted proteins | sample MarCyaLeptolynsp_FD_187757 | JGI IMG/M metagenome (GOLD analysis project Ga0207422, IMG submission 187757) | Marine cyanobacterial communities from Panama - species 1 Leptolyngbya sp. (SPAdes) | ecosystem: Environmental > Aquatic > Marine > Unclassified | place: Panama: Panama City | collected... | reverse complement strand
TGCATCAACCTGTTGTAAGGACCGCAAAGCAAATCTTGCGGACGCGGGGAACATTCGGAAATCGAACGGCAAATGACCAGTCGATTGCGAAATTCGTTGTGGATGCGTGCTAGCATCGTGGGATAGCTGCCGCAACCATATTGCAAGTATACGACACAACATCTTAACGAGAAGACAGGATGTCCCTGCGAACCCTTTTGTTGATTGTTGTTGCCGTACCCTTGTTGGTCGTTGGCGGCGCTATGGCTTTGGGGGTTACGATCTCCGTGCCTGAACTTGGTCGTGATTATGTTCAGCGGATCCTGTTCCCCGAGGACGAAAGATCGGTTGATTTGCCCGAGATTCAAGGGCCCGACGATCCGACACGGCCTTTGGTGGTGATCGATGCCGGGCATGGCGGCCGCGATCCGGGGGCCGTCGGCGGCGGAATCCTGGAAAAGGATGTGACGCTGGCGATCGCATTGGCGCTGCGCGACGAGCTGCTTGAAGATCAGGATATTCGAGTCGCCTTGACGCGTGACGATGATAGCATTCTCGCGCTCGGTGATCGGCCCGAGATTGCGCGCCAACTGGGTGCAGATCTGTTCCTTTCGATTCATGCCGATTCCGCTGGCGACATCACAGATGTTTCGGGCGCCAGCATCTACACTTTGTCCAACGAAGCCTCGAGCGAAGCAGCAGCGCGTTTTGCTGCGCGTGAGAATGACGCTGATCGCGTCAATGGCCTCGCGATTGAAGGTCAAAGCGTCGAGGTGAGCACGATCCTGGTCGAATTGTCGCAGCAGGCCACGCAGGAAGATTCCTCCGAATTTGCACGGCTGATCGTGCGCGAAGGCGAGGGGGAGCTTGCCTTTGTCTCCGGTCCCCGTCGATCGGCCGCTCTAGCCGTCCTGAGGGCGCCAGATGTGCCCTCTGTGTTGTTCGAAAGCGGTTTTGTGACCAATCAGTCGGATCGGGCCCGTTTGACCACTGAGGAGGGCCGTATGACCTATGCTAGAGTGCTTGCACGCGCGATCAGGGTCTATTTCGCGCGTCAGTCAGATCAATAAGCTCTTTCTTGCCACAGCTCACCACAAATCCTGATGAAGGCTTCACAAAGCCGGTAGCGCGCGACTCAAGCACGAGCTAATATTGCCTTGAAATGACCGAGCAGACCCATCTCGAATATGTCCGTTACCGCATCCAGCGCGACTTGGCGGGCGCTCGCGCCTGGTTTGTAGATGGCTGGCGCAACAGCTGGCTGTTCAAGCTTGGTGCGGCGCTGATGGTCCTGCTGCTGATCATCTGGGCGGCGACCTGGTTCTGGCTGGTGCGCGACTTGCCTGATGCGGAAAGCCTCGTCGATTACGAAACACCATTGCCGAGCGTCGTGCGCGGCATTGATGGCGAAATCGTGCATTCCTACGCGCGTGAGCGGCGGGTTCAGCTGCAATATGGCGATTTCCCGCAGCAGCTGGTTGAGGCTTATCTATCTGCTGAGGACAAGACGTTTTTCTCGCATGGCGGTGTCGACGTAACCGGCACGGCAAACGCAGTGTTCGACTTCATCAGCAAATTCGGTTCGGATGAACGCGCTGTCGGTGGTTCGACGATCACCCAGCAAGTGGCCAAAAACCTGCTACTTGGCGACGACTACACAGTCACTCGCAAGCTCAAGGAGATGATCCTCGCCGGCCGCATCGAAGAGGTGATGACCAAGCAGGAGATTCTAGAGCTCTATCTCAATGAGATTCCGCTGGGACGCCGCAGTTTCGGCGTTCAGGCCGCCAGTCGCGCCTATTTTGATCGTGACGTGGGCGAGCTCGAGCTGCACCAGATGGCGTTTCTCGCGATCCTGCCCAAAGCGCCTGAGCGTTATGGTCGATCTGCCAACGAACAATTGGCGATGGATCGGCGCGACTTTGTTCTGGCTCAGATGGAAGACAACGGCTTTATCACTGAGCAGGAGCGCGCCGATGCCGCAGCCATGCCGCTTGGATTGGTGCAGCAGCGCAGCCGGCGGTCGGCCGATGCAGGCTACTTCCTTGAGGCTGTCCGCCGCAAGCTGATCGCCGAGTTTGGAGAGAACGCCGAGGACGGTGAGAACAGCGTCTATGCTGGCGGTCTCTGGGTCAGGACGTCACTCGATGTAGAGATGCAAGATGCGGCTCGCGAAGCCTTGCGCGAAGGCCTGGTTCGCTATCATGGCCAACGCGGATGGCGCGGACCTATCGCGACGATCAACTTCGACGACGGTGACTGGGACGCGCAGCTGCGCAGCTCCTTCCTGAGCATCAATTATCAGGACTGGCGGGTTGGGGTCGTCACAGCGCGATCAGGCTCGCAAGCCAGGATCGGCTTTAGCGACGGCACCGAGTCCACACTCACCAATCTACCCAACGCGCTCAAGGCTGGTGACGTGATCGTCGCGTCGCCAAGCGGGACGGAGTATCGCGTTCGCACGGTGCCGGAGGCACAAGGCGGTCTGGTGGTCCAAAATTCGCAATATGGTCGGGTCATTGCGATGCAGGGCGGCTTCGATTACCGCCTTTCAGACTTCAACCGCGCGACGCAGGCGATGCGTCAACCTGGATCGACCATCAAACCGTTCGTCTACGCGACCGGTCTCGACAATGGCATGACCCCTTCAACGCGGATCGATAACAGCCGGTTCTGTTATTATCAGGGACGCCAGCAAGGCGAGAAATGCATTCGCGGCGGTCGCACCGGCAACTTCCCGATGCGATACGGCCTTGAGCAATCGCAGAACATCATGACTGTGCAAATCGGCATGCAAGCCGGCATGGAAAATGTCGTCGATATGATCGAAAATATGGGAATTGGCGAAGCCGATCCCTACGCGGCGACGGCGCTTGGTTCAGAAGAGACGACCGTCATGCGGATCACGGCCGCCTATGCCGCTTTGGCCAATCACGGGCGGCTCAACGATCCGACCGTTATCGACTATGTCCAGGATCGACGCGGCAAGGTCATCTGGCGTGCGGATGATCGCCGCTGTGATGGATGCAATATGGCGCAATGGGATGGCAAACCCATGCCACGCTTCGGCGTCAAGGGCCGCCAGGCGATGGATGCCAGAACAGCGTTCCAGACCATGCATATGTTGGGCGGTGTCGTTCAGCGCGGTACGGCGACCGTGCTCAACTCCTTGGGCCTGCCTCTGTTTGGCAAAACCGGTACAACCACCGGCCCAAAAGACGTCTGGTTTGTAGGTGGCAATCGCGATCTGGTTGCGGGCGCCTATGTTGGGTTTGACCAACCACGCAATATGGGCGGCTATGCCATGGGCGGCACAATCGCGGCGCCGATCATCAAATCCCTGATCGAAAAATCACGTGGGCAATGGTCCGATGTGCCGGCGATCGCTCCCAGCGGGATTCAGATGGTGCGGGTTGATCGCAGAACGGGCAAGCGCGTTCTCAATGGCTGGCCCAGCGGAGAAGCGCGGGCTGACATCATTTGGGAGGCGTTCAAGCCTGACACCGTGCCGGACCGGTCGACAAGGCTGGACGAGCTTGAGGCGAAGCGCGACGAGATCCTTGAGCTTATCCGCGCGGGACGCGAACAAGGGAGCGGCCTGACCGACGCCCTTACCAATGACCAGGTTGCCGATTTTGTCGAGGAACAAGGCGGCATTTACTAGCGACATATTGCGTTTCGCGGAATTCGCGGCGGCGGCGGATTGTAGCGCGCTGCGCTTGTCCTGCGCTTTACAATCCCCGGCCCCGCGTTAAGCGGGATGCCAATTGAAATGAAGGAACAGATATGCGCGCCGAAGGGCAGGCCCATATTGATCGAATTGAAGCTGCATTGGACCTCGTTCGCCAGTCACTGGATTGGGAGCGCGCCCTGCGTCGCCTGGATGAGCTCAATGCCCGAGTCCAGGACCCAGGCCTGTGGGACAACCCGAAAGAAGCGCAAGCCGTAAGCCGTGAACAGAAAACGCTCGAAAGCGCGGTCAACACGGTCAACGAGATCTCCTCCGAGATGGCCGATGCGGTCGAGTTTATCGAGATGGGCGAGATGGAGGATGAAGAGAGCATCGTCCTCGACGGTCTGAAGAGCCTAGAAAAGCTCGCCAACCGGGCAGACTCGGACAAGGTCCAGGCGCTGCTTTCGGGCGAGGCCGACGCCAATGACACCTATCTCGAAATTCACGCCGGTGCCGGCGGGACAGAGAGCAATGACTGGGCCGACATGCTGTTTCGCATGTATTCCCGTTGGGCCGAACAGCGCGGCTTCAAGATCGAAACCGTCGAGTATCAGGCTGGGGATTCGGCAGGGATCAAGTCGGCGACAATCCTGATCAAGGGTGAAAACGCTTACGGCTATGCCAAGACCGAGAGCGGGGTACACCGCCTGGTCCGTATCAGCCCCTATGATAGCAGCGCGCGGCGGCACACGTCGTTTAGCTCTGTCTGGGTCTATCCGGTTATCGATGACGACATCGATATCGAGATCAATCCTGCCGACCTCAAGATCGACACTTACCGCGCATCGGGCGCGGGCGGTCAGCACGTCAACACCACAGATTCAGCCGTTCGCATCACGCACCAACCAACCGGCATTGTGGTCGCCAGCCAGAACGACCGCAGCCAGCATAAAAACCGCGCGACGGCGATGAACATGCTCAAGGCGCGCCTGTTTGAGCGCGAGATGGCCGAACGCGAAGCGGCGGCTTCGGGCGAGTATCAGGAAAAGACCGAAATCGGTTGGGGGCACCAGATCCGTTCCTACGTTCTGCAACCCTATCAGATGGTCAAAGACTTGCGCACGGGTGTCACCTCGAGCTCTCCCGACAGCGTGCTCGACGGAGAAATCGACGAATTCATTTCAGCCGCGCTCGCGCAGCGAGTCACCGGCGAGACTGTCGAAGTGGAGGACGTTGAATGATCCGCGTATTAGCAATGACGGCGCTCGTGCCCTTGGCGGCGATAGCATCGCCCGCGCATGCCGATGTGGTGATTGGTCCACGAGCGGCTTACTATTTCGACAACGGCAATTTGCGTACTTCATCGATTCCGGCGGGGCAGGTTGAAGAGGCGGTTATTGATGAGGCGGCGCTCGAACTGGCGCGCGCGCTCTATCCAGGCGAAGTGGATTTCGTCGGTCAGCAGGAAGGGGTCGGTGTGCTCGCCGATCAGATCGTTGTCCCAATGGCGGGCGTGATGATCAACTTTGGCGACGACCGGGATCGCATCACGCTGAGCGGGCTTTACGGACAGGGCAATGGCAGCTTCACTCAGTCGCAATCGATCAGCCGGACGCTGTCAATTCAGGAAGCCACCGCGGTTGACTTTGGCCTTGCCGTGGCATCGGCCGATTTTGACTATGAAAGGGTCGATCTTGAGGCAACCTGGCAACGCCGCACCAGCGAAACCTTCGCGTTTCTGGTTGGCGTTCGCTACGAGCGGCTGGAGCGATCGGGCAGCGGCACCGCTTCGATTGGGTTGACCCCCAATGTCGACAATTTCCTACTGGCAGCGATCGCGGCCGGTCTGAATGAGCCACCACCAGATCCTATTCCGCAAACTCCGCTGAACAGCGCTCCAATCCGCGACGTGGCCACGCAGCAGACATTCAGTGCCCGTGCCGGTGTCACAGCCTTTGTGCCATTCAGTCAGAATGCCACAGCCTTCTTCAACGGCATGGTGCATGCGAGCTATCAGCCCGACTTTGATGTCGCGACCACGTTTCTGGCTGATGGTGTAGGTGGACAGGATTTTACACTGACAGAGACCACCGATGCAGAAGTGAGCGTCGGTCCTGATTTTGCCGTCGGTGCCCAGTTCATCCTCAGCGAAGGTCTGGCCTTGGATATCCGCTACCGTGCAAACCTGTTTTTCCCATTATCGGGTGAGCAGACTTTTTCCGATGCGCGGGTCAATCACGGCGTGAATCTAGGGCTCTCGCTGCGGATATGAGGACGGTTTTGATGCCCTTGTTCCGGTTCGTGCTGGCGATGCTGGCATTGCTTGGCCTGAGCTCGCCCGCCTTCGCCGAGGTTAAGGCGCTGATTGTCGGTTCCGACTATTCCTCGTCCAGCAACGAACGCCTCCTGCTTCAGAATCCGGTCGCTGATGTGCGGATGATCCGTTCGGCGCTCAGGAACACGACCATTGATGACCTTACGGTCCTCGAAGAGCCATCGGCCAGCGAATGGCAAGAAGCGCTGGATCAATTCCTGGATTCGCTCTCGGGCGACGATGTCGGACTGTTCTACTTCGCGGGACACGGGTTCCAGATCGAAGGGCAGAATTATCTGATGAGCTCGGATGGCGAGATGCTGATCCCGCTCGATTCCATCGTCAGCCAGATCGGCAATCGCGCCAGCGGTGCTGTCGTCATTATCGATGCATGTCGCAACAATCCGCTCAACGATTTTGAGCCAGATGAATCCTTGCGTGTCGTCCAGATCGAAGGTGACACACGGAGCCTGACGCGGGTCTCGCTGGATGACATCCTGTATTCTCCCAACGGACTGGCTCAACTGGGAAATCTGCGTGGCCTATCAGCAGTGGTCTTTTTCTCGACCGAGCCGGGCAATGTCGCTGAGGATGGCGCAACGCCAGGCAAAGGCAGCCCCTTTGCCAAGGAATTCGTCAAAGAGCTCAAGCGACGCCAATCGCTTGACGAAGTCTTCCGCAAGACGGCAATATCTGTGAATGCGCGGACCGAAGGCCGCCAGTCACCCTGGCGGCAAGGCGATCTGCCATTCAACGTTTTTCTCGCCGGCATGAGGGCTTTGCCAATCCCATGATGACTTCGCTCAGGATACTGACCGCAATCGGCATCACGATGTCGCTGACGGCCTGCGATCTGCTGAGCAATGGCAGCGTTGATCGTCCGGAGAGCGCGCTGGAATTTCCTAAGCCTGAGCGACCAGTGTCTGACCTGGGCGCGACACAGTTCTCTAACGAGGACGCACGCGACGAACGCGGTGAGGCTCAGAAAGTGATGGACCTCGCCGAAATCGACGATGGAATGACCGTCGCTGATATCGGAGCAGGGGAAGGGTACTACACCGTTAGACTGGCAGAACGGGTTGGATCAGACGGCAGGGTGCTGGCGCAGGATATCGATCGCGATGCTTTGGAGCGCCTAGGCCGGCGTGTCGAACGGGAGCGGCTCGATAATGTCTCGATCAAGCTAGGCCAACCAGATGATCCGCAACTGCCGGCGGACAGTTTTGATCGGATCTTCCTGGTTCACATGTATCACGAAGTGACCGAGCCTTACGCCTTTCTGTGGCGACTTTGGCCGGCCTTGGCGGATGCAGGACAAGTGATTGTGGTGGACACTGATCGGGCGACCGATCGGCATGGAATGCCGCCCAAATTGCTGTTTTGCGAAATGGATGCTGCAGGTTTTCGCCTGATCGAGTTTCTCGAAAAGCCCGACATCAAAGGATATTTCGCCCGCTTTGAAAGGCTAGATGAGCGTCCTGATCCGAACTCGATTACCGCGTGCACCCTCAAGCAGGTCTCGCAGAGCAACTAGGCCAAGCCTCTAGCGCTAGCGATCAAAGGTTTTCGTGCTGCGGCATGCCCAGGACGTGGAAGCCACCATCGACGCGGATGTTCTCGCCGGTCGTACAGGCGCCGGCATCAGAACACAGATAGACGGCGGTTCCGCCGACTGCCTCAAGCGTGGCGTTGCTTCGCAGCGGAGCATTGGCATCGGTGTGCTTGAAGGTCTTGCGCGCGCCGCCAATGGCTGAACCCGCCAGCGTCTTCATCGGACCTGGGCTGATTGCGTTGACCCGAATGCCTTCGGGGCCAAGATCATTTGCGAGGTAACGCACGGCAGCTTCGAGCGCTGCCTTGGCCACGCCCATTACATTGTAATTCGGCGTTACGCGGTTGGAACCCATATAGCTCAGCGTCAGCAGCGTGCCGCCATTCTCGACCATCATCGGATGGGCCCGGCGGGCCACTTCGATCAGGCTATAGGCCGAAATATCCATCGAGTTCTTGAAGTTGGCACGCGACGTATCGAGGATGCGTCCTGTCAGCTCGGACTTATCCGAATAGGCGATGGCGTGGATCACGAAATCCAGCGTGCCCCATCGACTCTGCAGCGCCTCAAATGCGGCATCCAATGAAGCGTCGTCTGTCACATCGACGTCCAGCATCACATCAGAGCCGACGCTCTGAGCCAATGGTTCCAAACGTTTTCCAAACGCTTCGCCCTGATAGGTGAATGCGAGTTCGGCCCCTGCATCGGCACAAGCTTTGGCGATGCCCCAAGCGATCGAACGCTCATTGGCAACACCCATGACGAGGCCGCGTTTTCCTGCAAGCACGCCCATATTTGGTTTCCTTTTTGGCCGGTACTCAGCCCGGCGCTGCAATTCTATCCGTGAAACTTCGACAACAGCATCGAACCGTTGGTGCCACCGAAACCGAACGAATTCGTCATGACCGTATCCAGGCCGGCATTTTCGACCAGGCTGGTGGCAATCTCTTCCGGTTTCAGTGCTGGATCGAGCGTTTCAACATTGATCGACGGAATGATGAAATCGTTTTCCAATGCCAGCAAGCAATAGACGGCTTCCTGCGCACCCGTTGCGCCTTGGCTGTGGCCGGTCATCGACTTGGTCGAACTGACGGGTGGGGTGGATCCTTCACCAAAGACCCGCCGCACAGCCTCGATCTCTCCGACATCGCCAACCGGCGTCGACGTTCCGTGCGCGTTGATGTAACTGACTTTGCGGTCCTCGCTCAGCGTCTTGACCGCGCCGCGCATCGCCCGTTCGCCGCCTTCACCGGATGGCGCGACCATATCAGCGCCGTCTGAAGTGGCGCAAAACCCCGTCACTTCGGCATAGATCTTCGCGCCGCGCGCTTGGGCATGCTCTAGGCTTTCCAACACAACGATTGCACCGCCGCCGCCGATCACAAAGCCGTCGCGATTTGCGTCAAATGCGCGCGATGCTCGCTCGGGCGTGTCGTTATACTTGCTCGACATCGCGCCCATCGCGTCAAACAGGCACGACAGCGTCCAATCGAGCTCTTCACCGCCGCCGCCGAACATCACATCCTGTTGGCCCAGCGCAATTTGCTGTGCTGCTAGGCCAATGCAATGCAGCGATGTCGAACAGGCCGACGTCACCGACATGTTCATGCCTTTGATCTGATAGGCCGTCGCCAGGTTGGCGCTCACGGTTGACGACATACATTTGGGCACCGCCAGCGGACCGATGCGCTTGGTTGCGCCCGATTTGAGCACGGTCTGATGCGCCGTGAGCATGGCCGAGGTGGAGGGACCGCCCGAACCGGCGATCACACCGGTCATCGGGTTGATAACGTCCTTTTCCTCTAGGCCAGCATCGGCGATTGCTTGCCCCATCGCGATGTAAGCATAGGCCGCGCCGGGTCCCATGAAGCGCAAGGTGCGTTTGTCGACATGCTCTTTGAGATCAAGGTCCACAGCGCCCGCAATTTGCGAGCGGAACCCGTGCTCAGCCATTTCTTCATTGAAAGTGATGCCCGACTTGCCCGCTTTCAGCGAAGCGAGCACCTCGTTTGCATTGTTGCCAATTGAGGAGACGATCCCCAGCCCAGTTACGACGACGCGACGCATGTTCTCCTTTTCTCGCCCCTGACCCTCTTAGGCCTCAGAAAGGGCGACTTTCATGTCTTTGACTTGGTAGATCACCTCACCATCGGCTTCCACACGGCCATCGGCAACGCCCATGGTCAGGCGGCGCGTCTGGACGGCCTTAGTGAAGTCGACAAAATAGCGCAGCATTTTGCGATCGGGCCTGACCATGCCGGTCAGCTTCACTTCACCAACGCCCAAAGCGTAGCCGCGGCCTTGCCAACCGCGCCAGCCAAGGTTGAAACCGGTCAATTGCCACAGGCCGTCCAGCCCGAGACAGCCGGGCATGATGGGATTGCCCGGAAAATGGCAGTCGAAAAACCACAGCTCTGGATCGATGTCGAACTCGGCCACAACATGGCCTTTGCCATGCGGCCCGCCATCGCCTGAAATATCGGTGATGCGATCCATCATCAGCATTGGCGGAGCAGGCAATTGTGCGTTGCCGGGGCCAAACAGTTCGCCGCGTGAACACCGCAACAAATCGTCGCGATCAAAGCTGGTTGGGAAATCTGTCATCCCCGTGGTTTCTCCCCGCCTGTTGGAAAATCAATCAACAAAGCGCCTAGCACCCCGCATTGGCGAGGAAAAGGGCGGATGGACGCGCAGTTGATAATTGAACGCAGATCGCATTCAGAATAGATTTTGCCATCCTGCGATCCCAATTTTGAGCGAGACGATTGATGGGCATTCGGCCAACTGACCTCTCAGAAAAACCGGTGCGCGAGCTGCTTGAACTGCATCATCAAGAGATGATCGCATTCTCGCCCCCTGGCACCGCTCATGTCCTGGATATGTCGGCGCTGCTCGCACCTGATATTGAGGTGTTTGCCGGTTGGGAGGGGGACGCTCTGATGGCGATTGGTGCCATTCGCAAACATTCCGATTTCGCCGAGATAAAGTCGATGCGAGCCCATCCCGATGCGCGCGGCAAGGGCTATGGACGGATTATGCTGGACCACCTGCTCGATCGTTCGAGGGACCTTGGTTTTGCGCTTGTGCGTTTGGAGACGGGCACGGGCGAGCTGTTTGAAGCTGCCAACGGCCTATACCTTGCCAATGGTTTCAAACGCCGTGGGCCATTCGCCGGCTACGTCGATACCGAATTCAACCTGTTCTACGAATGTGTGATCAGCAAGGGTTAGTTGCCGCGCAGCCGCAAGACCAGGTGAATTGTGGATTCATGCTGGATGTTATAGTCAGCGATCGTAAGTTGATCTTGCAATTGCTTGCCAGCGAAAATCAGTCGCTGCTGCTCGACAGGAATTCCCTCCTCGTCGAGTATCACCTCTTTGAGGGCGAGGATGCTGGCCCCTGCCGGAACCTCGACTGTGATGGTGTTGCCGGTTAGCGTTTTGATAAAGAGCGTCTTCAGGCTTTGTTGCCCTTCAATCGCTGCGACTGGCGTCGATGCCAGCGTGGTCGCACCAACCAAGCCGACAAACCCCAAAGCCGCTAAAAGTGTCTTGGTCTTGTTCAATTTTCCCTCCTGGAAGTGACCCTGTGGGTACTAGTCCATATCCCAGCCACGCTCACCATGCTCGGTGATATCAAGGCCCTCGATCTCATCTTCTTCACTAACCCGCATCGGGAAGACGACCGAAGCCATCAGGGCAACCACAACCGTTCCGACCGCGCTCCACAAGGCAACCGCACCAATGCCTATGGCCTGAGCCCCGAGCTGGCTCGCCATGGTGGCATCGCCGAAATAACCGGTGCCGCCAAGATCGGCTGACAAGAACACGCCCAACAGCAAAGTTCCCAGAATGCCTCCGACGCCGTGGACGGCGAACACATCCAGCGAGTCGTCGATCTTCCACTTTTGCTTCATCACTTGAATGGCGCCGTAACAAACCAACGACGCCAATGCGCCAAACAAGATTGCGGCTCCGGGTGAGACAAAAACCGCCGCGGGAGTAATCGTCGCCAGGCCAGCAATCGCTCCGGTTGCCCAGCCAACGCTGGTGGGCTTGCCCAAGGCCAGTCGTTCGATCACCAGCCAGCCCAAGGCTGCAGTGCTCGCGGCGATATGGGTGTTGAGAATGGCTGATGCTGCATTGTCGTTTGCGGCCAATGCCGAACCGCCATTGAAGCCAAACCATCCGACCCAGAGCAGGGCGGCCCCTGCCATCGTCAGTGCGGGAGCGTGCGGACGCATCAGTTTTTGCGGAAAGCCCGATCTTTTGCCCAATAGCAAGGCAATGACTACGGCGGACACACCGGCCGTCGTGTGGACTACCAACCCACCGGCATAGTCGAGCGTGCCGAAATTCGAGGCGAGCCAACCGCCGCCCCACAGCCAGTGCGCCACTGGCGCATAGACAAGCAGTCCCCAAGCGGCGCAGAACGCTAGCACCCAGGTGAAGCGGGCCCGTTCAACCCAGGCTCCCACCATGAGTGCGGGGGTGATCACCGCGAAGGTCATTTGAAACAGCGCAAAGGTGCTCTCTGGGATGGTCGTTCCACCACGCAATGTGCCGAGATCACCCAGCAGTAGAGCGTTGCCGCCTCCAAGCCATCCGGCCCCAACCGATCCGAATGCCAAAGTGTATCCGACCAGAACCCAAAGGACCGATGCAATGGCGGCCACGGCGCCGCATTGGATCAACACCGAGAGGAAGTTCTTCGCCCGGACCAATCCGCCATAAAACAGCGCCAAACCCGGCAAGGTCATGAGCAAGACCAGCGCAGAGGAGGTCAGGATCCAGCCAGTGTCGCCGCTGTCGCTGGTCGCTGTGACCGAGCCGTCCTGCGCCAGAACCGGTCCCGCAAGCAGCATGGACAATGCGAAAAACGCGGTCAGTCGTTGGATGGTTTTTCTCCCCCAAGAAAAATCGGATCAGATCAAGGCTTCAAGCACCTGATCGGGTGGCCGGTGCCCATCGGCCCAGAAACGGATATTGGCGATGACCTTTTCGCCCGAAGCTTCGCGCCCTTCGGCTGTGGCGCTGCCTATGTGCGGCAGTGTCATCACGTTTGGATGTTTGAGCAGACGCTCGTCGACTTCGGGCTCATTGGGATAGACGTCCAGACCTGCGCCCAAGAGATGGCCACTTTCCAGCGCCGCAATTAGCGCGTCCTGATCAATCAATTCGCCGCGAGCGGTGTTGATGATGCTGGCGCCCTTTTTCATTATGGCAAGGCGGTCTGCATTGATCATGGCCCGTGTTTCTTCGGTCAAAGGGCAGTGCAGCGTCACAATGTCCGCTTCTTGAAGAAGCGCGTCGAGCGAGTCGACATAGCGGACGCTGAGCATGCTCTCCACGGCGGCGGGGAGGGGCTTGCGATTGTGATAGGCCACTTCCAACCCAAACGCCTTGGCCCGGTGCGCGACCGCTTGTCCGATCCGACCCATTCCGACGATGCCGAGGACTTTTCCGCCAAGCTTGCGGCCAAGCAGTCCGGACGGGGCCCAGCCGGTCCATTCGCCGCGACGGACCAGTGCGGTGCCTTCCCTGATCCGGCGTGGTACACCGATAATACCGGCCATCGCGATATCGGCCGTGTCGTCCGTGAACACGCCCGGCGTGTTGGTGACAATGATCTTGTTGGCAGCGGCAGCGGCAAGATCGATATGCTCAGTTCCTGCGCCGAAGTTTGCGATCAGGCGCAGCCTGTCGCCCGCAGCTGCGATCATCTCCGCATCGATCGTGTCTGTCACAGTCGGCACCAGGACATCGCAATCCTGCATGGCTGCAATCAAATCATCGCGCGAAAGGGGAATGTCGCGTTGATTGAGGACGGCATCGAACAATTCGCTCATGCGCGTTTCTACCGACGGCATCAATTGCCGCGTCACCACAACTTTTGGGGTTTCAACCAAACCCGTACCATTCTGATCCATAGGCAAGCGCTAGGGGTAGTAGGGGCCGTCGGTCAAGCGTACTTGATGCTACGCAATCGTGCTGGCTATAGGATGAGGATCGTGGCTCGAATATTTCTGTCTCTTTCAGCGCTGATTTCAATTGCACTGGCTGGCCTAGTCGGTGCTCCGGCCTATGCCCAGGATCGCGAGCTACCATATTGGGCGTCGATCGCTGCGAATGAAGTCAATATGCGTGTCGGACCGAGCCGCGATTACCCGATTGACTGGGTCTATAAACGCAGAGGGTTGCCAGTGAAGGTCGTGCGCCTTCGCGAAGGCTGGCGCCTGGTGCAGGACCCTGATGGAGCGCAAGGCTGGGTCGTCCAAGGCCTGCTTAGCGCAGAGCGCGGTGTGCTCATTACGGGCGAGGGCGTGGTCGACCTTAGAGCCTCACCTGCCGCCGATGCAGAAGTTCGCTGGCGAGCCGAACCTGGTGTGGTCGGCAAATTGTTGAGCTGCGAATCCGAATGGTGCGAGATAGATGTCGCCGGACGGACCGGCTGGGTCGAAGAAGCGCGGCTATGGGGCGCCGGCGCGCCCTAAACTCTACTCGCTCAATGGCGTGACGGTGTAGCTTTCGCTGCCATCGGTACGGGTGGTTGTGAAACTTCCATCCTCGTCTGGCTCGCTTTGCATCCAGCAACGCTCTTGCTGGTCCTCACCGTCGCCTTCGGGATCAAAGCACATCTCTTCGCCGCGTTGGGCCCAATTGCCGTTGCCCACCTGCTCGCCTGCATCGTTGAGATCAACATAGGTGCCATCTTCGTTGAGACGGGTGCGCGAATAGACCTGGGTCCCATCGCCCACGCCGTAGAGGCCCGGCTGCATCACGCTTGCCGCCTCTGCTTCCGGCATCATCATATCGTCTTCTTCGGTCGGCATGTCCTCGCCTGATCCGCAGGCGACGAGCGCCAGCGGAGCTGCCAGGCAAAGCGAAAAACGAATGATGGTCATGATCTCACCCCTTCAAAGAGGTGAGACTATACCAGCTCGACAGCGATTGCGGTAGCTTCACCACCACCGATGCAAAGGCTGGCGACGCCCTTGCTCTTGCCCTGCTGTTTAAGCGCGTTGACCAGCGTGACGATGATCCGCGTGCCGCTGGCCCCGATCGGGTGGCCAAGGGCGGTGGCACCGCCATTCACGTTGATCTTACCATGATCGATGCCGATGTCGCGCATTGCGAACATAGCAACGCAAGCAAACGCCTCATTCACTTCCCACAGATCAACGTCATCAATCGTCCAGCCTGCATTGGCGAGGACCTTCTCGATCGCTCCAACCGGAGCGACGGTGAAGTCTTTTGGCTCGCGAGCGTGAGCGGCGAGGGCAACAACCTTGGCCACCGGCTCAAGACCCTTGTCCTTGGCGACGCTTTCACGGGTCAAAACGACGGCGGCGGCGCCGTCGGAAATCGAGCTAGAGGTGGCCGCCGTGATCGTGCCGTCCTTGGCGAAGGCAGGGCGCAATTGTGGGATCTTGTCGGGACGGCCTTTGCCGGGCTGTTCGTCGACATCTACGGTTACATCGCCTTTGCGGGTCGCAAAGGTGACGGGAACGACTTCATCAGCAAATGCCCCGCTTTCAATCGCGGCATTTGCGCGGCGGAGGCTCTCAATCGAGTATCCGTCCTGCTCGTCACGAGTCAGCTGATATTCGTTAGCGGTGTCCTGCGCGAAGGTGCCCATGGCGCGGCCTTCTTCATAGGCGTCTTCGAGGCCGTCCAGGAACATGTGGTCATAGGCCGTGTCATGGCCGATCCGCGCGCCTGAGCGATGCTTCTTGAGCAAATATGGCGCGTTGGTCATGCTTTCCATGCCACCTGCGACAACCATGTCGATCGTGCCGCTAGCGAGCGCCTCGCTGCCCATGATCACCGTTTGCATGCCGCTGCCGCAGACTTTGTTCACCGTGGTGGCTTCAACCGATTTCGGAAGGCCTGCCTTGAGTGCAGCTTGGCGGGCGGGCGCCTGTCCCAAGCCGGCCGGCAGAACGCAACCCATATAGGCGCGATCAATATCACCGCCTTCAACGCCTGATCTTTCAACCGCTGCCTTTACCGCGGTAGCGCCAAGGTCTGTTGCCGAAACGTCGGCCAATGCGCCTTGCATGCCACCCATCGGCGTGCGGGCGTAAGATAGGATGACGATCGGGTCTGCGGCAGAGAATTGAGCCATGGGAGATATCCTTGAACGAGGGACACATTGATTGAGGACGATCTAATGTTGCAGTGCGGCAAACGCAATCTGTTCCTGTCACTTTGACTCATGGATGGCGCAAATGCTTGTCAGCGGGCGTGGATTGCGCGAAAACAATCGCAAATTGAAACCATTTGAGTGGGAGAGAACCATGGCCGACGATCGTCGCACCGAACTAGAAGCAATGCTGAGGCTCCAGCGCGAAGCCTTCACAGCATCGCGGCCCGAAGCGATGAGCATGCGCAAGGATCGCATCAAGCGGGCCATGGCCTTGGTCAAGGAGCACGGCGAGACATTCTGCAAGACGATGAGCGCTGATTTCGGCAATCGTGCGATGGAGCAATCCATGCTGACCGACATCGCGGCGACGGTCGGCGCAGGTAAAGATGCGCTCAAGCATATGGATAAGTGGGCCAAGACCGATAAGCGGAAGGTTCAATTCCCGCTTGGACTACTCGGCGCAAAGGCTGAGGTTCGCTACGAACCCAAAGGCGTGATCGGGATACTCTCGCCATGGAACTTCCCCGTGCAGCTGGCCTTTGGTCCGTTGATGCAGGTTTTGGCCGCGGGCAATCGCGCGATGATCAAACCAAGCGAATTCACCGAGCGGACATCAACTCTGATGGCCGAACTCGTGGCAGAGTATTTCACGCCGGACGAAGTAGCGGTTGTCACCGGCGGTCCGGAAGTTGCCGCGGCCTTTTCATCGCTGCCGTTCGATCATCTGGTGTTTACTGGGTCGACCGCGACCGGTCGCCGGGTGATGCAGTCGGCTGCTGAGAATCTGGTGCCGGTCACTCTTGAACTGGGCGGCAAGTCGCCTGTGATTATGGGACGCAGCGCTGATTTCGCCAAAGCAGGCGAACGGATCGCGCTCGGCAAGATGATGAATGCGGGCCAGATCTGCCTTGCACCAGACTATATGTATGTCCCGGAAGAGAGCCAGGATGAGGCTGTCGCGGGCGTCGCGGGCGGTGTCGCAAATATGTATCCGACCTTGCTCGAGAACGATGACTACGCATCGGTGGTGTCGGATCGGCATTTTGAGCGGCTTCAGGGTCTGGTTGAAGATGCTCGTGACAAGGGCGCCGAAGTGATCGAGGTGAACCCTGCTGACGAGGACTTCAGCAACGCCAATCAGCGCAAGATGCCGTTGACGATCCTCAAAAACGTGACGGACGAGATGACGGCTATGCAGGAAGAGATCTTTGGTCCGGTTCTCCCGGTCAAGACCTACAAGACGGTCGATGAAGCGGTTGACTACGTCAATGATCACGATCGCCCGCTGGGCCTGTACTATTTTGGCGAGGACAAAGGCGAGCAGGAGAAAGTCCTGACTCGGACCATATCTGGCGGTGTGACCACCAATGATGTGGTGTTCCATGTTTCGATGGAAGACCTTCCATTCGGCGGTGTCGGGCCATCAGGCATGGGCTCGTACCACGCGATTGAGGGCTTCCGTGAGTTCAGCCACGCGCGTGCAGTCTATCATCAGCCAAAGATCGACATTGCAAAGCTGGGCGGGTTCAAGCCTCCCTATGGCAAGGCGACAGAGAAGGCCGCTGCGCAGATGATGAAGTGAGGGCGTTGATTGCCAGTCTGGCGCTGATCCTTTCAGCGCCGGCGCTGGCCGAAGACGTTCCTAATTGGCGTCCGGTCGATGCAGAGACCGGGCAAATCACTGATGTCGAAGGTCTGGAACAGCTCGCGCGGGATTTTCCCGATAGCGGCTCTGTTCAGCTGCGCTTGCTGCGTTCTTACCTGACAGCCGGTGAAGCAGACAAAGCGCTGGCGACGCTACAATGGCTGTTTGATCGCGGCTATGTGTTCGGACAGGGAGCACAGGCACAGATTCCGCAATTGTTGTCTGATCTACCTGCATCGTCGATCGAGGCCGTTCTTCACGAGTCACCCGAGGTGATCGAAGCGAGTGAAGTCGTTGCGAGTGTGGTAGACGAAGCAGGACTCGTCGAAAGCGCAAAGGCCGTGATGGGAGGGCGAGGAATCGCAGTCTCTTCGATCACCGAGAACGCACTCTTTTTCACCGCGCCCGAAGGCAATTGGATCAGGCTGGCGCTGCCGAATGCCAGTGACCTGTCGGGCATTGTCGAGGATCGCGCTCGCAAAACCCTGTGGGTGGCGTCGTCAAATTTGGACAATTCTGAAGACGAGACGGAGCTGTTCTCCGGCCTTATTGGAGTCAAACAGGGTGGGGCACGCACCTACATCGCTGCTCCTGAAGGCGGTAATCCGTCGGACCTGGCTATTGGCGAGGATGGGACGATCTACGCCAGCGACCCCATCAAAGGCAGTGTATTCATGGCTAAGCCGGGAGAGGCGGTCATGTCGGCCTTGGTTGAGCCAGGCCATTTCCGTTCACCGCAGGGCCTTGTCCCGAGCTCGGACGGCCGACACCTCTTTGTCAGCGACTATCGCTATGGCCTGGCCATGATCGACCTGGCTTCTGGCGAAGTTCATCGCGTCACGACCAAGCTGCCCATTCTGCTGGACGGCATTGACGGGATGTGGCGCTATGGTGATGAGCTGATCGCGGTCCAGAATGGAACTAGTCCGATGCGGATATCCGCTTTCAAACTTTCAGACGACGGCGCGAACATTGTCGGGCATCGCATATTGGAGCAGGCGCATTCCGGCTGGACCGAGCCATTGGGCGGATCGATCGCTGGTGACGCATTGATCTATGTCGCTACCGGCCAGTGGGACGTTTACGCCGCGGGCAAGGTGATCGATGGCAAGCAGCCGCGCGACACGGAAATCCGCCAATTGCGTCTAAACTGAGCGATACCTGGGCGCGGTTCGAAAATTCGCAACAATACTGCAGTGTTTTGCCTGTGATTTGCCCCAATCACGGTCTTGCAAGGTGATGCCGACCGGCCTAGGGCGACCGTTGGGATTAATCATCGGTTGGAAGCGTCGTGATCGACCTTAGCCAGTATCTTCCGATACTGATTTTCATCTTTATCGCGTTCGGGCTTTCATGCCTGTTTGTATTCTTGCCGATGGGGGTTTCGCGCCTCACTGGCGCGCACAATCCTGATGCTGAAAAGCTCAGCGAGTATGAATGCGGTTTCCCCGCATTTGAAGATGCGCGCAGCCAGTTTGACGTGCGGTTCTACCTCGTCGCAATCAGCTTCATCATTTTCGATCTGGAAGCAGCATTCCTGTTTCCCTGGGCGGTGAGCCTTGGCGAGACCGGTTGGGTCGGCTGGATCGGCATGATGACCTTCCTGTTCATCCTCGCCGTTGGCTTGGCCTATGAGTGGAAGAAGGGAGCTCTGGACTGGGAATGAGCAATTCTTCGAACACGATTATCACGCCGCCCACAGCGCCTCTGAACGCGGCCGAAGCAGCAGCGACAATGCCCACAGCGCAAGGTGGCGAAGTGCGTCAGCCCGATGCTGATTACTTCAATGCCTTGCAGACCGAGGTGAATGATAAGGGCTTTTTGCTGACGTCGACAGAGGACGTGTTTCAGTGGGCACGTACAGGTTCGCTGTGGTGGATGACCTTTGGCTTGGCGTGCTGCGCTGTAGAGATGATCCACGTCAATATGCCGCGTTATGACATGGAGCGCTTTGGCGCCGCGCCGCGGGCCTCTCCGCGCCAGTCTGACCTGATGATCGTCGCGGGCACGCTGTGCAACAAAATGGCTCCGGCTTTGCGCAAGGTCTACGACCAGATGTCAGACCCGAAATACGTCATCAGCATGGGATCATGCGCCAATGGCGGTGGCTACTACCATTACAGCTACAGCGTGGTGCGCGGATGCGATCGGATCGTACCGGTGGACATCTATGTTCCCGGTTGCCCACCGACTGCAGAAGCGCTGCTTTATGGAGTGATGCAATTGCAGCGGAAGATCCGCCGCGCAGGGACGATTGAGCGGTGACAGCGGCGCTGAGGCAAATTGACTCCACCGCAGCGTGCCTGCTGGTGAAGGATGTGCGGGCGTCTGCGGCATATTATGCTGACAAGCTGGGCTTTGTTGCGCCTGAATTTTGGGGTGAACCTGCGGCGTTCTGTATTCCCCAACGCGACGGTCAAGCGCTGATGCTTGCGCGTGCAAATAACGGCAAATCTGTTCATTCGAACGCCACCGATTTCGGCATGTTTAGCGCCTATTTTTGGGTGAGGGACGTGGACGAGCTTCACGATGAATTCGTGGGCAAGGGTGCTGAAATAACCGAGGCACCAACCGATCGTGCATATGGCATTCGTGAGATCTATGTTCGCGACATTGACGGACATTTGATTTGCTTTGGCAGTGACATTGAAGAGGCTCAACACTGATGGCTGTCCTTCACTCCGCCCCGAAGTTTGCCTCAAATGAAGGCGTTCGCGAGGCACTTGCCGGCGCTTTGGGCGATCAGGTCCTCGTTTCGGAAGAGGCGCATGGCGAGATCGTCCTCACGGTGAAGCGTGAAGCGGTCGCTACAGTCCTCGAAGCGCTGCGCGACGAGCATGACTATCAGCAGCTGATGGAAATCGCGGGCGTCGATTATCCCGAGCGAGCTGAGCGTTTCGAAGTCGTCTACATGCTGCTGTCGCTGACCAAGAACCACCGCGTGATGGTCAAATGCTCGACCGATGAAGCGACACCTGTGCCGACCGTGACGACGCTGTGGCCGAATGCTGGCTGGCTCGAACGCGAAGTGTTTGATCTCTATGGGGTCAAATTCGAAGGCAATCAGGATCTGCGCAGAATCCTCACCGATTACGGGTTTGAAGGTCATCCATTCCGCAAGGACTTCCCGATGACCGGGTACACCGAGCTGCGCTATTCCGAAGAAGAAAAGCGCGTTGTCTACGAGCCGGTTGAGCTGCCGCAGGATATGCGCACGTTCGACTTCCTCTCCCCATGGGAGGGTTCGGACTACGTGCTTCCCGGTGACGAAAAAGCCGATGATGATGCCGAGGAGGGCAAGTCATGAGCCACGGCATGCAAATCGAAGAATCGCCCACCACTGACGGCGATGTCATCACAAATTACACGATCAATTTCGGGCCTCAGCACCCGGCTGCGCACGGTGTGTTGCGGATGATCATGGAGCTTGATGGCGAGGTGATTGAGCGGATCGATCCGCATGTCGGATTGCTTCACCGCGGCACTGAAAAGCTGATCGAGCACAAGACCTATCTTCAGGCTTTGCCCTATTTTGATCGGCTCGATTATTGCTCGCCATTGTGCATGGAGCATTCCTATGTGCTGGCGATTGAGAAGCTGCTCAATCTCGAAGTGCCCGAGCGTGCGCAATATCTGCGCGTGCTGTTCGCTGAACTGACCCGCATCTGCAACCACTTCCTCAATATGGGCGCGCACGTGCTCGATGTTGGCGCGTTCACGCCCAATCTGTGGATGATGGACCTGCGCGAAGATTGCATGAACTTCTTCGAGCGAGCTTCCGGCGCGCGCATGCACTCTGCCTGGTTCCGTCCCGGCGGTGTCCATCAGGACGTGCCTGAAAAGCTGCTGGTCGATATCGGCGATTGGCTCGATAACCGACTGTTCCAGATGCTCGATGACGCGATGAGCCTGGTGATCGACAATCGCATCTTCAAACAGCGCAATGTCGATATTGCCGTGGTCAGCCGCGACGACGCAGTCAAATGGGGCTTTAGCGGTCCGATGATCCGCGCCGCAGGCATCCCATGGGATTTGCGCAAGTCGCAGCCTTACGACGTCTATGATCGGATGGAATTCGATATCCCAGTGGGCACCAATTCGGATTGCTATGATCGCTTCATGGTGCGCGTGGCTGAGATCCGCGAAAGCGCCAAGATTATCAAGCAATGCCTGCGCGACATGCCGGAAGGCCCTGTCGCGAGCACCGATGGCAAGGTCTCGCCGCCCAAACGCGGCGAGATGAAGCAATCGATGGAAAGCCTGATCCATCACTTCAAGCTCTACACTGAGGGCTTCCACGTGCCCGAAGGTGAGGTTTACGTCGCGACTGAAAGCCCCAAAGGTGAATTTGGCGTCTATCTCGTCAGCGACGGCACCAACAAACCCTATCGCTGCAAGATCCGCCCGACGGCGTTCAGCCACCTTCAAGCGATGGATATGATGAGCAAGGGGCACATGCTGCCCGATGCCACCGCCATTCTCGGCGCGATCGATGTCGTCTTCGGGGAGTGTGACCGGTGAGGCGCTCGCTAGTTTCCGCCCTTCTAGTGGCAACAGTGTTTTGCGTTCCTGTTGCGTCGTCGGCAGATGAGGTGGCGTCAGGACAGAGCGAGTTACTTTCGGCCATCGAGAGTGATGACCTGGCTGGGTTTGAGGCAATCACCACTACCGTTCGTTTTACCGGAATGTTTGATCCGAACTATGGCGGACAAGCAAAAGCACTAACGCCCGCCCGTTTTTTGAATTTGGTGAGGGGCTGCGAAAGAAACGCCATCGAAATTGAGCGATATCAGTGGGAATGGGACTGTACAAAATACAGAGTGTTGGTCGAATTGACCGAGCAAAATGGAGCGATGATCATTGAATCGGTTGGTATCCCCAAGAATCTACCGACCGTGAAGGCTGAGAGCTAATGGCTGATCGTACACCTGCACCCGATACACCAGAGCTCCGCGAGCGTTGGGGCAATTTCGCCTGGACCGATGAGAACAAGGCTAAGGCCGATTATCACATCGCCAAATATCCTGACGGCCGCGCCAAATCGGCGGTGATGCCGCTGCTCGATCTGGCGCAGCGTCAAGTCGGCGCGGAAACCGACACCCAAGGTTGGCTGCCGCTCCCGGTGATCGAATATGTGGCTGGCTATATCGACGTGCCGGTGATCCGCGTGCTCGAGGTCGCGACCTTCTATTTCATGTACAATATGAAGCCGGTCGGGAAGCACCACGTGCAGGTATGCGGCACGACGCCATGCATGTTGCGCGGCTCTGATGATATTATCAGCGCGTGCAAGAAGCGCGGGATGGAGTTCGGCAAGGTCTCCGAAGACGGCTTGTGGACGCTCACCGAAGTCGAATGCATGGGCAATTGCGCAACCGCGCCCATGGTCCAGATCAATGACGACAATTACGAAGATTTGACCGTTGAGCGGCTCAACGCCGTGCTCGATGCTTTGGCCAAGGGCGAGCAGCCCAAAGCTGGCACTCAGGAGCCGGGACGTCACACTTCCGAACCCAAGGATGGCGCCACCACGCTCAAGGAAATGATTGACGCCAATCACGACTATAGGAGCGAATGGTGATCAAGAAGCGCGAACCCAATCCCCGCATAGAAGGCTTTGCCTATCTCGCCATTGCTATCGGCATTGCGACAACGGGCTTCAACCTGCTGGGCAGCCTCGAAAGCCCGTGGCCGGGTGGCATTCTGATCGCTCTAGCCGTGGTCAGCGTGCTTGGCGGCCTCAAGAAGCTTGGTGACGCCAATCGCGCCGATGCGACGAAACAGGCGGGAGACAAGCAATGAATGCCGGCACTGTGGCTCTGGCCTTTGCCGGCCTGTTCGGGTTTGGTTCGGGCGCCTATCTCAGCGCGACGGGTGAGAGCACTGTCGGTATCGCGCTGATGGCGATGGGTCTGATTTTTCAAGTGCTGGCTTTGCGACAGCTGAAGGCGGCAAGAAAGAAGGATGGCAGTGATGCTCTCTGACAAGGATCGCATCTTTACCAATGTCTATGGCTTCCAGGATTGGGGCCTGGCTGCTGCACAGGCGCGCGGTGATTGGGACAACACCAAGGCGCTGATCGAACGCGGCCAGGACACGATCATTGATGAGATCAAGGAATCCGGGCTGCGCGGTCGCGGCGGCGCTGGCTTCCCAACCGGCCTCAAATGGTCGTTCATGCCGAAAGAGAGCAAGGACGGCCGTCCCAGCTTCCTGGTTATCAATGCCGACGAATCCGAGCCGGGATCGTGCAAAGACCGCGAGATCATCCGCCACGATCCACACAAGCTGATCGAAGGCGCATTGGTCGCCGGTTTCGCGATGCGGGCGAGAGCGGCCTATATCTACATTCGCGGCGAGTATATCCGCGAAGCAGAGACGCTCCAGAAGGCCATCGACGAGGCTTATGATGCCGGCCTGATTGGCAAGAACGCCAGCGGCTCCGGCTATGATTTCGACGTCTTCATGCACCGCGGGGCAGGCGCCTATATTTGCGGCGAAGAAACCGCGATGATCGAGAGCCTGGAAGGCAAGAAGGGCCAACCGCGGCTGAAACCGCCATTCCCGGCCGGCGCTGGCCTCTATGGCTGCCCGACCACGGTCAACAATGTTGAGAGCATCGCGGTCGTGCCGACGATCCTGCGGCGCGGCGCGAGCTGGTTCAACTCCTTCGGGCGCGAGAACAATCACGGCACCAAGCTGTTCCAGATCAGCGGCCATGTCGAACAACCCTGCGTGGTTGAGGAAGCGATGAGCATTCCCTTCCGCGAGCTGATCGAGAAGCATTGCGGCGGCATCACCGGCGGATGGAACAATCTGCTGGCGGTTATCCCAGGCGGATCTTCGGTTCCGCTGGTTCCGGCTGAGCAGATAATGGACGCTCCGATGGATTTTGACGGCCTCAAGGACCTCGGCTCAGGCCTGGGTACGGCGGCTGTTATCGTGATGGACAAATCGACCGACATCGTCCGCGCGATCAGCCGGTTGAGCTATTTCTACAAGCATGAGAGCTGCGGGCAGTGCACGCCGTGTCGCGAAGGCACAGGCTGGATGTGGCGCATGATGGAGCGCTTGCGCACGGGCGACGCGGCCATCGAAGAAATCGATATGCTGCAAGAAGTGACCAAGCAGGTTGAAGGCCATACGATTTGCGCGCTTGGCGACGCAGCAGCGTGGCCGATCCAGGGCCTGATCCGCCATTTCCGTCCTGAACTTGAGCGTCGCATTCAGGAACACAATGCCCAGTTCGCGGAGGCCGCCGAGTGAGGACTCTGGTCGCTCTTGGACTGCTGATCGGCTTGTGCGCGCCCGCAACGGCGCAAGACAATGTCGATCGCATGATGGAGCCCGACATCCAGACCGGCACGCGGTTCAAGCAGGCGCCCGAGACGGCACAGGAAAAAGAGGCGCGCGATCTCCAAAAGCGCGTGGCGCGCTGTGTCACCTATCGCAACAAGAAGCAGGTGCGTCAGCTGCTGATCCACAGCGATTACGATCGCATTCGTTTCGAGGAAGCGGGCATTGAGCCTGCGACGATGTTTGACGATCTGGATGTTGGCGATTGCCTGGGCCGGGCGATGAAGCATTCGACCTATCGCATCCATATGCGGATGCCGCTTGGCACCTTGCGCAATCTGCTGACGGAAGAAGTCTATTTGATGGACAACAAGAAGCCGATGCAGCTTGCTGCGGACGCGCCCAAATATCTCGAAGTGCGCGAGGCAGAGCGCCGCCTTGGCCCGCGCGCCGGCGTGCTTGCCGAATTGGCGGATTGCGTGACGCATACGGACATTGCGGCCGCGGATGAGCTGCTGCGCAATCGGCCGGGCTCAGAAGGCGAGTCCGAAGCACTCGAAGCGCTCTATCCCGCATTCGCTCAATGCGGCCTCGAAACCTCTGAAGATTCCAACCTCGACAAGTCCATGATCCGATCAGTTCTGGCTGACGGGCTATGGGCGCGCAGCTATTATGACAGTGAGGATTTCTTGGCTGCAGGGGAGGGTGAATGATGCGCGGCACATTCCTCATTTGCCTAGGCGTTGCAACCAGCCTGATTGCAGCGTCAGTGCAGGCGCAGCAAGAAACTGAGCCGCAAACCGGAACTCGCTTTCGGGCCGAGCCGGAGCGGATGAAAACCAATCCGAAAAGCAATGATGCCGACAATTCTCGCAGGGTAGCGAAGAAGTTTGGCCAATGCCTGTTTGATCGGCGAACCAAGCAATCTATCGCTCTGCTGACCGTCAGTGACTATTGGGCGATTGATTACGGGAATTTGGGTGAAGCCCAGTATCTGCTCGAGAACCGTATTCTCATGGAAGATTGCCTGGGCAGAGTGGGGCGCGGTGGTCTGGGCGGAATCGGAATGACAATTTCCAACACAATCATCCGCGGCGGGTTGGTTGAGGCTGCCTATTTGGAAGTCTACAATGACGAAGACGAACCAATTGTGATCTCGGATAGCGAGCCGGAGGTTCTGCCAAATCGCTTCTTCGTATCCGGCCCAACCAATTATGACGCTCGGGCCATTGCATCTCTATCAGACTGCGTCGTCTACAATGCACCGGCGCAGGCGCACGCAATCATCCACACAGAGCCGGCATCAGACGAAGAGCGCGCGGCAGTCATGGCGATCGTCCCGGCCTTGGGCAATTGCCTTACTGCAGGGAACGAACTTCGTTTGGACGAAACCAGCATTCGGGCGTTCGTTGCAGACGGCCTTTGGGCCCGCATGCACTACGGCCAAGAGTTCAAAGATTCAGAAGGTTCTGACTGATGCCTAAAGTCACCGTAGACGGCGAAGAGCTAGACGTTCCAGATGGTGCGACTGTGCTGCAAGCTTGCGAGCTTGCCGGCAAGGAGATACCGCGTTTCTGTTATCATGAACGCTTAAGTATCGCCGGTAACTGCCGGATGTGCCTGGTGGAAGTGAAGCCCGGTCCGCCCAAGCCGCAGGCATCCTGTGCCTTGCCCACGAGCGAGGGGCAGGAGATCCGCACCGACACCGAAATGGTGAAGAAGGCACGCGAAGGCGTGATGGAATTCCTGCTGATCAATCACCCGCTGGATTGCCCGATTTGCGATCAGGGCGGCGAGTGTGACCTGCAGGACCAATCCATGACCTATGGTCGTGGTGGTTCGCGCTATGAAGAGAACAAGCGCGCCGTCACAGAGAAATATATGGGCCCGCTGATCAAGACGATCATGACCCGCTGCATTCACTGCACGCGCTGTGTCCGCTTCTCGGAAGAGATCGCCGGCGTTGACGAAATCGGCGCGCTCTATCGCGGCGAGGACATGCAGATCACGACCTATCTCGAGCAGGCCGCTGCGCACGAATTGTCAGCCAATGTGATTGATCTGTGCCCGGTCGGCGCATTGACGTCACGGCCCTATGCTTTTGAGGCGCGCCCTTGGGAGCTCAAGCGCACGCTCAGCATTGATGTGTCTGACGCGGTTGGCGCCAACATCTCGCTGCATTCAAAGGGTCGTGAAGTGATGCGGGCGCTGCCTCGCATCAATGATGACGTCAATGAGGAATGGCTGTCGGACAAAGGCCGCTATCAGGTTGATGGGCTCAGCACGCGTCGATTGGACAAAGTGTTCATGCGCAAAGGCGGCAAGCTCCAGCCTGCCAGCTGGGATGAGGCCTTCAAGGCGATCGCTAAGCAGCTCAAGGACGACAAGGCAAAAGTGGCCGCCGTCGCAGGTGACATGGTCGATTGCGAGACGATGTTCGCTGCCAAGTCACTGCTCAAGGCTTGCGGTTCATCGCTCGTCGAAGCGCGCCAGACCGGCATGACCTATGACGTGTCGAACATCGCCGCGGTCAATTTCAATTCGACGCTCGCGGGCATCGAAACCGCCGATGCGATCCTGATTGTTGGCAGTCATATTCGCTGGGAAGCCGCACTGGTGAATGCGCGGCTGCGTAAGGCCGTGAAGAACGGCGCCAAAGTGTTCCTGATCGGCCCGGAATGGGAAACGACCTATCCCGCAACCTTCCTCGGCAATGATCTGTCGCTGCTGTCCAATCTCCCGACAGAAGTGACCGAGGCATTTGCTGCCTCAGAACGCCCAGCATTGATCATGGGCGGGGTTGCGCTGGCCAAGGGTGCCTTGGCCGCCGGATTGGCCCAGATCGGCCCTCTCGGCCTCCTCAAGGGCGATTGGAACGGCTTTAACGTGCTGCATATGTCAGCGGCGCGCATGGGTTCGCTAATGCTCGACTTCACGGTCGAGGGCGGCATGGGTGAGATCGCGCAGGCGGCGCCCAAAGTGGTGTTCTCGCTGGGTGCCGACGAAATGGACCACGAGCCGTTCGCGGACAGCCTCAAAGTCTATATCGGCCATCACGGCGACAAGGGCGCGCATGCGGCGGACATCATCCTGCCGGGCGCGAGCTATGCCGAGAAGGACGGAACCTACGTCAACACAGAGGGCAGGGTGCAATTCGCCGAGAAGGCGGTGTTCGCTCCCGGCGATGCGCGCGAAGACTGGACCATTCTGCGGGCTTTGGCTGACGCACTGGATGTGAGCGTCGGATTTGACAGCTTTGCCGAGCTGCAGGCCAGGATGATCGCCGAAGTGCCTGCTTTGGGCGAAGAAGGCCTGGCCGATTACGGCGCATTGCCAACGGGCGACGCTTCGGCGACCGCATCGGGCGAAATTACCGCCTATCCGATCGCCGATTTCTATCTCACGAATCCGATCGCTCGCGCCAGCGCCGTGATGCAGCAATGTTCGGCCGAACTGCTGCATGCGGATGAGATCAAGGAGGCGGCAGAATGACCGAATTCTTCCAATCCCTTGGCATGAATTATGAGTTTGCGTGGCTTGCTTCCACGCTGACCGGGATCATCGTGATCTCGCTGCTGGTGATGCTGGCGGTGGCGATGGTGATCTATGTCGATCGCAAGGTGCTTGGCGCGATCATGCTGCGGCGCGGTCCCAATGTGGTGGGTCCGCTTGGCCTGCTGCAGAGCTTTGCCGATGGGCTGAAAGTGTTCCTGCAGGAAACCATCATCCCCAGTGCGGCGAACAAGGGCATTTTCCTGCTCGCCCCGATCATCACTTTCACGGTCGCACTGGCGGCATGGGCGGTTATTCCGTTCGACGCGGGCGTGGTGCTGGCCGACATCAATCTTGGCCTGCTCTACATTCTCGCGATCAGCTCGCTCGGTGTTTACGGCGTGGTGATGAGCGGGTGGGCATCGAACTCCAAATATCCGTTCTTCTCAGCCATGCGCGCCGCCGCTCAGATGATCTCTTACGAGGTCTCGATCGGCTTCATCCTGGTCTGCGTTGCGCTGTACACGCAAACCTACAATATGACCGGCATCGTGATGGCGCAGAAGGGCCACGGGCTGGGTGTGATCAATGGCTTCTTCGTCAATCCGCTACTGTTCCCGATCTTCGTGATGTTCTTCATTTCGGCGCTGGCAGAGACAGCCCGTGCTCCGTTTGACCTGACAGAGGCCGAGTCTGAGCTCGTCGCTGGCTACCAAACCGAATATTCGTCGATGAGCTTTGCCCTGTTCTGGCTGGGTGAATATGCCAACATCCTGCTGATGTGCTCACTCTGCACTTTGCTGTTCATGGGTGGCTGGCTGCCGCCGATTGAATGGGCGCCGCTCTATTACGTGCCGGGCATCATCTGGTTCTTGCTCAAGACGTTCTTCTTCTTCTTCCTGTTCAGCTGGATCTGGGCGACCGTACCGCGTTACCGCTATGATCAGCTGATGCGGCTTGGTTGGAAAGTTTTCCTGCCGATGAGCCTGCTGTTTGTCGCGCTGATATCTGGCTACCTGATGGCATCGGGCCATCTGGGTGAGCAATTTGCGCTGTTTGGAATGGCTGCATGATTGTTCTCGCTGCCTTGGCTCTGCAATCGATGCAGACACTGGCTCCGCCGATCGAACAGGCGCGCCCGGCCACCGCCTGGCGTTGCTCATTCACCGACGGTGCGGGCAACGATTTCTGGCTCAAAGGCAATTTTCCGGAAGCGCCTGCTGGCTGGGATCCGAACAAGGGGATCACCACTGCCATTGAGGGCCAAGCGCCCGACCACCTGCTAGGCACGGTGTCGGTCAAGGTGTTCGATCAGACCGAAGAGACGCGCGACTACTTCTTCGCCAAGATTGGCGCAGATGGGAGCCGCTACAATTTCACGCTCCTGCTTCGTGATGGCAGGACTGGTATGGCCACGGCCACGCATTACCAACCTGACCCAACGACTGGACGCGGGGTCCTCTCGGCATTTGCTGTAGGACGCTGCAAGGCACAATTTGCCCCGCCGGAAGAAGCTCTATGACCAGCGCAACCCAACTCTTGAAAAGCTTTACGCTGTGGGAATTCCTCAAGGCCCATGCCTTGACCCTGAAGTATTTCTTCAAGCCCAAAGTGACGGTGAACTACCCGTTCGAGAAGAACGTGCTGAGCCCGCGTTTCCGCGGTGAACATGCCCTCCGGCGCTATCCTAATGGCGAAGAGCGCTGCATCGCCTGCAAATTGTGCGAAGCGGTGTGCCCGGCGCAGGCGATCACGATTGAAAGCGAGCCGCGCGACGATGGCAGCCGCCGCACCACGCGCTACGACATCGACATGACGAAATGCATCTATTGCGGGTTCTGCCAAGAGGCGTGCCCGGTCGATGCGATCGTCGAAGGGCCAAACTTCGAATACGCGACCGAAACGCGCGAGGAATTGCTCT
>Ga0207422_1002075_pt1 | contig 30127 bp, 35 predicted proteins | sample MarCyaLeptolynsp_FD_187757 | JGI IMG/M metagenome (GOLD analysis project Ga0207422, IMG submission 187757) | Marine cyanobacterial communities from Panama - species 1 Leptolyngbya sp. (SPAdes) | ecosystem: Environmental > Aquatic > Marine > Unclassified | place: Panama: Panama City | collected... | reverse complement strand
GCAATGGATCTTGAGAAAATTGCACTTGAAGATGAATACTTCATTAAGCGCAAGTTGTATCCAAACGTAGACTTTTACTCTGGCATTATCTTCCAGGCTATTGGCATCCCAGTCAGTATGTTTACCGTGATCTTCGCATTATCACGTACCGTGGGCTGGCTAACTCATTGGATGGAAATGATGAGCGACCCTGAAGCCCGTATTGGTCGTCCACGCCAACTGTACACAGGATACGTAGGCAAAGAATACGTAGATATCAACAAACGTTAGTTAAAATACACTAAAGCAAAAAAGCCAGCCTGATAGCAGGCTGGCTTTTTTATTGTCTGTTAATTAACTGGCAGCTTAGTTATTAAAATTTTGTTCAAAGAACTCTCGCATCACTGGTGCAAAATGTTCTTCATCAACTAAAAATGAATCATGCCCATTAATAGAATCTAACTGAACATACTCTACCTGTCGCCCTGCTTTTTTAATTCCATCAGCAATTTCTCTTTGTTGGTGCACAGGAAATAAAATATCTGTCTCCACACCAATTACCAATGTGTTTTTTGCTTGTATCTTAGCCAAACCCGCATTCACCGAGCCGCCATGATCAGCCACATCAAATAAATCCATTGCTCGCGATAGATATAAATAACTATTGGCATCAAATGTTTTCACAAACTTATGTGCGTTGTAATCAAGATAAGATTCAACTTCAAACTCAATACCAAATCTATCATCAGACTTACGCTCAGCACTAACACGTGCACGATTAAAGCGTTGGTGCCACTCCTCTGCCGCACGATATGACATTAAACCTAATTTGCGCGCCAGCACCATGCCACTGGTAGGTTCTTCTTCTTGTGCATACTGGCCATTTTTAAATGCTGGATCACAACGAATAATTTCACGTTGCAGTGAACGCACAGCAATAGTAAATGGCAACGCTCGCGTAGCCGCTGAAATAGTAACAAAATGATCAACTTCATCCGGGTACATAAGTGCATAGGCTAGTGACGACATACCACCCATAGAACTGCCTACTACTGTATGTAAATGATCAATACCTAAATCTTGTAAGGCATGATGTGCAGACTTGGCGACATCTTCAATACTTAAGTCAGGAAAATCTAAACCATAAACCTGATTAGTATCAGGATTGATTGAGGAAGGGCTGGTGGAACCAAAGCAACTGCCCAGAGTATTGACACAAATAACATAGTATTTGTCTGTATCGATTGGCTTGCCAGGACCAATCATGTACTCCCACCAACCTTTATTTGGATCTTGTTCTGAAGAACATGCATGCGCGGAAGGTGAAAGCCCTCCAAACACAAGCACGACATTATCGTGATTATTGGATAACGTTCCCCAAGACTCGTAGGCAATGACAACTTCTTTAAGTATGCCGCCACGGTGCATAACAAAATCACCCGTGCCGTAATCTCCTCTTAAGGCTACAAATTTTGTCGCAGCTGTGGTTCTCACAGGTGCTTGACTCACTTCCAGTGTACTTGTGCTCATAAATGTCGCGTGTTCCCTTAATCACACATTATAATAATGGTTAAATTATAGCGATTATTAAAACTTAACGCATAGTTTTCTCAGAGCCGGAATTTAATGCGTTGGACGCTGCTGAAAATGTGCAAACACTGCCATTACTAATAATGCAATAAACAATAGTAACGTTTGCTGCGGAATTGTCATCCCCAAAAAGGTCCAGCTAATCTCCGCACATTGACCAGACCCACTGAATACACGTTTTATTACATCTCCCAATGGAAAAACTTCTAACATATAAGTTAAATCTGGCCCACATTCTGGCACCTGATCGGGAGGCAGACCTTGTAACCAAATATGTCTCGCGGCAACTGCAATTCCTAACCCACTGAATAGAACAGTTAAACTTGTGTAAATCCAGCGCATAATACCTGACGCATTATGAATCAGAGCAATTAAGCTTATAACTGCTATGACAACCAATATCGCCCGGTCAACCATGCACAGTGGGCATGGATCTAAAAACAACACACCTTCAAGATAGTAAATTGCAAATAACATTGATGCGACCACCAATAACACAATCGCCAAATTAATTAACCGATACATTGAACTCATACCTTTATGTCAATTTTAGATAACCATAAATACCATTTTGTTTAAGCACCGGTACTAGTAGTATAAATATCAATACACCCAAAGCATTTGCCATTAAATCACCAAGTGACATTTCTCGACCGGGTACAAAACTTTGCCCATACTCTATTAAACCACCGTATATCAATACTAGCATTGATTTAATGACCAGTTGCTTGCCTGATCGCCAGGAAAAATCTAATGTCATCATAAGAGCAAAATAACTCATACAATGGATAACCTTGTCATTCCAAATCATTGGCACACTATTAGATGCAGGCGATAATGACAGCAACAGCGACAATAGTATTAACAGTATAAATATTAGCTGAAAAATACGCTTAACCACGGTTAATACCTGAGCTTACTTGATTAAATTGCTTGTTGGATACATCAACAGACATATGGTTCATAGGTTTCGTATCGGTTGATACCATTTAACCAGGTCTTCCAGACTATAGGCAGCATTAGCCGGACTAGGATTAGGAGTGAGGTAAACTTTTGTTTCTATATTTTCAATATGATTCAGCCCCCATTGCCATGACCGTTTTATACCATAACCGTATTGCATAAATTTACACATGGCTATTTTTCCATGAACCCAGATTAAGCCAGGTTGATAGCGCTCAATTTTTTCACGTAACTGTGGTGCATCACGCTTGAAATCTTTGGCACGCAATTCATGCCCCATACTGCTTGCACGTTTAACTACATCTGTAAATCCAATAGAGTGTTTTGCTAATAATATTTCATGTACCGAGGAGTCAACATTTAACACCTCGTTAATCACATTAGCTTGTTCAAATGCCCGCCAGAATCGATTTCTTGGGTTGGCAAAATAATAACCCAGCTTGACAGAGGGGATAGATGGGTTCAAACCAACTGATAAAATTTTCAGCTGGTAATCAATATAGTCTGGTAGTAATTTGTCATTAGTGTTTAATTTAACCATAAACTATCAATTTTCAAGTGAACGCATTTAAGTGCTAAAGTTCTATCATCAGTGCATCGAAGTTTAGGGAGTTTGTATGGGCAAAAGCTATCAAATTACTTCTATGGAATTAGGTCCAATGGAAAATTTTGTTTATCTCATTACCGACCTAAGTACCAAGCAAGCTGCTGTTGTTGATCCAGCATGGGATGTAAAAAAAATTATAGACTATGCACACGCAAACGATATTACAATTACGGATATATTACTAACACATAGTCATCATGATCATATCAATGGAGTTGAAGAAATCCTCAATTATTCTGACCCTAGACTACATCTCCTCAAGCAAGAATCAGATTTTTGGCAAGCCGATTTAGACAAACCCACCCTACATTATGGCGGAGATAGTTTTCATATAGGCGATACTGAAATTAGTATTTTACATACACCAGGGCATACACCTGGCTCCGCATGTTATCTACTCAATGATGATATTATTACCGGCGATACTTTATTTGTATTCGGCTGTGGGCGCTGCGATTTAAATGGTGGTGATCCTGAACAAATGTTCACAACTCTCAAGAAAATGAAAAATGAACTACCTGCCGATACCATAATTCATCCAGGGCATAACTATGCAAGCAAGTCGACATCTAAATTAAGCGAACAAACTGAAGGCAATCCCTTTATGCACTTTCATAATTGTTCTGACTTTGTTGAATATCGCATGCATACGCATGACAAAATACGTAATACCCCCTATCACCCAATTACTGCGAACGATTTGTTACAGCAAATAAAATAATTTTTTATAGTTATTTTTTGTATTACGCAGATATTAGACTAAGTAACACAGTACTCACTGGGTAGTATTTGAAATTGCTGCCAGCACGTCAATTATTTCGCTGGCTTCTCCAAGATATGGTGCAATAGTAATGTGTACCTCAGGATGAAGCTTTTGCTTTGATTGCACAATTTCTGGTACATCTTCATACACATGGCGGCCAGCAGAAAGGAAGTACGGCAAAATAGTTATGTGTGTCACACCCTGATTTATAAGTGCATCAATACCTTGTGAAATGGAAGGCTCAGCTAATTCAAGAAAAGCGTGAGCAGTATACGCATATTGATCATGTACGCGTATTTTCAATGCTTTCGCCACCAACGCAACCTCTTCATTTGATTGTGCACGACGACTGCCATGGGCTACTAACAACAAACCTTTCATATGACGCTCAGACTGTAGATAATTTAGCGTGCATTCAATCACTTGTAAGCAAAAGGAACAAGCACTTGATTACTCACATATAAACAGAAGGTAAACAATCAGTCATTTTTATTGCGAGCATAAAAAAACCCGCAGTAATAAATTACTACGGGTCAGCTTCAGAAGGAGAGAAACTACAGTAATTATTATAGTGATCAGCTAAGAATTTACTGTACACGTCATCGGTTGAAATCAACCGTTTATAGTGTTTCAGATGACTGAACTGGCATTCCTGTAGAGCCAGTTAGGTCATTTTCGCTGCGGCGCAATTGATCTGCTCGGTAGGTCACCATTGCGACGCCTTCAGCATCAATTCTGATCACAATACCAGACATTCTTTGCATATCGCGTACCGTGCCATTCTCACGCACCAGAATGACCTCTACTCGGCGTCCCTTTTGCAAATCATGCTCCGGTAGCTCTACGAATAGTCCGCCCTCACTGACATTACCCTGCTTGGATTTTAATGCGGGCTTGCCTGGGCGTTTTATGATCACCTCACCATCAAGAGGCTCACGAGGACTGCGTGGGTATTTCATATTTTCTTCCATCACCTTAAAAAATGTAGATATTTGTATATTTTTTCCACATCTTGACGAAGGTTACTATAAGCATCCCGCAGCAGTGTCGACATTCCGACAATATTCCCATTAACAAGACTATTCGGTCAGACGACTAATGTCCTATGAAAAACATAAATTCAACATTTAGGCGTCTAGCCACTTTTTGAATGTCTTCCACTCCGAATCAAGAATCTCAATCCCTTTTCTGTCATCACCTGCGAAATGTCTGCGCGTGAGCACAAAACTAATATAAGGTAGCTGGTAAAAAACGACTGCAAGCAACATAAACCCAGCACCGATCAAAGAAGATGAATTTTGTAATGTTAACGCCTCCGTATACCAAAAGACTAAAGCAACAATAATTAATATTGCTATCAAACCTCCAGTCAAGGCACGATTGAGTTGCAAAAAATATTGCTTAACATCATTAGCACTGGAAGACATATTGGTAACTTATAAAGTGAATTATTTGCATCTATTATAGTCTTATGAGCTTATACTAAATAGACTATATAGATTATGGGCCAAATTCTATACCACGTTCAATAGCCATCAAACACCTAAACTATGACTAAGTCACGTAGAAACTTTTTACTTGCCTGCCTAGGGTTTACTGGCTTTGTCTATTTACAAGTTTTATCAGGTAAAAGTAAGCAACTTTATACTGCATCTGAGGACATTAAAAAACTAGTCCTCAGCGATGCAGAATGGAAACAGCAGCTTAGCCAAGACGCATACCATGTTCTCAGAAAAGGTAAAACAGAAGTACGGCGTTCAAGCCCACTTAATCAGGAATGGCGTATGGGCACTTACGTTTGCCAGGGTTGTGAGTTAGATTTATTTTCTTCTGAAATGAAATATGAAAGCAATACTGGCTGGCCAAGCTTTACTGATCATATTCATGGTCACTTAATTACTTATACTGATTTAACCGCCATTCCTCCACAGAGAGCATACAAATGCGCGCGTTGCGAGGGCCATCATGGACATTTATTTATGGATGGGCCATTACCTAGAGGAGAACGCTGGTGTAACAACGGGGTAGCACTGCATTTTGTGCCCGCGTAGACAAAATTGTATGCAGTGTTTAATAGATTGCGTGATAAAATTAGGCAGAGGTGGTAACAAAAACTACTAGTAATCCCAAACTGATAACTAAGTAAATACCCAACCCAAATGTTAGTTTATTGCGTTTTTCGTGATCGACAATTAGCGCACCGGACTTTAGCTCCTGAGAGCGTTCAAATCCATTGAACATAATAAGCAAACCTGCAAACCAAGCAACGACAACAGCAATTGTCAACAACATAATAAATTTCCCTCTACTTTCACTGCGCTAATGTAGAGTTTTAGACTAGCATGCCACCTTGCAATACGATGTGAACCAATTAACAATTTTTATTTAGATTTGAGACACATAGAGCATTTTAAATAAAAAAATCACCGTCAATAACAAAGTAAATAGCACTATATTTCTGTGTGTTAGTTAAGCCTCATAATTTAATCATTGTGTATAGATACACATAATTTTAATAAAACATTCATTTTTTAAGAACTAGTCCAAATACAAAAACAGGATTTACACAAGTGCTCATTTCAACTTAAACAAAGCAAATTATCAAAACCCCATCTAAATTAAGGCCCCGACCTCAAACTCACTCATTTTACTGTTGTGATCCTAGAGGCTGATGACCACACGCGAGCAAAAGCTCGTATCTGTTCCTGACAGTGTATTAATCAAAAATAGTGAACGAGAAGCATTGGGTTCTAGTGATATTTTAAGTTGTTGAATGCAACTAATCACCTTGGCAATGTTTGCTCATCATTGTCTTAATGATACTATTCCCCGAATTATTTGATGGCCTTCATTTAGCTATCAGGCATAGATAAAAAATAATAATAACGGCATAAAACTTAAACTGAGGAGCAAGCAATGATAAAACCGCATGGAAGTGATCAACTCACCCCACTTTATGTAGACAATGACGAGCAACGTGCCGCCTTATTAAAAGAAGCTGAAACATTACCCAAGTTACTCGTTAATTCTGCTACCGCGGCAAACGCGGTAATGCTTGGTGCTGGCTACTTTACTCCGTTAGCTGGTTACATGAATAAAGCTGATGCATTAGGCGTTGCCAACAACATGCATACAAGTAGCGGCTTGTTCTGGCCAACACCGGTATTAAATTTATGTAATGATATTTCCGCTATCAATGGACAAAAACGAGTCGCGTTGCTCGACCCTAATGTGGATGGGAACCCTGTGATTGCCATTCAAACCATTGAAAGCATAGAAGAGTTAACTGACGATGAATTAAATTTAATTACTGAAAAGGTCTATGCCACAACTGATAAAGACCATCCCGGTGTTGCCACGTTTACATCACTAGGTCGTTTTGTTGTTGCTGGCCCTGTTGAAGTTTTAAATTACAGTTATTTTGAAACCGAGTTTCCTGGCACATTTAAAACCGCCGGCCAGATTCGCGCTGAAATTGAAGAACGTGGTTGGAATAAAATTGTTGCATTCCAAACACGCAACCCTATGCATCGCGCACATGAAGAACTATGCAAGATGGCTAAGGATGCAACCAATGCCGATGGCGTTTTGATTCATATGTTACTTGGGAAGCTGAAGCCAGGCGATATTCCAGCACCAGTACGTGATGCTGCAATTCGCAAAATGGTAGAATTGTACTTCCCACCCAATACCGTCATGATCACTGGCTATGGTTTCGATATGTTATATGCGGGGCCCAGAGAAGCAGTATTACATGCCGTATTTAGACAAAATTGCGGTTGCACGCATTTCATTATTGGTCGTGATCACGCTGGTGTGGGAGATTACTATGGTGCTTTTGATGCACAAACTATTTTTGACGACCAGGTTCCAGCTGATGCATTAGAGATTGAGATATTTAATGCAGACCATACCGCATATTCCAAGAAGCTTGATAAGGTAGTAATGATGCGTGATGCACCTGACCACAACAAAGAAGACTTTGTTCTACTCTCTGGTACAAAAGTGCGTGAAATGCTGGCTAATGGCCAAGATTTGCCTATGGAGTTTGCACGGCCTGAAGTAGCTAAGATTTTGATGGAACATTATCAAAGTAGCTAGTTACATAAATATCATTAACATAAAAAAGGCGCTTAAAATCTAAGCGCCTTTTTTATTCTGTAATCTGCAATTTATATATTAAATAAAGGTCATCAAAGAAGTTTTTAACTGATTTTCAAACTTATTTAAGGAAACCTCATCTTCAGAGATCAGTGCCAGGGTTCCCTTCTTAGTATTCATTAACACGCCCTTGAACATATCATCACCGATTTTTACTTTCTTAGATCGGTCTAGAGGCTCTGGAAACACTATTAAAGTCACCGGTGCATTTTCTCCAGCAAATACAATATGCACACCCAGTTTGTCTTGAATCATGCAATTCCCAGCATGAGTTGCAACACCAATATTTTCATCAGCTATAACACCATGTGGTTTAAGCAATTGATTCAGACTCTCTAACGTGACACGTTTCTTATCCTCTAACAAAAACATTTCATCGTGCACATGTTCGAGAATAACTCCTGCGATGGCAGGCGGTGATTGCAGCGTGGTAACAGTCGCCACCGTAAATACCAACATAATACTGGCAGCGATTGCGCTCCAACTATATTTCTTTTTGCTATTTTCTTTCTTTTGGTTCATTTGATGTTCAACCATAATGCGCGCAGCTAAACCTTCAGGCACATCCACTTCTACAGCTTTCTTTAGCACAGCATTAAACTTAAGCTGTTTTTCGTAGAAAGATTTACATGCTGAACAATTCGCAACATGTTGCATAAACTCACTGCTTTTATCAGTGATATCGGTTGAAATAATTCTTCTTGCAGCTAAACAATTCATTTCTTTATCATCCATAATTATTTAACGACCCTTAATGAAGAGTTTGAAGAGGAGTCATCATCTTCTAATATCTTTCTTAACTTTTGTCTGGCTCTAAACACACGCGTCATTACCGCACCCGGTTTAGCATCAATAATCGTTGCAATCTCATCACACGAATACCCGCCGATTACTTGTAAAACCAGAGGCTCTGCATAAGAGGCAGGAATTTGGCGTAATGCAGCACGTACCGCCATGTTGTCCATATTGGCAAAATCATCATCGACTGTTGCAAATACTTCCACCATTTCATCATCAAGTGTGGTTAATTCAGCTTGTGCACTCTTTTTCTCAAAGCGACGTGCATTTTCACGTCGTAAAATAGTAAAAAGCCAGCTTTTTGCTGCCTTTGCATCGTTAAGTGAATCGATTGCACGCCATGCACGCAAAAAAGTTTCCTGCACAAGATCTTCCGCAATGGCACTATCCTTACTCAACCAGTATCCATACCGGTAAAGGTCTTTTGAGTAAGCATGTACCATAGACTCAAATCCTTGCTCTTTATTATTCATAAGTTCTAGGTCGTCGTTTTTTCCATTCTCTTTCCCATGAAGACCGTGGGTATCGTCATTATCTTTCATGTTATCAAGCAATCTTTGGGTTAATTTGCGGTGGAATTCATGATTAATCTCTGTACACTAGCACACCTGTCACTATGACCCCCCCAATAATACCGTTTATAAGGTGTACGTTGGTTGTACTGTAGTTACTGGGCTGCCCACAGTCATAGTAGAATATGCCACTAGTATAGATATACTGTTGTTAAATCGCTTAACACTATAAAATAAAAGGTTATTAATCATGGCATGTAATGTAGGTGACACAGATAGAATGCTCAGGATCTTTGCTGGCTTGCTTATTATTGGGGTCGGTCTCGCAATGTCTTCTTGGTGGGGGGTAATTGGGATTATCCCAATTTTTACTGGTATTACTGCCTGGTGTCCAGGCTACCTACCATTCAACATTAAAACTTAAGTTATTTGTCCTGCTAGCTATTATATAGTTCAACTAAAAACATACCCTACAATACACAAAAATTATTCATCGCCCTGCTAGTGTTAAGGGCACTACATTGGAAGTAATAAGCTTGGAGATTACATAATGTTCGGACTAGGAAAAAAGAAAGATTTTACTGCAACCATACTCAACACTGGTCAAACGTTTGAAGTAAAAGGTGGTATTAACTTACTACAAGCGGCACTAAATGCAGGTATTGAATGGCCTCATGATTGCCGCGTAGGTAGTTGTGGTTCTTGTCGCGCTACAATTAAAAAAGGGAAAATTAAACCGCTTAACGATTTCTCTTACGTACTTGATGGTGAGCAACTTAAAAATGGTATGGTACTGGCATGTCAATCAAGACTGTCCAGTGACATTGAAGTTGAAGTTGATTTTGAGCAAGGCGCTATAAACTAAAGCATTCGTCGAACAACGGGAGAATCAATACGAAAAATCGTCTTTCTCCCGTAGTTTGAATCTTTAAAGTCAATGCTAACTAGTCTTCTTTTTGTTGATCAGCTTCGCGATATGATAATTCAACAAGCATTTATCATTATCTGACAACTCACTTCCACGTTCTTCTAAAATTGCTTTCATCTCACGAGGATTAATCACTCGAACAACAACGGGATCATTAGCAGAACGCACAAACCATTCTGGGAATACAACCAGACATTCAACATCAATAGGCTTACCCAAGTTTGCATATAATTTATTTTCCATCCACTGTTTCACACTTTTAAGTGGCTCGATAGGGTTAGCATCTGGTCGGTAACCATTCAGAAGTATTTGTTCATTATCATAATGAATCATGGCCTCATTATTTGACGGAGTACACCAATCACACACATTAATTAACACAACTCCTGATTGGCCTGCTATAACATAGTCAATATTCTCTTTGCCAACTACAACATTTTTATACACAGTGCTACCTACTTCATTACTATGTACTTTTATAACATCTGCAAGACGTGGCTCCCCTTTTTTACCCAGGCGTAAAAAACGAAAATGATCTTTATAATCAGATAACTGAAATGCTACAAAAACCACCGACGCCACAAACAAACCCAATACAACAAAAGGCATAGGGGGTATCTGCATATACCATCGATATGTCTCCAGCAATAAAAAAGCAAATAAAAATCCTGTAATCAGGAAATACGGACGTATCCTTTGGTCTAATTTTTCACGTACGATAGTATCCTGCTGACTAATTTGTACATCATCAAGCACGTTATCGTATTCAGCTGCATTATCCGATTGCATTTAGCTCACCATGTTGTTCTATAGTTATATTATTTTTTTCACCACTAATGTTCGATTAATGATGACCGACTCCATTGGCGTGCAACATAACAACCAAATATATTGAGCTACAATAGAAACTGATAAGCGTAATTAGGCGTTGGCTAAAAGGCTTAAGTAAAACACCGGCCAAAATCCCGAACCAGCAATGAATCATTCAATATGCAGGCAATAAAAAACAACTAAAAATTTATACCACGAACAATCAGACAGTTACAAAAAAATGGAAAATCATTTTAACTATAACCATCTACTAATTAGTTAACTGGATAGTTTTTACAGACAGACGTTGTATTGCGATTAAATTTCTATATTTTCATACTTGATTACATGCGCCAGCGCATCTTCTAGCAAGGCGCGCGATTGAGCACTCGTGGCATGCAAAAATGCATGCAATTCTGCATCACGGTCATTTTTATTTTCACATTCAGCACTATAAATCTCGAATGCCACTAAACTCTTAATCAAATCAGATAAATGCATTGGACACTCACACTGAATTGAGGACGATACTCGCGCAAGACCATCCAACTGTTTAGAACTATAACGTCGTGTTGGCAGTGAATCTTCCAGATAAACCGTAGCACTATTTGAAGCAACAAGATTTTTAGAATCTCCACCACTTCTATCCATACATAATCTTGCTAATTCGTAAACATCAATTGATGAGCGAATTGCACTTACCTGAGGACTTTGCAGTTGATTGATTTCGACTTGAGAGCCAAAACCATAGAGCACAATGACATGCCAGACTCCAGATTCTTTGAGTAATTTGGACACATATTTTCTTGCGTCTTCATTAATGGTAGGTCTTTCTATAATAGCAACATGCACATGTGTATCCGGGTGTGTACGTTTCCATTCTTGCATAGAGTTAGCATGACCTAATAGTTCAATACCATTAAAATCAGCCATACCATCTTGAACCCTTAGTGGAAAGTCCTCCCCCAGTAATAATACTCTGCAGTTCTGACTTTTCGAAATTTCATGATTAGAATGATATCCGCTGGGGCCGGCACCCAGCTCACTAAGCTGAACACTGTTTTCCCATTTACTTTTAAGTTCATGAATTGGCAAGCGCGCAATCGTACCAATAGAATTACCCGCATCGGAAAGATTTTTAAGTAAAAATAGTTTGGTCAAATCGTCACTACTGTACACTCGGTCACCTGACTCTGAACGACCCGGAACAACCGCCTGATAACGACGTTCCCATGCACGTAACGTTTCCGTACCAATGCCGGTAATTTTTGAAACCGCGCCTATTTTGTATTGATCATTGCGAATTTGAGAGTCCATTGTTGAATACCTCTTTCGTACATGTATTTTTTATACACATTAAGTAAAAATATATCTTATGTACAGAATTTAATATATTTTTTCATATAAAAATATGTACAAATAATAAATATATATATTTATCAATGGGTTATATATGTACAAAAACTGTATCGGCCCATAGCTAAAAACAAGTTCAATATATAAGTAAATTGGTTCGTCCAAAATCCTATGCTTATAAAAACTAAGCTGTTACTAACTCAGCAGCCATGTCTTCTGTGTAATAAATAGTTAATCAATCATAAGCTGCCCATACAGAAACATTCTAAATGCACATTGTCAGTGCAAAACAAAATAATGCCGCTCTTATATAGTGCGCAAATGATTTTCAAAAGTACTTTTACAACTTAGTAATAAGCAAGAAAAGTTATTCCTTATGAAAATTAGCCCTTAATTTTCATAGTGTTAAGTGTTCATTTTAAAAAGCTATTCAACTCAAATTTAATTCTGGCACGGAACGTGTAAATACCAGTGCAAGGGCTTTACGCACAATGAGAATGCAAATTTATCGTTGTTACATAAAACACGCCCTCTTTTGAAACTTACAAAATTAAACATCACTGGAGAATTAAATGAAAAAGCTAAGTTTGTGGTCAGTGGTGTGTGTATTGATGATCGCATGGTCATCCAGTGCATACTCCGAGGACACTATTAAAGTGGGCGTGCTTCACTCACTATCTGGCACGATGGCCATCAGTGAAACCACATTGAAAGATACAGTTTTAATGATGGTTGAAGAACAAAATAAGGCCGGCGGTTTACTCGGCAAAAAGCTAGAAGCTGTTGTTGTCGACCCCGCATCAGACTGGCCACTGTTCGCGGAAAAAATGCGTGAGTTGGTTGAAGTACACAAAGTGGATGTAGTATTTGGTTGCTGGACATCAGTGTCACGCAAATCAGTATTGCCTGTGGTTGAAGAGCTAAATGGCTTGCTGTTTTACCCTGTTCAGTATGAAGGTGAAGAATCGTCTAAAAACGTATTCTATACAGGCGCTGCGCCTAACCAACAAGCCATTCCTGCAGTCGACTACTTAATGGATGGTGGTGTTGAACGTTGGGTACTTGCAGGTACTGACTATGTTTACCCTCGTACGACTAACAAGATTCTTGAATCATACTTAAAGCTCAAAGGTGTTAGTGAAGAAGATATCATGATTAATTACACACCTTTTGGCCATTCTGATTGGCAAACTATTGTTTCTGACATTAAGCAATTTGGCTCTGCCGGTAAAAAGACGGCCGTTGTTTCAACCATTAATGGTGATGCAAACGTGCCCTTCTATAAAGAGCTTGGTAACCAAGGGATTTCAGCTGAAGACATTCCAGTTGTTGCATTCTCAGTCGGTGAAGAAGAACTATCAGGCATTGATACCGCACCGTTGGTTGGCCACTTAGCTGCTTGGAATTATTTCCAAAGTGCTGAAAGTGACGAAAATGACAGCTTCATTGAAGCATGGCACGCATTCATTGGTAACGAAGAACGAGTGACCAACGACCCAATGGAAGCAACTTACATTGGCTTCAAAATGTGGGCTGCAGCAGTTGAAAAAGCAGGCACAACAGAAGTTGATAAAGTGCGTCCAGCTATGTATGGCTTAGAAGTTCCTAATCTCACTGGTGGTACAGCAGTAATGAATACCAACCATCATCTTTCTAAGCCAGTATTAATTGGTGAAATACAAGATGACGGGCAGTTTGAAATTGTTTGGCAAACTGACGGAGAAGTTAAAGGTGATGCCTGGACTGACTACTTACCAGAAAGCGCACTAATCGTTTCAGATTGGGCCGACCCTGCAATTAATTGTGGTAATTACAATACTGAAACTAAAAAGTGTTCAGGTCAAAACTACTAAACCTCTGACAAAACAACTTTAGTTACAATTCATAAATAAAGGTGCCCTGTATATCAGGGCACCTTACTTAATAATAAAACTGAAATGCGTTCACTATTCATATTATTAGCTTCACTGCTACTAGCACTGATAATCATGTCGCCAGTATTTGCTGAAGAAATTAGCGGTGAACAAATCAGTAGTCTGGGGAATACCGAAACTGAAACCAAGCCAAGTTTCTCTCAGTTAGTCTCTAATTTAACAACAAAAAAATTTGATGAAAAAGATCAAATTATAAAAAGCATTCAAGCATCACAGCATAAACGCTCCTTATTAGTTCTTAACAATCTACTCAAAGGAAAAATCTATTATAAAAAAGATGATAAAACCATCGTCATTGCAAATATTGAAGGCAAGCAAGCCACAATTGAAAATGCAGTGAGCGGTGAACCTCTAGGCATACTGGCAAAGAAAAAAATTAGAAAAGTAGGCATCAATAATAAGTTAAGAAGAACATTAAACCAAGCAATTGCCGAACTGAGTCTTGCAGATAATGACCCACAAGTAAGAAAATCAGCTGTAGTTGAAATGTTTAAAAACATTAACGATGAAACTAGTGCAATTCTTAAAGATAGGCTTAACACAGAAAAAAATACAGACGTAATTGATGTTCTGCAAACAGCAATATCTATTCACCAATTAAAATCTTCTAGTTATGATGAAACACTCAATGCAGTCGGAACATTATCCAGATCACTCTACCCAGAAGTTCGCAACGCCTTAACTAGTCTGCAAAAAGACTTATCCAACAAAACTCAAACACCTCAAACAAAAGAGCTAAATGAAGCCATTCAAACTTCACTGGATAGAATTCAGTCTAATATCGGTATATATAAACAAATTGAGAATATTTTCTTTGGCTTAAGTTTAGGCTCAGTATTACTGCTGGTCGCAGTAGGCTTGGCCATTACTTTTGGCGTAATGGGTGTAATTAATATGGCCCATGGCGAAATGCTGATGTTAGGAGCCTATACTACCTACATAATCCAGCAGCTATTGCCTAATCATATTGAGTATTCAATTCTCATCTCTATTCCCACGGCATTTATTTTTACTGGTTTGGTCGGCATTGCTATTGAGCGCGGTGTCATTAGATATTTATATGGTCGACCCTTAGAAACATTACTTGCTACATTTGGTATTAGTTTAATTTTACAGCAAGCGGTACGCACAATTATTTCACCGCAAAACCGTGCTGTTTCTACACCTGACTGGTTGAGCGGTTCACTAGAAATCAACCCTGCCTTGTCACTTACTTATAATCGCCTGTATATCATTATTTTTGCGCTATTGGTGTTAATTGGTTTAATGCTGTTGCTTAATAAATCCAAATTCGGTTTACAAGTACGCGCAGTTACTCAAAATCGTTCCATGGCCAAAGCAATGGGTATCCGTACCGACTGGGTTGATGCATTTACTTTTGGATTAGGTTCAGGCATAGCAGGCATTGCCGGTGTTGCACTAAGTCAGCTGACTAATGTAGGTCCCAATTTAGGTCAATCTTATATTATCGACTCATTTATGGTGGTGGTATTTGGCGGCGTCGGCAACTTATGGGGTACTTTGTTTGGCGCCATGACTTTAGGCATCGCAAATAAATATTTGGAACCATTCACAGGTGCAGTATTAGCGAAAATACTGGTGCTTGTATTTATTATTTTATTCATTCAAAAACGGCCTCGAGGTATGTTTGCCTTGAAAGGCCGTTCTGCAGATAGTTAGTGCTATGGAAAAATCATTAATACAAAGATTATTACTATCTGATACTGGCAGTAAAGTATTAACTATCGTACTGCTTGTTTCCGCAGTAATTGTTCCGGCATTAAATCTGCTTACACCAACCGATTCTGTATTTCATATCTCTACTTATACAGTCACTTTATTAGGAAAATATTTATGTTTTGCTCTGTTAGCTTTATCGGTTGATTTAGTTTGGGGCTATCTTGGCATACTAAGTTTAGGCCATGGTGCATTTTTTGCTCTGGGCGGGTATGCCATGGGTATGTATTTAATGCGCCAAATTGGCGACCGAGGTGTATATGGGAATCCACTACTACCTGATTTTATGGTGTTCCTAAATTGGGATGCTTTGCCTTGGTACTGGTACGGCTTTGATAATTTTGCTTTTAGTATGTTAATGGTCCTTTTCGCTCCTGGCATACTAGCTTTTGTATTCGGCTGGCTTGCGTTCCGATCTCGTGTCACGGGTGTTTACCTATCCATCATGACCCAAGCCATGACCTATGCACTAATGCTTACATTCTTCCAGAATGATTTTGGGTTTGGTGGTAACAATGGCCTGACTGACTTTAAAGACTTACTCGGCTTCAATTTACAAAACGATACGACGCGTTGTGGTTTATTTATAGTTTCTGCACTTGCTCTGCTTGGCGGTTACACTCTATGCAAATACATTACTCAATCACGTTTAGGCAGTTTGGTAATGGCAATACGTGACTCTGAAAGTCGTGTACGCTTTATGGGTTACCGTGATGAACATGTAAAATTATTCATATTTGTTTTCTCAGCGTTACTGGCAGGTATTGCCGGTGCTCTTTATGTACCACAGGTTGGTATTATCAACCCAAGTGAATTTGCACCGATTAGATCCATCGAATTAGTCATTTGGGTGGCGATTGGCGGGCGCGGCACTCTTTATGGGGCTGTACTAGGTGCTTTTGTTGTGAACTATGCAAAAACATTCTTCACTGCGTGGGCACCAGAAGCCTGGTTATTTATTCTTGGTGGTATTTTTGTTTTTGTAACAATTTTTATGCCCAAAGGACTGGTCGGTATTTACAACCAAATCTCAGCACATAAAAGTAAAAACAGATCACTTAAAAAACCACATTCAAATGCTCAGGAGCCATCATGAAACCTGAGTCTATACTTTATTTAAACAACGTCTCAGTCAGCTTCGATGGATTCAAAGCAATCAATGCACTTAGCCTATACATTGATAAAAATGAATTACGCTGCATTATTGGCGCAAATGGCGCCGGCAAAACTACCATGATGGATATTATCACCGGTAAAACCAAACCCGATGAAGGTGAAGTATATTTTGGTGACCATATTGATCTAACCACTATGGATGAGGCTGAGATTGCCAATCTGGGTATTGGCAGGAAATTTCAAAAACCAACAGTATTTGAAAATCACACTGTATTTGAAAATCTAGAGCTTGCATTAGAAGGCAATAGAAATATTTTAAGCAACCTTTTTTATAAATTGAATGGTGAAAAACGTGATCGTATTGATGAATCATTAGAAATTATTGGTCTTCAGTCAGAGCATCAACGTACTGCGGGAGAACTTTCGCACGGTCAAAAACAATGGTTAGAAATCGGCATGTTAATTACACAAAATCCACAAGTATTACTTGTAGATGAGCCAGTTGCAGGTATGACTCATCAAGAATCTGAACGTACTGCGGAGCTACTAACCTCTCTGGCAAACCGACATTCTGTGGTCGTGGTTGAACATGATATGGAATTTATTCGCTCTATTGCCAAACGTGTCACCGTATTACATCAAGGCTCAGTATTGGCAGAAGGTTCAATGGATAAGATACAAAGCGATCCCAAGGTGATTCAAGTTTATTTAGGCGAATAGCATGTTAAGCGTATCTTCAATCAATCAATATTATCGGGAAAGCCATACTTTATGGGATTTGTCGTTAGACGTACCTGAAGGTAGTGTCACCTGCCTGATGGGTCGCAATGGTGTCGGCAAAACAACGCTTCTAAAGTGCATTATGGGACTAGAATCCACCACAGATGGATCAATAAAATTTAAAGATATCGAACTCAGTAAATTAAAAGCTGAAAAACGTGCTATTCATAAAATTGCTTATGTTCCTCAAGGCAGAGAGATATTTTCCCAGTTAACTGTAGAAGATAATCTAAATACAGGTTTAGTCGCAAATAAATCTAAAAAATTGCCCTCAATTATTTTTGAATTGTTTCCGGTATTGAAGGAAATGATGCAACGACGAGGTGGAGACTTGTCAGGTGGCCAACAGCAACAACTTGCGCTTGGACGTGCATTAGCGATTGAGCCTGAATTATTAATCCTGGATGAACCAACTGAAGGTATCCAACCCAATATTGTGCGTGAAATTGGCGATATAATAATAAAATTAAACCAGGAGCTGGGATTAACTGTATTATTAGTTGAACAAAAATTACCTTTCGCTCGGCGTGTTGCGTCCAATTTTTGCATCCTGGAAAAAGGGAGAAATGTTGCACAGGGCGCAATGAGTGCTCTTGATAATGAATTGATTGATCGTTACTTAAAAGTATAAGAATTATGACAGGAGAAAATTATGTATTCTAAATTAGCAAGCGTAGTAAGCTGCTTGGTGCTGTCAACGTTGACTGTGCCTGCTTTAGCGCATACTGGACATACTTCAATTCCTCATATCCATGGTGGCTTGGAACTACTATTAGCAATTGTTGTTGCTGTTATAGTGTACCGCATACTTAAAAACTAATTCCCGAGTATGGTTGCTGCATTGACACCACAACAACAAATCGGCTGGGAAGCCAATCTAAAGTTGTCGTTTGCGCGTCGTCAACAAAAAACTATTTTGACCGGCAAAAAGCATAGCGGACCTTTGATGGTGCAAAAACCTTTTTACCCTGAAACCAATGGCTGTTGTCATGTTTACCTGATTCATCCACCTGGAGGCATTGTAGGAGGAGATCTAATTAAACTCTCTACATATCTAGACGAAAATGCACATGCACTTATTACAACACCAGGTGCAACTAAATTTTATCGCAGCATTGGCCCTGTTGCGACTCAAAATCAAACGATCTACTTGGAAGATAATGCCTCACTAGAATGGTTACCGCAGGAAACTGTATATTTTAATGACTGCAATGCCAACGCTAGTACAAAAATATATTTAAAAGATAATAATCGTTTTTTTGCCTGGGAGATCCAATGTCTTGGACTACCTGCGCAAAAAGAATTCTTTACTTCTGGCCAATGCACACAAAAACTTGAAGTGTGGCAAAATAATACTCCCATCTTATTAGAAACAAACAGGTTAAACAGCCAGGATGAAATACTACATGCGGACTGGGGGCTACAAGGATACAAAGCATTAGGCACTTTTGTCACCAGTGACAAACATGCTCAGGCCAGCCAGGAACAAGTTATGAGAATAATACAGCAACGCGATGATTTGATAGCATCATGCACACGTATCAATGATTTATTTATCGTTCGAGCCATGAGCACTTACGCAGAAAAAATCAAACTACTTTTTACTACTTTATGGCACACATTGAGGCCACAGATTCTTGAGATTGAGTCTAGCTCACCAAGGATATGGCATACATAAATTTTTATAGGATGTCAGGATGGAACTATCACCTAGAGAAAAAGATAAATTACTTTTATTTACAGCCGGTTTACTTGCAGAGCGCAGAAAAAACAAAGGTATAAAGCTGAATTATCCTGAGACGATTGCATATATATCATGTGCAATATTAGAAGGCGCACGTGAAGGCAAATTAGTTTCTGAACTCATGGAAGAAGGAAGAAATTTACTTACTCAAGATGACGTCATGGATGGTATTGCAGCGATGGTACACGAAGTTCAAGTAGAAGCGACTTTCCCTGATGGAACTAAACTAGTCACTATTCATAACCCTATTACTTAATTGGAAAAACCATGATCCCTGGCGAACTTATTGCACAACCTGGTGATATAGAAATCAACCAAGACAGAAAAACGCTCACAATCACGGTTGCCAACACTGGTGACCGCCCTATCCAAGTTGGTTCACATTATCATTTTTATGAGACTAACTCAGCATTGGATTTCGATCGTGATAAAACACTTGGTATGCGCTTAGATATTGCTGCAGGCACAGCAGTACGTTTCGAACCTGGCCAACAGCGCACGGTTGAATTAGTCGAAGTAAGTGGCAGCAAAACCATTTATGGCTTTAATGCTAAAGTTATGGGAAAGGTAGAATAACGTTATGAGTAAAATTAGCAGACAAGCTTACGCTGAAATGTTCGGTCCTACAGTGGGCGATAAAGTCCGCTTAGGTGATACAGATTTATTTATTGAAGTTGAAAAAGATTATGCCACTTACGGTGAAGAAGTTAAATTTGGCGGAGGCAAAGTTATCCGTGATGGTATGGGACAAAGCCAACTTTGCTCAAAAGATGTCGTCGATACTATTATTACTAATGCATTAATCCTGGATCACTGGGGCATTGTTAAAGCAGATATTGGCATTAAAGATGGCAAAATTGTTGGTATTGGTAAAGCTGGCAACCCCGATATTCAACCTGATGTAGATATCGCGATTGGCCCCGGCACAGAAGCCATTGCTGGCGAGGGACAAATTGTTACAGCCGGTGGTATTGATGCACATATTCACTTTATATGCCCACAACAAATTGAAGAAGCATTAATGTCGGGTGTTACTACTATGCTCGGGGGAGGCACGGGCCCTGCCACAGGCACGAACGCAACAACATGCACACCGGGACCATGGAATATTCACCGCATGTTAGAAGCAGCTGATGCATTTGCCATGAACTTGGGTTTTCTTGGTAAAGGCAATGCCAGCTTGCCCGCCGCGTTGGAAGAACAAGTTACTGCCGGAGCTATGGGGTTAAAACTACATGAAGATTGGGGAACGACTCCCGCGTCAATTGATAATTGTTTAAATATCGCTGAAAAATTTGATATTCAAGTTGCCATTCACACCGACACTCTCAATGAGTCTGGTTTTGTAGAAGACACTATTGCTGCGTTCAAAGGCCGCGCTATCCATACTTATCATACGGAAGGGGCTGGCGGTGGACATGCACCTGATATTATTCGTGCATGCGGAGAAGCAAACGTGCTTCCTTCAAGTACCAATCCCACGCGCCCTTATACTGTTAATACAATTGATGAACACCTAGACATGTTAATGGTATGCCATCACCTAGATACTAAAATTCCAGAGGATATTGCATTCGCAGAATCAAGAATTCGCAAAGAAACCATTGCTGCCGAAGACATTCTCCATGACCTGGGGGCTTTCAGCATGATTGCATCCGACTCTCAGGCTATGGGACGTGTCGGTGAAGTAATATGCCGCACCTGGCAAACTGCAGATAAAATGAAAAAACAGTTTGGCGCGCTGAGTGAAGACAGCGAACAAAACGATAATGAACGCGCCAAACGCTATATTGCCAAATACACTATCAACCCGGCCATCACTCACGGAATTTCACACCAAGTTGGCTCTGTGGAAGTAGGCAAACTTGCAGACTTAGTACTATGGAAGCCTGCATTCTTTGGCGCCAAGCCTTCACTTATTGTAAAAGGTGGTTTTATTGCGGCGGCCCCCATGGGCGACCCCAATGCTTCAATTCCTACCCCTCAGCCGGTACATTACCGTTATATGTTTGGCGCCTATGATAAAGCTAATTATCAAACCAGCTATACTTTTGTATCACAAGCAGCATTAGATAACGATATTACTAATTCACTTTCACTTAAGAAGCAATGTATCGCTGTTAATAACACTCGTAGTATTAGAAAGTCTGACCTGATCAATAATACTTACCAACCCAATATTGAAGTCGATCCTCAGACATATGAAGTTCGTGCCGATGGCAAATTACTTACCTGCGAACCCGCCGAAGTTGTATCATTAGCACAAAGATATTTTCTTTTTTAAACTCTACTTTAAACTCTACTGGCATGCTTAAATTCACGAGCAGAATTAATTCTCATATAGAAACAAAATTAAGCTTAACCTTGCCTTTTGAGTTAAGACAAAAAGCTCGGCTGCGTACACAACTTGATGATGGCCAAGAAGCAGGCTTATTTTTAGAACGCGGTCATGTATTACGTGGAGGTGATCAGTTAAAAGCTGAGACAGGTGAAATAGTTACAATTATTTCTGCTAATGAAAATGTTAGTACTGTAACATCAAATGACCCTTACTTACTTATGCGTGCAAGTTACCATTTAGGTAACCGCCATGTACCACTTGAAATTAAACCCGCTTACTTACGCTACCAATATGATCATGTGTTAAATGAGATGATCGAGCACTTGCAGTTAACTATTAAACAAGAATCTGCACCATTTGAGCCAGAACCCGGTGCTTATAGTCACAATCATCATTCACATACACATGAATAATTTATCTTTAATGCAGCTGCTAAGACTGTGCAGCCCTACACTTCCTATTGGCAGTTATGCCTATTCTCAGGGGTTAGAAACTGCCTGCCATAATGAATATGTTACCAGTCAGGATACATTACTTAGCTGGATTGAAGGCTTGCTCACGCATAGTATTCAACATACAGATATTCCAATATTTTCGCGCCTGTATGATGCACATCATAATAATAATCAAGAAGATATTAATTACTGGAATAATTATGTATTAGCCTGTAGAGAGACCAGCGAATTATTACTAGAAGATACGCAAATGGGTGCTGCATTAGCCAGACTACTTATCAGTTTAGGCATTGAAGAATCTAACTTATGGAAAAAACATCCATGTTCTTTACTGACCACATTTAGTCTCGCCTGTGTAAAGTGGAATATCGACAAGAATACTGCAACACATGGCCTGGTTTGGACGTGGTGTGAAAATCAAGTCAGTATTGGTATTAAGCTAATTCCGCTTGGCCAAACACAAGGACAAATTATCCTGTCAGATTTAATGTCCACAATAGAAACCTCGGTAGCAAGTGGATTGGCAATCGAGGATGATAAAATTGGTGCCGCATGCCCGGGTGCAATTATGGCTAGTATGCAACATGAACAACAATATACTCGACTCTTTCGATCGTAAACTTTTTTAATCTATTATGACTACAGAAAAACAAGTATTAAGAATTGGAGTTGGCGGGCCAGTAGGTTCCGGCAAAACCGCTTTACTCAGACTACTATGCATGCATATGCGCGATAATTACCATATTGCAGCTGTTACAAATGATATTTATACACGCGAAGATGCAGATTTTTTGATTCGACATAAAGCGTTAGATCAAGACAGAATTATTGGTGTAGAAACTGGGGGTTGTCCGCACACAGCTATCCGCGAAGATGCATCGATGAATTTAGCTGCAGTTGAGGGACTATGTGATAAATTTGGTAACTTAGATTTTGTGTTTATTGAAAGTGGTGGCGACAATCTAAGTGCTACATTTAGCCCAGAGTTATCTGATTTGACTATTTACGTGATCGATGTTGCTGCAGGCGAAAAAATTCCACGTAAAGGTGGCCCAGGAATAACAAAGTCAGACCTATTAATTATTAATAAGATTGATTTGGCGCCTATGGTAAGTGCTTCACTGGAAGTAATGGAACGGGATGCAAAAAAAATGCGCGGCGATAAGCCATTTTTATTTACAAATCTAAAAGAAGAGGAAGGACTTGATAAAGTGATCGACTTTATCAAACAGCATGGAATGATATAAAAGTGTCTAGCGCTCGGAATATTCGCTCAGGATTTATCCGATCCTGGCATATTTTCAACACGCATCATTTCTAAAGTACTTGGATACTCAGACTCATCAAATTCATACATGAGAGATTCTCTGTAGTATTCAACCACCTTATTCACGCTGCCAATAAGCTCTTGAGTAGACAAGTTCCTAGATTCTTTTTGCTTGTCTAAAAAATCAAGAATCAACTGCTCAAAAGTATTTTTACCAAAGTATTCCATATAAATGCTTTGCTTAGTCTATATAGCTTCAAATAATACTCGGATTAATTGGTAATTTATGACCAAATGTCATTTAAATTTGAGCGCTCATACCGATTTAATTCGCAAGAATTGCACCAGATGACTGGCTATCCGATTTGTTGTGCAAGGTTAGTATCAAGTCTGCTTCAGAGTCAGTTAAGCCACAAGCCTCTCTAATTTCTTCCTTACTACAACCACGCTTTGCTAATACAATTGCAGTTGAATACGGCATTTCTGGTTCCAGTGCTTCTGGTCTTAAATCCATAGTCGCATTCATTTGGTCGATCTTATTTTCAAGCTCTTGTATATGTTGTTTCATCATTTGGCATTGATCCAGCGCCATCGCATAATCTGATTTCAAACCATCGAGTTGATTCTCCACTGGAGCCTGTTTTCTAAAAAATTTTAAAAGAACTTTTTCTAACAAAGAACTTTTTTTGGTAAAGATATCTTCATCTGTAATTGTATAATTCATCATTCATCCTTTATGCAAAATCGTCAATGACATTCCCGTCATCCGCAGAAGGTTTCTGCGAGTTTTTATCTTTATCTTGTTTCTTTTTCTGTTTCTGATTATTACGATTTGATTCGTATTTTAATCTTGCTACAGAAGGCGAAACTGGTTTAATACGGTTGTTGTCCATTGGCATGTTCTCATTAAGTCACACACCTCACAAATACCTGTTATTTCTAGACTCATATTTTTCAACATCATTATTTTATGTTATCAAAACTATTTTCAACTTTAGCGCGTATTGTCATAAGCGCTTTTCCATGTATTTGAGAAACACGTGATTCACTCACACCCAACACTTCACCTATTTCTCTTAAATTCATTTGCTCTTCATAGTAAAACGACATTACCAGCCGTTCTCTTTCAGGAAGATCATCGATAATTCCTTCTAAAGCCGACGCCAACTCTTCTCGTTTATAGATTGTTTCCGGTTGAACCTTAGTGGCCATGCTTCCATTGTAATCCTGTTCAATCTCGCCATCGTCAACACTAAATATTTTTGATACTGAAGCATTCCTCAAAATTTGATTAAATTCCTCCAGCGTTACTCCCATTTCTTTAGCAATTTCACTGTCTGATGCAGTACTCAATTTCCTGTCTTCAATCTTTTTAATTGCTTGATTCATTTCACGTGCTTTTCTATGCACCGATCGTGGCGTCCAATCACCGAGTCTAATTTCATCAAGCATTGCACCACGTATACGTATGCCGGCATAAGTTTCAAAACTGGCACCTTGTGTTGAATCAAAATTTTTCGCTGCTTCAAGCAAGCCCAACATACCTGACTGGATCAGATCATCCACTTGAACAGAGTCAGGCAAACGTCCTTTTAAATGATACGCAACTCTCTTTACTAATGGCGCATGTCTTATGACAAGATCATCTTCCGATGCTTCTTGCTGTACATTTATGTACATAGTATGAGCATTCATCCTTGACTTCCCTTTATGAGTTTCTTATCCAATTTTTTATTAATTAATTTGTACTAATTGCTCTGCGAAAAACTCTAAATTTCCTGAAGAATTCTCTTCTATCTTTCTACTATTAATTTTCTTTGCTATATCTTTAAATGCCTGTGCAGACCTTGAACGCGGGTAAGCAGTTGTCACAGCTAACTGTCGCTTTACCGCTTTCTTCAAATAACTATCCTCTGGTATAGAACCCAAATACGTCACCGATACATCGAGATACTTGTTAATTACTTTAAGAATTTGGTTAAACAACATCTCACCATGGGCTTTTGATTCGACTTGATTTGAAATAACATTGACCTTGTGTACTGCATAGTCTTTACTCAACACTTTAATTAATGCATAAGCATCAGCAATTGAAGCTGGCTCATCACACACAACCACAATCACTTCACCTGCTGCTCGTGCAAAATGCACAACACTGTCGCTAATACCTGCAGCAGTATCAATTATCATGACATCAAGATCATCTCCTAATTCACTAAACGCTGAAATCAAGCCACTCTGTTCCAGGCTATTCAAGTTAGCCATTCTTTTTACACCTGATGATGCTGGTACAATCTTAATATTTTCTGGACCCTCTACCAGAATATCTTTTAATGAACATTGATTTTCCAGCACATGCAATAAATTCTTTTCTGGATTAAGACCTAAAACTACATCTACATTAGCTAAACCAAAATCTGCATCTAACAGCATCACGCGTTTATTTAATCTGGATAGACTAGTCGCTAAATTGATAGATATATTTGTTTTACCAACACCACCTTTGCCTCCGGTAATAGCAATGCATCGTATTTTATGTTCTGCAACTGATAGTTGTGCCGCACTCATTATATTTTCTCTTAACGTTGATACATTATTCAGACAATCCATTTCCATTTATTCCTTCTATTAACAATCCATCATCAGAGGCAAAAATTTCTTCATATGCATGGCCATCAATTGCCCGTTGAATTAACGAAGATGGCTCGATGCTAGAAATATCTTCTGGAACCTGTTGTCCAAAAGTTTCAAAATAGACAGGCAAATCATCCTCAATTGACACTGTCAGCACATTACCTAACTGAGATGACTCATCTGTTTTAGTTATTACACAACCATTGGGGGCACATTTTTTGAAGCCATCAACAACTTCTTTTAAGTTATGCAGCTGCGTATTAGCACTCATCAACAATAACTTATGTACATTGATCTTACTTTTATCCAAATTATTAACAAATCTTTTGATTTCTTCACCCGGTTCAATCATTCCTGCAGTGTCTATTAGCACCAGTTTTTTAGTGCTTATAATTTTCACAATACTATGTAAATTTTCCGTCCCATCAAATCGATACACTGGAATATTTAGAATTTTTCCATAGGTATCCAACTGACTAAAACCACCTACACGCTTATCGTCCAAGTTGATAAATACAACATCATCAGACCCATTTTCTATTACGTATTTAGTTGCAATTTTAGCTAATGTTGTAGTTTTACCCACACCTGTTCTTCCTAATGCCATTACTACGCCACCATCTATCTGAATATCTTTAGCAGGTGTTTTAATTCCACATGTCAACAACTCAATAACATTTCTCCATGCTGTTTCACTATTTGAGACATCGCTGATATTGGTCATAACTTGTTTACTTAATCCAACACCAAAGCCTGCATTTACTAGTCTCGAGATAAGGGAAATCCCAATAGGATTATTTTTACCCCATTGCTCCCAATCCAATAATTTTGTCTGGCAACCAAGTACATCTTTAAGGTCCCCCAACTCTTCTTGAATTTGCATAATAGAGCTCATTTCATCTGGCAATTTGCTGGTCATATAATCAGTAAAATCATCACGTAATTGAACCACTTGATTTTGCAATACCGTAAAATTCACACTACGCGCACGTTGTTGCTCTAAGTATTTTTCTTCTACTGATTTGTGTAATGCATCAATTTTGTTATTTAAAGTATCGTAAATTTTATTTCTCTCTGCGTTACTTTCAGCTTGCAATTGCATCATGCTCTGATTAATTGTTTCCAGATGCTGAGACAAATGCTTCTCCAGCATCGTGTCTATGCCATCAATGAGTTCACCGGCAATTTTTTCATTACCCTGCTGCAATATTGCGGCATTGGATTCTGCTGAAAGCTGATTCTGTTCCGTCAATTTTTGTTCAAGCACGGTTGCATCAAAATCCAGAGCGGCAATAATTTCCACACCATGGCGACTTTTTTCCGTCGAAAGAATGACAGCATCAGGCCCCAGCTCTTCACGCACTTTCTGAATCGCATCATGAATTGATTTTTCTTTAATACGTTTAATTTCCATCATTTAACTCCGCACTATTAGCCTTAAGTAGCATTTACACTGTTGCGCCAATCAAATTGGGTGTGTCTTCTTGTGTGTCATTACCTACATTTGCAACGATTTTTATCTGTTTAGATTCAGGGATTTCCTCATACGCAATCACATGTAAATCAGTGACTGTGTTTGAAAACAGTCGTGAAAGCATGGTTCTAAGGCTTTTTGACACCACTAACACTGCCGGCAACCCTATCGCCTGTAGTTTTTGTGCTGACTCTTTTACGCCAAGTTGCAGTTTCTCGGCTAGCCCTGGTTCAATCATCAAATATCCGTCATTATTTCCCTGTATAGACTTCTGCAATAACTGTTCCAGTTTTGAATCAATTGTGAAAACAGACAATTCTGGCCGCATCCCATTGATTCCTTGGACAATCATTCGGCGTAACGCCACCCGCACCGTACCTGTTAAAGCGTCAGCATCTTGACTAGTATTAGCTGCATCCAGTAGCGTTTCGGAAATAGTTCTGATATCACGAATGGAAACACCCTCTTGTAGCAGGTTCTGTAAAACCTTAGTGATAGTGCCAATGGGTAAAGCTTTAGGTACTAAATCTTCAACTAATTTAGGTGACTTCTCGCCAAGATTATCGAGTAGCATTTGCACTTCATCATAACCAAGCATGGCACTGGCATGGTCACGTAGAATTTTATTTATATGTGTGGCAATAACGGTGGCAGGATCAACCACGGTATAGCCATTACTTTGGGCATAATCTTTCTGGTTTGCTTCTATCCATACTGCATCCATGCCAAAAGCGGGATCTGTGGTTTTGATCCCTTTTAACTCACTGGAAGTTGAGCCAGGGTTAATTGCCAACTCGCGGTCCGGGTAAATCTCACCCTCACCTTCATTAACTCCAAGTAAAGTAATGCGATAATTATTAGGACTCAGGTCTAAATTATCTCTAATGTGAACCGGCTGAATAAGAAAACCAAGTTCTTGGGATAGTTTTTTACGTACACCTTTAATTCTTCCCATTAGCTGACCATTCTGCTTACGGTCAACAAGAGGTATTAACTTGTAACCAACTTCCAAACCTATTTTATCTACCGACTGCATATCCTCCCAGCCGATATCCGCTGTTTCTTCTGCAGGTGCTGGTGTATCTAACTCCTCTTCAGCTTCAACAGGTTGGCGTGACTGTTTTATATTCATCCAGTAAGCTGCGCCGCCAGCTATTGTCGCTAAGGTTAAAAATGCAATATTTGGCATACCTGGGATGACGCCAAGACCGCCCATAATGACTGCAGATACTCCCAAGGCACGTTTGTCGTCAAACATTTGTGTTATAACGTGACGACTCATATCCTGTGATGAAGATACGCGCGTTACGATAATCGCAGTCGCCGTGGATAGTAATAACGAAGGTATTTGTGCAACTAAGCCATCACCTACTGTTAACAGCAAATAATTTTGTGTGGCAACTTCAAGCGACAAGCCATGTTGTGCCATACCAATTGTAAGACCACCAATAATATTAATGAAGACTATTAATATTCCCGCAATGGCATCACCACGGACAAATTTACTGGCACCATCCATAGAACCATAAAAATCTGCCTCATTTGCGATTTCTTCACGCCGCAGTTTTGCTTGTTGCTGGTCAATAATCCCTGCATTTAGGTCGGCATCGATTGCCATTTGCTTGCCTGGCATTGCATCCAATGTAAAACGTGCACTCACTTCTGAAACACGTCCCGCACCTTTTGTTACAACAACAAAGTTGATAATGATCAGTATGGCAAACACCACAATACCTACCGCATAATTACCACCTATTACAAAATCACCAAATGATTGTATTACTGAACCAGCAGCATCGGAACCAGTATGCCCTTCTATTAACACCACGCGTGTAGAAGCCACGTTCAAACCCAGACGTAACATAGTGGCAATAAGCAAAACAGTTGGGAATACTGCAAAATCTAGCGGACGCAGTGTGTATATCGTAACTAATATTACAATCAACGATACTGTGATATTAAATGTAAACAGCACATCCAAACCAAAAGGTGGAATGGGTACAATTAACATCATTAACATCATCACCAATAGAATTGGTGTACCAAGTCCGTTTTTTATAAATGCCCTAATCATGTCTAGCGCGTTCATAATATTTAATAGTCCCTATATTCTTTAGGTATAGTTAAATCTGTTGGTGGTTTAGGATAGTTCCCAGGCTTGGCATTCTTTAACTGGAA
>Ga0207422_1002072_pt1 | contig 30201 bp, 22 predicted proteins | sample MarCyaLeptolynsp_FD_187757 | JGI IMG/M metagenome (GOLD analysis project Ga0207422, IMG submission 187757) | Marine cyanobacterial communities from Panama - species 1 Leptolyngbya sp. (SPAdes) | ecosystem: Environmental > Aquatic > Marine > Unclassified | place: Panama: Panama City | collected... | reverse complement strand
GTGGATCGCGGTGCATCAGGCCAAGCCGAACGTGCGCTACCTGCAGGCGTGGGCGGTACCCCGACTCGAGGCGGATGGCGTCGTCGAGGGCATGCCACGCGATCTCTGCCTGCAGATGCTCGCCACCATGCTCAACGGCGTGCCCGAGCTGCGCTTGCAGACCGCACGGCAGCGGGACGGGAGTGCGCGGGTGGCCGCCATCGCGCGCCGCGTTGCCGCAACACACTCGGGCTCGCCCGAGCTGGGCATGATGGTCCCCGGCCTGTTGCGAAAGGCGGGCGACTTCGACGGCGCGCTCGCTCAGGTCGCCGCCAACGAAGAAGAAAGCGGCGCGACCTGGCACAACGCCGTCGCGCGCGGACTGATCCATCGCGAGGCGGGCGATCCCGAAGCCGCCGAGCAGGCCTTTGTCGCCGCGCTGGCGCTCGACACCTCGGACATCTCGGCGATGCTCGAAGCAGGCGACACCTTTCTCAACATTCGGCGGTGGGATCGCGCGCTGCCCTGGTACGACAAGGTGCTGGCTCGGCAGCCCGAGCACGACTGGGCCAAGCCGTCGGCGCTTTGGTGTCGATCCAAGCTCAGCGCCGATCCGGGTGGCCCCGACGACCCGCACATCGAGGCGCTCGTCGAGCTGGAAAAGCAAGGCATGTGGCGGGCTCGCTCGCTCATCAACCAGTTTCGTCGGTGGGACGGCTTTCTGCCCGAGCCGTCCGATGCCACCGCCAACGCGCTGCGTAGCGTGCTCGAGGCGGAGGAACGCGGTGACAGCATGGCGATCGCGACCTCGGCCGTGGAAGCGCCCAGCAACATGACCGCTTTTCGCCTGGCTGGAATGGACGCGACGATCTCGTACAACAGCGTCGCCACTCCGGACCCGCGCGAACCAATCGCGGACATCGAGTACACGGTGTGGGAGCTCGACGGCGAGGTGCTCGCGCCGGCACTCCCGCCTCCGCCGCCCGACGTCGCCGCCGCGGTGGCGGAGGTCGCGGCGCTGGACTACGAGCGTGACCGCGTGTGGGCGGCCGCGAGTTTGATCCCACGACGGATCGCCGACGTGACGGCCGAGCAGCTCCTTTCGGTGGTGGTCCATCCGCCACCGGTCCCCCCGGGCCCTCATGCCCCGAACGTCCTCGCGTGGCTCGGCCGGGTTCAGCTCGCCGCCGCCGATGCGCTCGCCCACCTCGACGAAGACTGGAAGCCATCGAAACGACGCGGCGCCCTGATGAGCCTGCTGCACGGACCGATGGACTGGTCGACGAACGCTGCGATCCTCGCGTTGACTCGCCTCGCTCGAGCCGAGCCGGCGCTCTCGGTGGACATCGGCGAAGCGTTCGCAGAGCTCGAAGCCTCGCGCCCCGACGCCGGCGCAGTGTGCTGGGAGCAGACCCTCTACTGGTGCTGGTGCGACCTGCCGCATCTTTGGGACAAAGAGCGCGACGCACTGTGGGCGAAGTACCAAGGCGCCGCGAACACGGACTAGCCGCCAAACCGCGTGCTAGGGGCCGAATTCCGGTTGCGGAGCTATACTGTTCATAGTATCAGTACCAGGCCGATGTCCACCGAATCCGCCGTCTCAGCCCCGATCCGCCAGCTCATCGACGTCTTTTCGCAGCAGCTCCCCGAGGTCGCGTTCCCGGGCGTGAGCGCCTCGAGCCTCGCGGAGCAGGCCAAGACGCTGGAGAACACGGCCCAGGCCCTCGCGACCGCGGAGCAGGCGATGGCCGTGGCGCGCCAGGCCCACGCCGATGCCCACGCCGCGCTCAAGCGATCGGCCGAGCTCGGCATCGGGTACGCGAAGGTCTACGCGAGCGACGACGAAGCACTCCGAGAGCAGCTCGACGCAATCGATCTCAAAGGCAAAGCGCGACGCAAGCTTCCGCCCAAGCGCCGCGGTCGCAAGCGCACAAAGGCGACCAACGTGGCCGAGCTGCCGCTCGAGTCGTCGCGCGCGACGGGCTGACGGTCAGCCCTCGGGCGGGTTGCAGACCGTGCCGCCCTGGATCTGCGCGTTGGTACGGAAGGTGTTGAGCAGCTCCCAGTGATGCGGCTCGACCTGCGGGATCGTTCCGTCCTCGCGCACGTTGGTCACGTGATAGCTGTGCTGGTTCCAGATGCGTCGCGCCTGGATCCAGCGATCTTCAACGTCGCGCAGCACCGTGACCGTGGGCGCGGTCTGACCCGAGAAACCCGCGTTGGACGTGATCACGATCTCGGCGGAGCCGTCGTTGTCGACGTCCGCCACCACCGGGTACTCGATCAGCGTCCGGCTCGAGCGTCCCTGCTGCACCAGCGTGCCGCCGGACTCGTCGAACACGTAGAAGAACTGCTCGTCTCCGTACATCGCCTCGGCCCCACCGTCGCCGAGAAAGTCGAATGCCGTCCCCGACGCGATGCCGGTCATGTCGATCACCGGCGCGAGCCACTGCCATGTCATGTCCGGCTCGAAGACGCCGTACTGGTCCACTGCGCTCACGCCGAACTCTGGGTCGCCATCCCCGTCGAAGTCGTGAATGCACGCCGAGCGATGCCAGCCATTGTTGGACGGAAACGCACCGGTGGGCCGCTGCTCCTGCGCGCTGATCGTGCCGTCGTGCTCCATGATCGAGAAGCCCTGGGAGCTGTTGAGCAGGATCTCGGGCTGGCCGTCGCCGTCGAGGTCTGCCACCGAGGGAATGCCGGTGTACAGCTCGGAATGGTTGTAGACCGGCGTTCCGTCGTGGTGCCACGCCGACGTTCCGAGCACGATCTCGAGGTCGTCGTCGCCATCGAGATCGACGGCGGTGGTGGAGTTGCCGTAGCCGAGCTCGCCCGTGGGACCAGCGAAGGTTCGAATGAGGCCGCCCACCGCATCGAACATCACGTTGCCGGCGAGGATCTCGACCTGGCCGTCGCCATCGACGTCCGCGAGCGCAACCGAACCGTAGCGCGCCGCGTCCTCGGGCCACACGCCAGTGCCGGTCCACTTGTGCGTGCCGTCGTGTTCGAACGCGATCATGTTGCCGCCTGGGCTGCGGCTGACGATCTCCACGAGGCCGTCACCGTCGATGTCGCCGAGGGCCGGCGAGACCCCGCCGTCCACATCGCCGTCGCACTCGAAGTGGACCGCCCCGCTCTCGCCGTCGAGTGCGAAGATTCGCCCCGGACCCGGGAGGGTTCCTTCGTACGTGGTGACGACGACGTCCGGCGTGTCGCACAGATCGATCGAGTCGTCGCCGTTGTCGTCGGTGAGGTTGGCGACCAGCGCGAGGGTGATGCTCTCCGAGTTGCCCGGCGGACCATCCCAGGTCCACTGCACGTCGTGCTCGAACGCATCGGGCGGCGCCTGGTCGTCGCACTCGGGGACCGCGTTCATGTCGTCGGCGACGAAGCAGGTCGGCTGCGGCTGCCGACCCACGTCGTCGTCGATGCCGACGTCGAGCTTGATCTCACCGGCGGTGGTGTCGGCGCCGTCAAGACCGTCGGCGCCGGTCGACGTCGTGGCCGATGGCATCGATCCGGTCGCAACGCCGCTGGACGTCGTCGATGGTGTCCCGCCGTCGGCGCCGCTCGTCTCGAGCGTTTCTTCGCGCGGCTCCCCGCCGCATCCAAGGACGATAAGTCCGCACGCCAGCACCCGCCACATCGAGACACTGTACCTGCTGGTTCGATCGACGCCATAGCGCCAGCCCCCACAACCGGCCGGCCAGCCGACTTCCTCGGCCGTTCACCCACGCCGGGATGTTTTTTCAGCGCCGACGCAAGATCAACCCGCGCCGCGTGTCTAGGAGTTTGGGGGTTTGAGGTGTCCAACGTGGGGGCTGGACATGGAAGCGAAAGACTTGGTTCGTGGCGCGATCGCGTCGCTGCTCGGACTGACACCGGTCGGATGTGGATCGGACGACGGCGATAGCGGGCTGGACCAACAGACATCGGGCATTGCAGGCCCGGGCGACACGGGCGGGAGCGAAAGCTCCGACGACGGCGAAGAGCCCGAGCCCGACGATGGCGACGATGCCGGGACCGGAGTCGTCCCCGACAACAACGAGGTCTGCGACAACGGCATCGACGACGATGGGGACGGCACCATCGACGAGCAGTGCGCCTGCGTGGCCGGACAGACGCAGCCGTGTTTTCCCGAGGGCGCAGACGATGCGTGCCCCGGCACGCAGACCTGTTCGGGCGTGGGCGAGATCGTGTCGTGGGGCGCGTGCGAGGTCGACGTGCAAGCCTGCGAACCCGAGGAAACGACGGGCGGAGAGCCCGTCGATCCATGCGAGGCGGACGAGCTGCTCACCGCGACCCAAGTGCTGACTTTCGAGAGTCCGCTGGCAACGCTCGGCCCGTGCCCGTGGGGCCAGGCCGACAACCTCGGCCACACCAGCGGGGTGATGGCCGCTCGCCACGAGGTCTCGCAGCTGCTCGAGCCGCCGGCCGGGGCCGTCATCTGCTCGACCGAGTTCGAAGTCCCCGAGACGTCGATGTACTACGACGACCAGCTCTACATGCTGTTCAACGACGTCGTGATCCTCGCGCCGGGTGACTGGAGCGGGCTGTTGCCAGCCGAAGACGACCTGCTCATCTACGACTGGCTGCTGATCCGAGGCTTCAATGGCAACCACCCGATGGGCGAGGTCGGAGGCGGCAGCGGCGTCTATTGCCCGGGTGCGAACTCGGTATGCGAGCTACCGGACACCCAGCAAAACGGCAGCATCGATCTCGAGCTCGACGCGCCGACGCAGCAAGCCGTGCTCGAGCGTGCGGCGCTCCAGGGCCACTACACGGTAACGGTCGCCGCCACGGGAGACGACAATCCCTCCGTGGACTGCGACCACTCCACCTTCGATCTCGTGGTCACGTACACCTACGGCGTGCCGTAGGGATACGGTCGACGACGCCTACGGGATGAAGAAGCGACAGCCTTCCGAGACCTCTTCGAGCGCCTGCTGGAAGAACTCGTCGTAGCCCTCGCTGCACACGCTGCCGGTGTAGCTGTTCTCGAACTTGCCGAGGAACTGCTGCAGGCGGGTAGTCTGCTCCGCGCCGTCGAGCCCCTGCGAGAGATCGGTGCAGTCGCCGAAACGCGGCGAGCCACCGATCAGCCCGAGTGCAACTGCGTTGGTCTCGACCCCGTTCTTGGCCTCGACGATGGCCTCGAACCAGGCGTCCGGGTCGCCAATGCTTCCGCCTTGCGGCTCCGGCGGGCTCTCCACGTCGTCTTCTTCGTCGGAGATCACGAGGAACACGAGCAACGCGTCGTCGCGCACGAAGGACTCGTTGCACGCCTCGGCACCATTCATCTCCGAGGACACCGCACTGACGAGCGCGCCTGCTTGCTGCTCGACGGGATTGCCTTCGGTGCCCACGATCGCCGCACACTCGAATTCGGCGGCAAAGCCCTCCGACAGGCCGTCCATGTACGGAGCCTCCGAGGCGAAGTCGCACGTCGTCTCGCTGTCCAACGCGGACTCGGGCTTGGTGAGCAGGGCGCCGAGCGTGTAGTCACACGAAGCGCACTCGTCTCCGAGCGGACACGCATCCAGTGGGTCGGGATTGCCGAGCCCCGGATACGAGTCGGTATCGACCACGCCTACCCGAAGGTCTTTCACATCGGGGAGCGCGGTCTGCATCGCGGTGACGAAGCCCGGGACCGCATCGACCAGATGCTGCTGCTCGTCGGCCATCGACGAGGAGTTGTCGATGACGAAGAGAAAGTCGATGCGCTCGCACTCGAGCGTTCCGAGCGGCCCGCCGTCGTCGGACGAGGACTCCGAGTCGGCACCGACCTCGTCCTCCTCACTCTGATCGTCGGCGGTGTCCTCGAGGTTGATCCCCGGTCCCGCCTCGGTGTCGTTCTCGTCTCCGTCACCGCTGCTCTCGCCCTCGCGGCATCCGACCACCGCAAGCGCGGCGGCCAACCACAGTGTTTTGGTCATGTGCATCTGGCTCACCGTGCGCACTAGAGGTTGTCGTAGACGATGACGACGTTGTCACCGACGACCGGCACGTTGTTGTCGATGGTCAACGTGCACGTCGGCGCATCGTAGGTCCAGTCCGCGGGGCTCATCGGCACACCGTTGACCACGACCTGGATCGTCGTATCGTCGATGAGGAGGCACGTTCCGGACGGGTTTCCGTCCAGCACGTAGGTGTCGTTGGGCACGCCCGCCGCGATCGTGTTGGCAAGCTGGTCGAGGTCCCAGGGCGGGGGATCGCAGATCGAGATCATGTCTGCGGTCGTGCCGGTGAACTGCGACAAGCGAACGTACTCGTCGCCGTCCTCCACGCTCGTCGTACACCCGTTGAAGTTGTCCGGGTGCCCGGCGCCGAGCACCGCCGTGCCCGTGTTGCCGATGATCGAGTAAAACGCCCAGTCCTCGCCCGCGTTGTAGGTCGGGAACTCGTTGGCCATGAAGGACTGGAACCCGAGCAGAGCGCCGAAGTCCTGGGCCAGCGAGGTGTACGTGTTGGCGCCGTCGATGTAGCGGCAGACGTTGCCGGTCGTGGCCTGGTTGATCGGCCCGTCGCCGTTTTGGCAGTCGTCGGTGGGCTCGTTGTCGTTGGGCGCGATCCACGACGTGTCATCGCCATCGTCGTCCGTCGTGACGATGAAGGCCACGAAGGAGTTGGACTGCAGGTTGCTGCCCCACCCCACGCCGGTGAAGTACTGCTGGATCGTTCGCGCCAGCGCGTTGGAAGAGTGGACCATCGACTCGGACGTGCCGTTGGTGTCGTAGTGGAAGAAACCGTTGGCCGGGTTGTCGGCACAGCCGCCGCCACCCAGCGGCGGATCGACGCACATCTCGAACTGGGCCGTGCCCTGGTCCGCGATGAGGTGGAGCTGGTTGGGGCTTCCCGCCGCATCGAGGGCGTCCGCGAACGCGTTGATCTCCGACTCGACCTGAGCGATCTCGTCGGCCATCGAGCCCGAGGTATCGATCATCCAGACGATGTCGATCGGACGCGCCGTGGTGTCGGTGCCGACGAGGAAGGTCTCGGCACACGCTGGAGCCTCGCCATCGCAGTTTTCGTCGATGTCGTTGCCGCAAACCTCGGGGCCGCCCGGATCGGGCATGCACGTGTTTTCCGGCTGCGGGACGCCGCCCAAGCACATCGGCGCCATCGCTTCGCAGGCAAAGTCGCCGCAGGTCCAAAAGCCCTGGTCCTCGTCGGTGATGCCGTCGCAGTCGTTGTCCTCACCGTCGCAGATCTCCATCGACGGCGGGATCGGCGTGCACGTCGGCACCATGCCGCCGATGCAGCCCGGCACCGTCACCTGGCAGTCGAACATGCCGCAGGTGATGTCGGGGATCCCTTCGTCGGTGTCCCCGTCGCAGTCGTTGTCGATGCCGTCGCAGACCTCCATGCTCGATCCCTCGTCGGGATCGCACTCCGGGAGATCTCCGCCCTCGCAGTCCGTGACGGTGTGCTCACACGCTCCAACGCCGCAGGTCACGACGTCTTCGCCGAGGCCTTCGTCGATGTCGCCGTCGCAGTCGTCGTCGATCTTGTTGCACTCCTCGAACATCTGGCCCGCAAACGGATCGCAGTTGTTCGGGACGCCGTCGATGCAGTTGGGCTCGTCGTGGTTGCAGATGCCCAACCCGCAGTTGGTGACGCCCTGGTCCTCGTCGACTTCGCCGTCGCAGTCGTTGTCGTAGCCGTCGCAGACCTCGTCCTCGGGGAAGGCCTCGTCCTGGCACTCGCCCCACTGACCGATGTCGAGGTCGATCGCGACGCACTCCTGCAAGCCCGGCTCACAGATGCCGACGTCGTAGTTTGTTGGGGAACCAGTCCAGCAGAAGCGCAGCTCGCCCGGCTCGCATGGTCCCTTCTCTACGCCCGGCGGGTCTTCGGGCTTGGGCGGAAGCTCGATCCCACCGCTGGTGTCGTCGTCGTCGTCGTCGTCGTCGTCGTCATCGTCATCGTCGTCGTCGTCGTCGTCGTCGTCGTCACCAGAACCGCCGCCCATCGTGCCGGCGGAGTCGGTCTCGCCCGCCGTACCGTCGGCGGTGCCGCCTCCACCCATCGTGTCGTCGGCGCCGACTGTCGCGTCTTCACCACCCCCCTGGGTCATCCCGCCGGCGGTCGGTCCGTCAGTCTCGCTGACGCCCATCGTTCCCGACATGGAGTCGGTCCCCATGGAGTCGGTCCCGCGAGAGTCCGATCCATCACCGCTTTGGTTGGAAGTGTTGACGTCGTCTTCGCCGCCGCATGCGAGTGCGAGCACGAGCGGAGAAAGGAAAAGGCATGTTCGAAAGCGCATCATCGGTCCCCCCGGACGTGAAGCAGAGCCGCGACCCGCGGCGCACACATACTCGCTAGAAATCGGCGTAAAGTCCATTACGATATTCGAGATTCTGGGTGCGGCAGCCCCCTATCTGTAGTCGATCTGCGCGCAATGGCGCACTGATCGTGCGGAGGGGGCTAGTACGTCAGAAGAAAAACCAGTAATCATTATTGCATCTGCGTGGAGCCGGGGGGATTGGTTCCGCGCACTCAAACGGCTGGAGACCGCTCGATGCGCCGACTTCGCTTGCATTCATCCATTGCTCTTCTCGTGGGTCTCGTCGTTCCGGGGGCCGGCTGCTCCGACGACGACCCGGTGGGCGCCAGCGGCGACGACGGGACGTCGGGTGGCATCGACCCCACCGCAGGCCTGACCACCGGCCAGCCGATGGGCACCACCGCAGGCGAAGACGACGACAGCGGCACCGGTAGCGGCGGCGGCGGGCAGGACGACGAGACGGGCGACGGCTCGTGCACCGACGACGTGCAGAACAGCAACGAGACGGACGTCGACTGTGGCGGACCGGACTGTCCTGCGTGCGACCCCCCGCAGAACTGTGAGGAGGATTCGGACTGCTCCACCGGCATCTGTGAGAACGGCGAGTGCCAGGAGCCGACCTGCTACGACGGCGAGCAGAACGGCAACGAGAGCGGCGTCGACTGCGGCGGTGGCTGCCCCAACGCGTGCTTGCCCGGACCGGGTCCGTGCGTCGAGGACATCGACTGTGGGGACGGCGAGTTCTGCCTGGACGGCGAGTGCATGCCGTCCGACTGCCGCAACGGGATCCAAGACAGCTCGGAGACCGACGTCGATTGCGGCGGCGTCGACTGTCCCGACTGCCCCGACGGCTCGGAGTGCATCCTCGAGGAAGACTGCGAGTCGGCCGTCTGCGACATGGGCGTGTGCGCCGAACCGACGTGCATGGACGGCGTGGAAAACGGCAACGAGACCGACAACGATTGCGGCGGCGACACTTGCCCCGCGTGTCCCAACGGTGCCGACTGCATGACGGGTGACGACTGCCTCAGCGGCGCGTGCGACATGGGCACCTGCGTCGCCGACTCGTGCACCGACATGATTCAAAACGGGTTGGAAACCGACGTCGACTGCGGCGGACCGATCTGCAACCCGTGCACGCCCGACGCGGAATGCGTGGAGGATGACGACTGCGACTCCGAGGTCTGCGACGAGGCGATGGGCGTCTGCTTGATGCCGGCCTGCGACGACATGGTCGAGAACGGCGACGAGACCGACATCGACTGCGGCAACTCCTGCGGGGCAAATACCTGCGAGGTCGGCGAAGGCTGCGACGACGACACCGACTGCGTCGAGATGGTCTGCGAGCTGACCGTCTGCTCCGCTCCTGACTGCTTCGACGGGGTGCAGAACGGCATCGAGACCGGGGTCGACTGCGGCGACAGCGTTGGACCCGGCTGCCCGCTGTGCGATGGCGGCGAAGGCTGCATCTCGGACGCCGACTGCTTGTCGGGCGTCTGCGACGAGATGACCGGCGTGTGCCTCGACCCGACCTGCATGGACGGCGTGCTCAACGGCGACGAGACCGACGTCGACTGCGGCAACTCCTGCGGGATGAACTGCATCATCGGCGAGATCTGCGACGACAACGCGGACTGCGTCACGGGCAGTTGCGACATCGGCCTGTGTGTTGCCGCCGCGTGCGACGACGGCATCCTCAATGGCGACGAGGTCGACACCGACTGCGGCGGAAGCTGCCCGCAGCCCTGCACCATCGGCGTGGAGGTCACGGTCAACACCACCACGATGGACTTTCAGACCTCCCCGACGCTCGCGGTCGCTCCGGACGGTTCGTACTGGGTCGTGGCATGGACGAGCAGCCCGTTCGCGGGTGCGGCCCAGGACGGCAGCGGCTCGGGCATCTACGCCCAGATGTTCACCGCAGCGGGCGCGATGGGCGGGGAGTTCCAGGTCAACTCCGGCACGATGGGCAACCAACGCTTCGCGGACGTGGCCGCGTACAACGACGGCTTCGTCGTCGTGTGGCAGTCCGACGGCGGTCAAGACGGCGATGGCCTGGGCGTGTTTGGCCAGCTCTACGACGACACCGGCGCCACCGTCGGCGGCGAGTTCCAGATCAACCAGACCACCGACGGTCCGCAGCGACGACCGACGGTCGCGATGGACAGCGCGGGCAACTTCGTCGCGTGCTGGGACAGCCAGGCGGCTGACTACGACGTCTTCTGCCGCCGCTACTCTGCGGTGGGAGGGACGCTGTCCGGCGAAACGCAGGTCAACGCGACGAGCAGCGGCGACGAGCAGCTGCCCTCGGTCGGCCGCGACAACCTCGGCAACTACACGGTGGGCTGGCAGAGCTCGAGCGACAGCGACGGCGACGGCATCGGCATCTTCATGCGGCGCTTCAACGGTGCCGGCACCCAGATCACCGCCGAGACGCAGGTCAACACCGTCACCGCCGGCAACCAGAGTGAACCGGCCGTCGCAGTGGACGGCAGCGGCGAGTTCGCGATCGCCTGGACGTCGGAGAACCTCGACGGCAGCGGGACCGGCATCGGCGCACGCCTGTACGACAATACGGGTGCTGCGGCGGGCGCTCAGTTCACCGTCAACGACACGACTGCGGGCAACCAGCAGCGCCCCGCGGTGGCGTTCGCGACCGACGGCGACTTCTGGATCGCCTGGCAGACTCCCTTCGACGGCGACACCACGGGCGTGTTCGGTCAGCAGTACACGGCCGCTGGCGCGACGGTGGGCCAGGAGTTCATCGTCAACCCGGAGATCGAGGAGCGCCAGGAGGATCCCGATATCGGGATTCGGCTCAACACCGAGCTCATCGGGGTGTGGAGCTGGGGCGACGAGGCGCTGACCACGTCCGACATTCGCCAGGTCCGCTACGACGGCGCGCTGTGAGCAGCCGACGCGCAGAGACGATCTGCGCAAGAAGGACTCGTCGGACGGCGCCGGGCCTCATTACCCGACGCCGCCCTCCGAGGTACTCGCCGTACCGGTAGCCGTGACAGAGGGGAGGGGGTGGCTACAGCACTCGAGCAGAACTGCCGTTTGCTCCGAATCGTTCGCTTTGCAGCATGACGGGCCGGCCGGTGGGCGACCATCCGACGGCGTGCGTATTTTGGCTGCCCGGGCACATACGTCGACCTGCGTAGGACGAGGCTCGCGTCGAAACGATGGATCACCTGCGGGGCAGGGTCGCTGCGCTGCCGCTCGTCGAGTCGAGAACTGAACGCGCTGTTGTTTGTGCGAGCTGCGGCACGAACGACTCGCCGTCCAAAGATCACACCGACAACGCTGAATTTTGTCTCACGGATCGGCGGGGCCGGACCCAACTGTCCACGTCGGGGGGAGTTGCCGAGGGACAGTGATGAAGACGTATTTCGCAAGCAGCATATTGGGCGCGTTCGCAGCCACCCTTTTCGCCGTGGGATGCGATCCCACCGTGCTCGGAGACGATGACGACGGCGGGGACACCGAAGCCGGAGACACGGCCGCAACGGATGCATCCGATGATGATGACGACGACGCGGATGACGACGACGCGGATGACGACGACGACGACGACGCGGTCGACACCGGCGGAGACGATGACGACGACGACGCGGTCGACACCGGCGGAGACGACGACGACGACGACGACGACGACGATGACGATGACGCCGTCGACACCGGCGGAGACGACGACGACGACGACGACGATGACGACGCCGAGACCGACGGCGGCGACACGGAAGGCGGGAGCGACGGAAGCGACGGCGGCATGGACGACGCCGGCTCCATGTGTGATGGCCTCGACGCGGCGACCTGTCTGACGACGCCGGGTTGCACACTCGATCCGCTCTCGAACAGCTGTACCGAAGGCATGGGCCCCGGAGGACCCGGCGGCGATCCGTGCTCGTTCGTCCCGGCCGACCTCTGCGACCAGACGCCAGGATGCGCCCTCGACCCGATGACCAACGAGTGTGGATCCGACGGGATGGGCGGCGGCGGCCTCCCAGGCGGAGGCGGCATCTGCGACGCGCTGCCGGTCGAGTTCTGCGACCAGGCACCAAGCTGCATGGTCAGCGGAGGCGCCTGCACCAGCGTTTAGCGCACGTCAGCGATGACCGCGGGGATCTGAGATACTCGTTCGCCCGCGGATGCACACCGTCGAATCTTCCGTCGTCGCCGTCACGGTTTATCGCCGCGGGGCTCTGATCACCCGCGAGGCGCGAGTTGCTGTCGGCGAAGATGGCTACCCGTCGGCGGTGCAGCTGGTGGGGCTGCCGCTGACCCTCGACGACACGTCGCTGCGCGTCGAGCTCGTTGCGGAAGAAGGGACATCGGGCGTCGTCCCCACCGCGGGCGACGTCCGTGTGACGGTGGCGGTGCCGACCGCCGACGCTCGGCTTCCGCCACCGAAGGATGAAGAGCTCGAGCACGCGCAGCTCGAGCACGCCACCGCGCAGCGCCTGCTCAGAGATCGGCGCGGTGCGCTGGAACGCCTGGAGCAGGTTCGCCTCGGCGGCCGCGGTCGACCCGAGGAGGGGCACGCTCCCCAGCGCTCGCCCACCGCCGCGCGCATGGGACTGCTCGAGCTTCGTCGCCGACGGGAAGCATCGCTGCACGAGCGAATCGCCGAGGCCAACGACCAAGTCGAAGACACACGTCAGCGCCTCGACACGCTGCTCGAGCGCAAGCGGGTGGCGTCCGACAGCCGCAACACGCGAACGTTCGAGCTGCGCAAGGCGGCGGTGGTCCGGCTCGAGACCCGCGACGGAGATCCAACTCCAGCCGTGGTGCTGCGCCTGTCGTACTTCGTCAACGGCGCGCGCTGGGCTCCGGCGTACACCGTGCGCCTCGACGAGGCGATGACCTCGGGCAGCCTCGAGGTGCGCGCGTTGGTCGGGCAGCGCACCGGGGAGGACTGGCGCAACGTGGCGCTCACCCTGTCGACCGCGACCCCGCAGCACTGGACCGACCTGCCCGAGCTCAAGGCGATTCGGATCGGCCGCGCGCAGCCCGACCCACCACGAGCTGGTTGGCGTCCCCCGCCCGTCGGCGCCGACGCGCTCTACGACGACTACGACCGCGACCTGGCGCGAGGGCCGGCGCGCCCGCCCTCGAGTCGACCGCCCCTTTCGGACGCCGAGCTGCTCGCGCTCGTTGCCGACGAGGATGACACCGACGACTCGTTCGGCGGTGCTGCCGAGCGAGCGCCGAAGCCCCGCCCGGCGCCACGACGCACCTCACCTCCACCACCACCGGCCGCTGCCCCTCAACCGGCGGCCGCCGCCCCGCCGGGCAATGCTGCCCCGGCCGCGCCCCCGATGGGCATGCCGATGCCGCAGGCTCCTCCCGCGCCGATGATGGCCGAGACGCGCTCGCGTAAGTCGGGCGGCCTTGGGACCCTGGTCGGTGGCGTCATTGGAGGCGCAGCGGCAGGCGTCGCTGCGGGAGCCACGGCACTGTTCGCCAGCAGCGGAGGCGGCGGTGAAGGCTACGACGGGCTGGCTCGCGAGGAAGAAGAAACCGGCTTTGATCCGGGCGTCGTCGCGGGTCGCGATCTGCTCGACTACGGGTCACTCCAGCTGGCTGCGGCCGCTGATGCTCAACGGGGCAAGCTTCGACGCGTCGACACGCGGGTCCTCTACGAGCGCTGGGCGCTCGAACGCGTCGCAGTCGACATCATCCAGGTGCAGATCGCAGAGGCGGAGCACGCGGCCCGAGCACTCGAGCAACGGACGCCGCCGGACGGCCACCAGTGGGCCGAGTCCGAGGGCGGCTTTGACTACGCATTTGAAGCCGACGCGCCGGTGGATATCGAGAGCGCCGATCGGCTCACGTCGATCGCGGTCGCATCGCAACCCGCCGAGGTCACGCCGCGCTACATCAGCGTGCCGCGTGAGAGCCAAGACGTGTTTCGGATCGTGGCGGTCCGCAACCCTCTGGACGCGCCACTGCTGCCCGGTCCGGCGGACGTCTACTCCGCCGGCAAGTTCGCCCTCACTTCTCCCGTAGAGCTCACGCCGCCTCGCGGGCGCGTCGAGCTCGGCTTGGGGGTCGAGCAGGCGATCAAGATCGCCCGAAACGTGAGTTTCGAGGAGGACACCTCGGGGCTCATCAAGCGATCGCACGAGCTGCTGCACAAGATCGAGATCGAGATCAGCAACAATCTGCAGCGTCCGGCCACGATCGAGGTGCGCGAGCGCGTACCGACCACCCGCGAGGGGGACGAGGACGTGACCGTCGAAGAGCGCAAGGTCGACCCCGCGTGGGAGGAGTACGAGCAGGACCGGGCGCCGCTGGAGGGCGGACGCGTGTGGAAGGTCGAGGTCCCCGCGGGAGCCGAGCACAAGCTCGAGGCAACCTGGGTGGCTCGCATCCCGAGTCAGCACGAGCTGATCGGCGGCAACCGGAGGGAACGCTGACATGTCCGAGACCGCAGCCAACCTCGTGACGGGCAGTAACACCGAGCCCCGAGTGCTCGAGACGCCGATCCCGGTCGCCGAGGTCACCCTCCTCGAGGACCGTGGGCTGGTCCGTCGACGCGGCCGAATCACACTGCCGCCCGGCCGCGCGCGCGTCGTGGTCGAAGGCGCCGCGCCGGTGCTGGCGGACAAGACCCTCACCGCCTCGCTGCACCATCCCGACGGCGGGGCGCTGCCCGGCGGCGTTCGAGCCCGCGATGCCACGGTCAAACGCTGGTGGGTCCGCGCCGACGAGGACCGCACCACCGACATCGCGGAGCTCAAGCACGAGATCCGCACCCGAGTCCGACGGCGCGACGAGATTCGCCAGCGGCTGGCGCAGATCGAGAGCGAAGCGGTTGCGCTCGGCCGACTGGTGGAGCTGACCTACACCGAGCTCGCCGAGGACGTCGCGTGGGGTCGCGACGATCTCGCCGAGTCCGAGCGCGAGCTCGACGACATCGAGGCCAAGATCGCCGCCCTGGGCCTGCAGGCGTGCGGCGTTCGACGCGAGCTGCAGGACGTGCAGCGCGAGATCAAAGACCTGCAGACGCTGGCCACCGCGACCAGTCCCGAGGACGCGGACGCCCGGGCCCGAATCACGATCGAGCTGGTCAACCCGACCGACGACGACGTGCAGGCCGACCTCGAGATCGACTACCTCGTTCCGGGAGCGCTATGGCGGCCCTGCCACACGGCGCAGCTCGTCGAGGGACCCGACGGCGCAACGATCGTCATGCGCACCGATGGGTGCGTGTGGCAGTCCACCGGCGAGGAGTGGGTCGACGTTCAGCTGCTCTTTTCCACCGAGCGCCCGTCGCTCGGCGTGGAGCCGCCGCTGCTCGAGACCGACCAGCTGCACGCGCGCAAGCGAGGGAGCGACGTGCAGGTCGCCGCCCGCGAGCAGACGATCCACACCGCGGGGCTCGGCCAAGGCGACGCGCCGCAGGCCGCGGAGGAGGAGCTGCCCGGAATCGACGACGGCGGTGAAGCGGTCGAGCTTCGGGCGCGCACGAAAGCGACGGTCCCGCCCGACGGACGCCCGTACCGCGTTCCGATCGTGGAGATCGAGTCGGAGGCCGAGGTCGCGCTCGTCTGCACGCCCGAGCTCGCCGAGGCGGTCCTGCTTCGCACGCGACAGGTCAATCGCAGCCGGCTTCCGCTGCTCGCAGGGCCGGTCGATCTGGTGCGCGACAGCGGCCTGGTCGGTCGTACCTCGACGCTCTACGTCGCGCCCGGCGAGCGCTTCGAGCTCGGTTGGGGGCCCGATCGCGCGCTGCGGGTCCACCGCGAGGTCGAGCTCCTCGAGGAGTCACGTCGTACCTTGAGCTCTTGGACGCGTAAGCCACGACGCGTGGCGATCAAGCTCAGCAACGTCGGAGCCAAGCCCGCGACGGTCGAGGTCAAGGAGCGCATTGCGACCTCCGAGATCGAGAAGGTCGAGGTCGAGCATGACCACGCGAGTCGCAGTGCAACGCCGGATTCCGACGGTTTCGTGACCTGGACCGTCCCGTTGCGGGGATTCGGGCGCGAAGAGCTGCAGCTGCAGTGGACGCTGGTCGTGCACGACGACGTCACGGGGCTTTGAAGGACGCTGAAGGGCTTTGAGCCCCGAGCGGCCCGCGGTATCCTGATGGCCGATGGGGGCTTCGAGGTTGGCGCTGCGGGCGATGGTGGTGCTGGGCGCGTTGGGCGTGACGGGCTGCACGGAGACCAATCCGTTCTTCGATGGACCGGCGAACGCGACCGAGGGCACGACGGGCGACACGTCCGTCACGACGATGACGACCTCGACGATGACCACGTCGACCATGACGACGTCCACGATGACGACGTCGACCATGACGACGGCATCGACGACCGACTCGGGGAGCGACACGCTCTCGCTGGACGACACGTCGACGACCACGGGGCCCGGAGAAGGCACCGCGACGACCATGCCGGGCGACAGCACCAGCACGGGCGACGACGACGATGACGACGACAACACCACCACGGGCGGCAGCTCGAGCTCGGATGGCGGATCGACCTCGACGGGCGACCCGATGACCAGCACGACCGACACCGGGACCACCGACACTGGGACCGGCACGACCGATACTGGCACCGGCACGACCGGCACCGGCACGGGAACCACCGACACCGGCGGCTCGACCGGCACGACGTCGATGTAGCTCGGCGGCGGCGTAGGCCGAGCAGCGGGAGCAGGGCGAGCGGGCCGGGCACCTGAACGCCATCGGCGCGGACTCCCTCGGACGGCTCGAAGCTCGACGCGACGCGATCGTTTCGCTCGTGCCGGTGACGCTCCGCGGCTGATGGCGACCGGCGAAAGCCGAGGTCACGGCATCTCGGGCATCAGGTGGCAGTCCTTCCCGGTACGCACCGTGGAGACGGACACCCAGTCGTATTCGTACGTGATGTCGGGCCCGAGTGTCTCGCCGGGCTCGAGCAGGATGTAGTCAGGACGCTCGAAGCCCGTGGACCCTGGCTCCGGATCGGGATCCGGAGTCCCGCGGCCGGGTTCGCAACCGCACACCGCGTACTCGCGCGTTCGGGCGCGCTGCGTTCCCACGACGCGACGAATCATGGACCGACCATCGGTTGCGAAACCACTGGTCACGGCCACGAGGCGGTCGCGCTCCTCGCCAACGAGTGCATCGACTTCGCCGGGGTCGAGCGGCTCCCGGAACATCTGCTCGAATCCCGCTTCCGCAAGCGCGTGATTCAACGCGGCTTTGTGCGCAGCGTGGTTGAGCTCCATCAGGCAACGCGTGAATGAGCCCTGGTGGAGCGGGCTCATATCGGTGGCGCAAGCACGGCCTTGTTCGAACTTGGCGACCTCGAGCTCGGGGAAGTCGCAAGCTGCCCCGGACCGACTCGGACGCTCACCCCGCGGGGCAGAGCCGGAAATCGAGCAAGCCAGGACAGGAGCAAAGAGAAGCAGCGCGAAGCAGCGAAAAGCCAGGGAACCCATCGTCGCCGCCCGAACGTCGTAGCCGGCGTCTTGCTTACGCGATCCGAGTGTCATCCGCCGGGGTCTCACCGCGAGGAGATGCGCATGAAGCTCTCACGCACGCGGAGTCCGCGTTTCCCCGACGTTGATGTCGCTCAGCGACGGCGTCGGCGGAGGCCGAGCAGCGGGAGCAAGAGCAGGGCGAGCGGCACAGGGGACGGCGTCGCGCCAACGGTGCAGCCGCCGCCCTTCTTGGGCTCGGGCTTGGCCTTGGTCTCGGCCTTCGCGTCGGGCTTCGCCTCGGCTTTGGCTTCCGGCTTGGCCTCCGCCTTCCCGTCCGGCTTGGCTTCGGGCTTGGCGACCGGCGTGTCGTCTGCCTTGGCGTCCGGCTCCGGCTCCGCAGGCTTGGCATCCTCCGCTGGCGGCAGCACGTCGCCCGCGACGACCGGGATCATCAGCTCCTGTGCCCACTTCGCCGGATTCGCCGCCCCTGCCCCGAAGTCCTCGGTGAACAGCACCCGCAGGTGCAGGTCCTCGGCCTTGACCGACGCGGACGCCAGCGTCGTGGCCAGCTCCGTCGGCGCGGACTTCGACGTGAACTTGCCGACCTTGGTCATGAGCTTGCCCGGCGAGTTGCCCGGCGCCTTCAGATGCCCGTGCTCGGGATTGCCGGCGACCTCGAAGCCCTTCTTGGCCGCGTCGGCGAACGCGTCGTCACCGAGATCCGAGGTGGTGACCAAATACACGCGCACCGGGAACACGCCCTGCGCCTCGAGCTTGAGCGGCACGACCGCCCGCTTGCTCTCGAACGTATACGACAACGGCGGCAGCGCGCCCTTGGCCGCGAGCGATCCCTCCCCGCCGGCCTTCACCGCCAAGAAGCTCCACTCGTTGTCGACGTAATACTTCAGTGCCTCCATCGGAATCGGCGCGTAGTCGTTGCCGGTCAGCCATTCGTTGACCGCCTTGGCCCCCGCCTCACCGCGCGCCTTCATCGGCTGGATCGCGTACGGCCCGGTCTTCACCGGCTCGAGCAGCTCGAGCGGAGGCTCCGTCGCCGAGGATGCGATCGCGCCGTTCTTGGACTTCGACCGCGGCTGCGGCACCTGGCGATCGAGCGGCGCCCAGGTTTCGAGAGCTTCGAAGAGCTTGGCGTCCGCCGTCGCGTACTTGCTCGGGATCGCGGGCACCGGAATCACCAGGCCGATGCCGTCGACGCTCGAGCCCAGGTCGTAGTCGATCCGCAGCACCGTGGTCTGCTGCGTCCCGTCGTGCACGACGAGCAGTCGCTGCCCCTTTTGCGTGACCTGGCCCGAGAACGTCTTGCCGACGTGCATGCACGCGTCGGTGGGCGCGGGGGCGAGGCTGAGGGCGGCAACGAAACTGGCGAGGGCAATGATCGAGCGGCGCACGGCGCACGGGATCATCGACCAACCGCTGGCCCTCGGCAAATGCGTGCCGGACCGCGGGACAACCGGAAAAAAGCCCACGCGGTCCGGCGATGGGAAAACTCAGTTACACGAGCAGCCCTTGATGTCGCCGGCCCCGAGCGCACTCGCAAAACCGGCCGCCATTGGGTCGACCCATGAGTTGAAGAACCGCCCCTGCCCCACGCAGCACGCGGTGCAGCCTTCGGAGTTCTTCTTGGCCTCGTCGTCGGCCTGGCAAAACTCGGTCGCCTCGGCGGCGGTCACCTTTTCGTCGAGGCAGCTGCGGTACTCCTTGACCGCGGCCTCGATCCCCTTGGTGTCCTTCTTGCCCTGCTCGGAGCTCCAGTCGATCTTGGCCGACTTCATCTGGTCCCAGGAGGCCACGAACTTGGTGTGTTCGGCCTTGGCGCAGTCGGCATCGGAGCACCCGCACATCGCGCTGGAGTGATCCTTGAACTTGGAAACGAGCTCGCTATCGCAACCCGCGAGGGTGACGAGGGTGGCGGCAAACAGCAGACGGATGTTCGACATGGCTCCCCTTGGGGCCGCAGTGCGGGCCTCGTAAGCATCAACGCCCGAGGCCCGCCCAATCCCTCACCCCAAGGGAAAACAATCAGCGAAAGCGGGCGTTGCCCGTCGGATTGGTGGCCAAGGCGTTGTTTTCCATCGCCTGCAGACCGTGATCCGGGATGTCCTCCGCGGCCGCGGTCACGAGCGGCTTGAGCAGAAACGGCGCATCCGAATCGTCGGGCTCGGGCTCGACCGAGATCACCACCGTGGTGCCGACGAGCGACATCGCGGGGTCGATGAAGTCCTGACCGGGAAAGCCGGGGAACCCGAGCGGACCAGCGGTCGGACCCGCGCCGTCGCTGTCCTCGCCAACACCACCGGCGAAGCGTCCGGTCGACACCGGGCCGTCTTCGAACACGACCCAGCCCTCGTACGCCCAGCCCTCCGGCAGCTCCGGCAGGTCGAGCGTCGGCGCACCGGCCTCGGGATTGACGAACCAGATTCCGTTTGCGTAGTCATCGGCCGGCTCGCTCGTCGGCGTCTCGAGGATGAACTCGCCCAGCGCGTCGGTGAGGTCGGTACCCAGGGCCGCCTCGTCCGCGATCGAGAGCTCGGCCGAGTCGCCGTCGAAGTCACCACCGACCAGCTTGACCGCCGACGGCGCCGGATCGTCGCCTTCATCGGGCTCGATCGTGAGCACGAACTTGGTGGCACGATCGGCGTCCTCGGCATCGACATCGAAACTGTCGATTGACGCATTGCCCTCGCCATCGACCGAGAATCGGCCGGTCGAAACGGGCTCGCCGTCGACGATGATCCACCCCTCGTAGACGTAACCGTCGCCCAGAGGCTCCAAACCGTCGATCTCCCACTCGAGCGTGCGCATCTCACTGCTGCCGGCGTCCTCGCCGGAAGCATCGCTGTCACATCCGGTCAGACCAACGAAACCAGTCGCCAGGGCGACGACGAATCCAATTCGTGCGTTCATCTCCAAACTCCTCACCGCAACCTCGCGGTCGTGGAGAGGTATCCGGCCACCGCTGGCCGGTTACCGGTTTTTTGTCGATTCAGCCGGTGGGCGTCTTGGGGCGCTGCGAAACCCAGCCCGCACGCGCATCGGGAAACGCGTCCGCATAGGGCACGTACGGCTTGATGTCGAGTATCGGCGTGCCGTCCAGGACGTCGATCCGCTCGACGGTCAGCGACAGACCATCGACCTCGAGCAGGCGCACCGCCGACAACCCGATCGGGTTCGGGCGATGAGGGGCACGCGTCGACAGCAGACCTCGGGCACGCTCCTCTCCGGGTGGTCGCACCGTGTTGCGCCAGCCGTGGTTGAGGTGCAGCCACGTCAGCACCCAGACGTACTCGAAGTCGGCCAGGTCGAGCACCGCGTCTTTGGAGAAGACCGTGTCAAAGAGCTCGAGGGTCGCGCGCTCGTCGGGGCGCAGCTCGGGGTCGCTGGGCAAGGTGGCCTGCCGCGGCGTGCCGTGCCGCTCCTTGTGCGGCGACCGAACCACCCCAATCGGCTCGAGCTCGATCCGCGAGGGCAGCTCGGCGTCCTCGGTGTAGAACTTCGGCGGAATCGGGCGGGCCATCCGGGCAAGGGTACGATGACGCCGGTGAGCGAGACCACGACGACCGTCGCGTGGACGATCGAGGCCGCGGACGCGGGGACCCGCCTCGATGCCTTTCTCGCCGCCCAGCTGCCGTGGCGTTCGCGGCGATCGCTGGTGGGACTGCTCGATACGGGGGCCGCGACGGTCGAGGGTCGGCGGGTCAAGAAGTCGCACCGCCTCGCGGTCGGACAGCGAGTCGAGCTGACGGTGCCCGCGGCCGAGGTGCCCACCGAGGCAATCGCGGCGATCGAGCTCCCGATCCTATTCGAGGACGACGACCTCGTGGTCGTCGACAAGCCGTCGGGCCTCGCGGTCCATCCCGCGGTGACGTGTCCGCACGTACACGTGCTCGCTCGGCTCGCGCATCGCTACACCGTCGAGGCCCCGGCCGAGCAGTCCGAGGCCGCCGTGATTCACCGACTCGACCGACAGACCAGCGGCGCGCTGGCGCTGGCCCGTCGGCGCGAGCTCGTGGCGCACTACACCGCACAGTTCGAGCGCCGGACGGTTCGCAAGCGCTACATCGCCATCGTGCACGGGGAACCGCCGGATCACGGCGAGCTCCGGCATCCGCTACAGGTCGTCGACGGCGAGCCGGTTCGAGTCGCGCCCGGCGGCAAGCCTTCGCACACGGAGTATCGGGTGCTCGAGCGGACCGACGGATTTACACTGGTCGAGATCGAGCTGCACACCGGACGCAAGCACCAGATCCGAGTGCACTTCGCGGCGCAGGGCTGGCCGCTGCTCCACGACCCGATCTACGGACCGACGTCGAAGCAACCCGCTGATGCTCGGCTCATGCTCCACGCGGCGCGTCTGGAGCTCGAGCACCGAACCCGCGGCCCCATGGCCTTTGAAGCGCCCCTGCCCGCGGACATGCAGGACGCCTGGCAAACGCTGAAAGATCGAACATGAGCACCAACCTCGAGCACGTGCGACAGCACAAACGCCGCATGGGACTCATGCCGTGGCTGTACTTCGGCGCGTCCGAAGCGATCGCGGCTTGGGCTCGCCCCTGGCAAGCGGAGCTCCACGCCAGACTTGCACGACTCGAAGACGTCGAGCTGCATCCGAGCTGTTTCATCGCCGAAGAAGCCGACCTCATCGCCGAGCCCGGTCGCCGCGTGGTGCTCGGGGCGCGGGCGGCCGTGGGCGTTGGTGCCTTCGTGCACGGTCCGGTCCGCCTCGCCGACGACGTGAGCATCAATCCCTACGTCACCCTCGAAGGGGGGCGCGCCGGCATCGAAGTCGGGGCCGGAACCCGCATCGCCACGGGGACACGGGTGTTCGCGTTCGACCACGGCACGGCTCCGGATCAGCCGATCCGCGAGCAGCCGATCCGCTCACGCGGCATCTCGATCGGGGCCGACGTCTGGATTGGGGCCAACGCCGGCATCACCGACGGGGTGACGATCGGGGACGGGGCGGTGGTCGCGATGGGGGCAGTGGTCACCCGCGACGTGCCAGCGGGCGTCGTCGTGGGCGGCGTCCCGGCGGTTGCCATCCGCGAGCGCTAGCCGATCTGCGCTGATGACGCGGGTTCGAATTCGACGCTTAGGCGGCCTCTCGCGGCAGCCGTGCTATGGGTGAAAATCGTGCCGGATCAACGGTTCGCGGCCCTGCGAGGCCGGTTACTGGCCCCCCACGCCGAGGACCCACGCTTCGAGCTGGTCGACGATGCGCTGATTCGCATCGACGACGCTGGTCGAATCGCGAGCGTCGAGCCGGCGCCGCCCGACTGCGACGTGCACGAGACCTGGCCCGGTGCGGTGATCCTGCCGGGCTTCGTCGACGCCCACGTCCACTATCCGCAGACCCGCGTCATCGGCAGCGCGAGCGGCCCGTTGCTGCCGTGGCTGCAGTCATCCGTGTTCCCGGAAGAGGCACGCTTCGCCGACCCCGACTACGCGACGGCGGTGGCCGAGGAGTTTTGCGACCAGCTGCTCGCGCAAGGCACCACCCTCGCGGCGATCTACTCGAGCTGCCACCCCGCAGCGACCGACACCCTGCTCGCGACGCTGGATCGCCGAGGCCTGCGCGGGATCACCGGGGTGACGCTGATGGATCGCGCCGCCCCGGACGAGATCACCCTCGCCGCCGACCTGGCTCTCGCGGCGAACGCCGACCTCGTCGAGCGCTGGCACGGGCACGACGACGGCCGGCTCGGCGTGTCGCTGATTCCACGGTTCGCCATCAGCTGCACGTCCGAGCTCATGCGCGGCGCCGCATCCCAGGCAGACGAGCACACGCTGCTCGTGCAGACGCACATCTCCGAGAACGTCGACGAGATCGATCAGACGCGGGCGCTGTTTCCCGACAGCGCCGACTATCTCGGCGTCTACGAAGACCACGGCCTGGCCAGTCCCCGCCTCGTGCTCGCGCACGGCGTGCATCTCACGGACGACGAGTGGATTCGCATCGCCAAGCAGGACCTCGTCGTGGCGCACTGCCCCGACAGCAACTTCTTTCTCGGCAGCGGGTGCATGCCTCTGCGCCGCGCCCTCGATGCCGGGATTCGTGTCGCGCTCGGGACCGACGTCGGCGCCGGCCGTTCGTTCTCGCTGCGTAGGATCGCGGCCTCGGCGTACGACGCATCGCTCGTGCTGGGCGCGCCCGTCGAGCCGGAGACGCTTCTTTGGCTCGCAACTCGCGGGGGCGCACGGGCACTCGGTCAGGGCGAACGCCTCGGCTGCGTGGCCGAGGGCTACGACGCCGACTTCGCGATCGTCGACGCCCCGATGTCGACTTCGAAGGCCGGACTCTTCGACGCGCTCATCTTTCGGCACGATGCCGGCCCCGTCCGCAGCACCGTCGTCCGCGGTGCTCCGCTGACGCGGGCGTAAAAATACGTCGTTCGACGGATACCGCCCTCCCCCGAGCGCGCGCAGACTGGACTCGTGGTCGCGCCTCGAACCATCGTCATCGTCGGGATCGTCGGAGGAGCGCTGGGGCTCGCGGGCTGCTCCGACGCGGCACTCGAACCGAACGAACCGGTGTGCGATGCCAACGACGGCTTCGCACACTGCTCGCCCGAGGAGCTCGAGGCCGCCGTCGCGGACCTGGGCGGCAAGCAGGACGGCCTGTTCACCTACCGCTCCGAGTACACCAATGTGGTGCTCGTCGGCGCCACGGCATCGGGCGAGGAAGTGGTTGCGATCATCGGGACGCATTCGGTCGACTACCCCTACGTAGGGGGCGCACCGTGGGACAACATCCTCTTGCAGGTCGGTGAGCGCCAGCTGACCCGGACCGACGCCGACATCGAGGGCCTCGCGCTCGTCGGATTCGGCGGTGACGAGCCCCAGCTCGTGCTCGAAGATCACCTCTTGGACGAGGCTGGAGATCCAGTCTCGGTGCGGCTCCACTGGTCCCTGCACGCGATCTCGCCGGGCTCGCGCTTTCTCGGCCTGTGGCCGCTGGGTTTGCGCTGGCATCCGAGCCACCTCTCCGGCGCCGACCCCCTCGACCTCGAGGTCGACGGTCAGCCGCACATGCTCGCCGCCCTGCGTGGCGTTTCGGAGACCGGCGACCTACTCAATCTCCAGGACGACGACTTCGCGGTGATGTACGACGCGTTGTTCGTCGTCTCGCCCCCGGACGAGCCCGATCCGTTCGTCTACGTCGACATCGCCACGCGCACCCTGCCCTCGAGCAAGAAGTCGTCCGTCCTCGACCCACTGCTCGCAAAGCGGGCTCGCGTCGCGCTCACCGCCAGCGACGACGGCCTGGTGGAGGCCAACGCTCGGGAGATCACGGTTCCCGACCGTGACGACGAGTCCGTGGTGCGCTTCGAGGACGTGCACGACGCCGGGCCGGCCCTCGTGCGGCGCCAGGTGGTCGAGCTCGCCGACGCCGACGGGCGACCCCTGCTCGGCCTGCGCGACGTATTCCTGCCCCGGTGATCGGGTTGACGGCTCGGTCCACAACCCGTACCCCAAAAGGGGATGGGGCTGCCGGGCGAGCTCGCGGTCGGGGACCGCTTCCAGCACTACGAGGTGCTCGGCAAGCTCGGCGAGGGCGGCTTTGCCACCGTGTATCGGGTGCGTACGGGCGAGGAGGGGCCCGATCTAGCCCTCAAGCTCTCGCACGGCGCCGTGGGCCTGGGTGATGCAGCCAAGCGTGCCCTACGGGAGGTGGAGGTGCTCCGCAGCCTCACCAATCGGCACGTCGTGCGAATCCACGGGGCGGGCATCGCCCCGGATGGGCGTGTCTACATCGCGATGGAACGCCTACGCGGCGGCGCGATGTGTCAGGGCATCACGCCCGATGAGCCGATGGCCGCGCCCGAAGCTCTCGGCCTGATGCACCAGGCGTGCATGGGGCTGGCCGAAGCGCACGCCTTGGGCATCGTGCATCGCGACCTCAAGCCGGAGAATCTGTGGGTCGAGCCGGACGGCAACCTCAAGGTGATCGACTTCGGACTCGCGCGCGCGTGGGATACCGGCGGTGGGATTGGGGCCAACGTCACGATGGGCCAGGTGCTCGTAGGCACGCCGCACTACATGCAGCCCGAGCAGATGGTGGACAACCGGATGTCTCCGGCGAGCGACGTCTACAGCATCGCGACGCTGCTGTACGAGCTTCTCACGGGGCACTCGGTCTACTTCGACGACGCCCCGCTGTCGGCGGTACGCGCCCGCCTGCGCGACGACCCCGTCTTTTGGATCGACGCGCACGCCAATCGTGCACCGATTCCGCTGGCTCGACATGCCCGCACGCGCGACCTGCCGCCGTCGATCGACGCGCTGCTGGTGCGATGCCTGAGCAAGGATCCGAACGATCGGCCCCCGGATGCGGTCCAGGTCTCGATGGAGCTGGGCGACATTCTCCACTACGAGTACGGCCAGCTTCCGGGCTCGATCGTCGAAGTTGGGCTCCCGTACGGAGCAAAGGAGGAGCAGCTGCTCCTGCCGGGGTCCCACCGAATCGGCAGCGATGCTTCGTGCCAGATTCGCATGGAGGGCGAGGGCGTGGAGCCGTTTCACGCGCTGCTCGAGTGGGATGGACCACCGGATCTTCCCCGGGTCCGACCGCTTGGCGATCGCGGCGCCGTAGTGCTCGACGGAGTGCTCGTCAGACAGGTCGCCCAGCTCGATGCAGCCTCCAAAGTGGAGATCGGCGGATTCTCCCTCGCTTTTTGCCCGAGCTGACAACGGCGGCCGAAAAAAATTGACCGGTCTGCAACACTTGGGGGCCCAGTGGTGTGTCTTTGTCGATGACGGCGACGATGGGCGATACCCTCCCGGACAACCTCCTGGGCGAGCTGCAGTGGCTGCGAGCGTTCGCGCAGCGACTCGCCGGACCCGCGGACGTCGACGATCTGGTGCAGGACACGCTCGCTGCTGCGTGGCGGGCGGCTCCGCATACGGATGATGGCCGCTCGCTCCGGCCGTGGCTGGCGCGGGTCGTGCGGAATCGAGCCCGCAATGCCGCACGGGGACGGGAGCGACGAAGCCGTCGCGAAACGCTGGCCATCCACGGGGAGATCACCACGGAGCGCTCGCCGGAGGCGGACCTCGAGCGAATCGCTCTGCTCAAGATGCTGCTCGAGCTCATCGAGACGCTGCCCGAGATCGACCAACGCATCATCACGCAGCGCTACGCCGACAATGCGAACGCGACCGACATCGGACGGGAGCTGGGACTCGAGCCGACCACCGTCCGCTCTCGACTCAAACGCGCACTGACTCGGCTCCGGCGCGAGCTCGACGAGCGCTACGGGGGACGTGCCGCTTGGGCCGCCGTCGTGGGTGCCTGGCCAGGCCCGGCACCGGCGACTCCCAACACCGGTGCTTCGACCTTGAGCAAGGCCGCATTGATCGGGGCATTTGCGGGGTCGGTCGGGGCGGCGGCACTGCAACTGTGGCCCGCCGCAGCCGAGCCCGTCTCCAACGACGAGCCCGCGCTGGCGGTGGCCGTACAGGGCCCACCCGCCGAGGCTCGCCCCTCGAAGACCATCCCCCGTCCCGCTGCGCGCGATCGGTGGGAGGCTTCGCGTCGTTCGATCCTCGCCGCGAAGGACCGCCCGGCCCCTCGAGACGGCGAGGACTCGACCCCCGCGTCACTGCTGGCCCTGAGCAACGCCCAGCAGGGTGTCTTCGACGCGTGTGTGGCTGACCTCGGGTTGAAGTCCGGCGAAAACCTGACCCTCGAGTCGGACGTGATCGGAGCGCCCGGCGTCGGCCTGATCGTGACCGATGTGCGGGTCACCGGTGAAGGCCGAGCTCGCGAGGACCTCGTCGCGTGCCTGACCGAGAGCATGTACACCCTCGAGGGACCGGCTCCGTCGCGCTTTGTCGAGACCACGATGACCTTCGGCTGGGGTCCGCCGCCGAACATGCCCGCTCCGCGACCGCTGCCCGAGCCCACTGCCCTCGACGCGAAGGCGCTGGAGTACGTCGAGGCGCGACGCCAGACACTCGAGCCCACGCTCGAAGCATGCCGCGCCGAGGCTCCCGACGCCGATGGCCGCGCGTCGCTCCGAGTCGTGCTGGGCAAAGGTGGCGCCGTGAAGAAAGTCCGCTTTGCCGAGACCACCCTCGACATCGGAGTCATCGACTGCATGGCCGGCGCGATGCTCAGCCAGTGGAGCTTCGACGAGCTTGCTGCCGACACCGTGCTGGCGATCGAGGCCGAGCTTCCGACGGCGGACTGACGGGGTCGAACGCCCCGTAGTAGCGTGTCGGCCATGCGTAGAGCGCTGGCTTGTGCGTTGCTCCTCGGTTTGGGCTGCGGGCCCAAGAGCTCGACGACTTCGACGCCTCCCGGAGGCGCCGCGCCGCCGACCTGCCCACAAGACCCAGCAAGCGACGCAACCGAGGTCGCGGCCGCGGAGGACGAGAGCCCGGAACCGGAACCGCCGGAGACGCTGGACACCGATGCCATCGACACGTACCTGCGGGCCCACGCGGCGCTCCCCGGCCAGGTCGGCATGTCCGTCGCGGTGATGAAGGATGGCGAGGTCGTGTTCGCTCGCGGCTACGGGACCGGGCGCGTGGGCGAGGATGAACCGGTCACCCCGAACACCACGTTCGCGATCGCTTCGATCTCCAAGCAGTTCACGTGCGCCGCGGCCTTGCTCCTCGAGCAGGACGGCAAGCTGAAGATGCGTGACCCGGTGGGGAAGTACTATCCCAAGCTGACGCGCGCCAAGGACATCACGCTGCTCGACGCGCTGCACCACACCGCCGGGTATCGGGACTACTACCCGATGGACTACACCAGCGAGCGCCAGAACGACCCGATCGACGGCGACGCGCTCATTGCCGAGTTCGGCACGATGCCGCTCGACTTCGATCCGCGCACGCGTTGGAGCTACAGCAACACCGGCTACGTGATCGTGGGCCGAGTGATCGAGCGACGCAGCGGCAAGTCGTACGGTGCGTTCTTGAAGAAGCGACTGTTCGATCCCTTGTCGCTCGAGCACACCTACGCGCGCGAGGCCGAGCTCCGTCCGGGGGCGGCGCACGGCCACGGGGCGTTCGCGCTCGGACCCCCGGAGCCCTATCCCGCGGAGGGTCTGGGCTGGATGCTCGGCTCGGGAAGCCTGTGGTCGACACCGACGGATCTGCTGCAGTGGGACCTCGCGCTGCACGGTGGCAAAGTGCTCTCCAAGAGATCGTACGAAACGATGGTCACGCCCGCGACGCTCGAGGACGGGCGGGAAACCAGCTACGCATGTGGACTGGGCATCGCACGCGAGCAGGGCGAGACGGTCGTGCGGCACAGTGGTGCCGTCAACGGCTACCTGTCGATGAACATGTTCGTCCCGCGAACGCGTTCGGGCGTCGCGGTGGTGGTCAACTCGCTGGCCGCCGACCCGGGCAGCGTCGCCAAGGGGCTGCTCGACACCGTCCTTCGCGAGGGTCAGCCCACGCCGGAGGTCCCCGAGATCGATGGGCCGCCCGCGGACCAAGTGGCCAAGGAGCTGCTGGTCGCGATGCAGGGGGGCACGCTGCCGCGGGCGAAGCTCTCGCCGGAGTACAACGCTTTTGCGACCGACGAGCGCCTCGAGGCGGCGGCACCTGCCCTCGAGGAGCTTGGCGCGCCAGTGCTCGTCGAGGTGCTTCGCACCCGCGAACGCGGCGGGATGGAGGCCGCGGTCGTCGAGTTCACGTTCGCCACCACGACGCTGCGGGCGGTGATGTTCAGGCGCCCCGACGGGATCGTCGACCAGTTTCTACTGCGGCGCTAGCGGTCCCGTCGCTCGGGGAGCTCGAGGATCTCCAGGTCCTGCGGGTTGGTCACCATGGCGTCAAAGAGCGTCGCGACCCCGCCGAGCAGCTCGATGCCGACGAGTCGGTCCTGGCTCGGCACGACGGCCGTGATCACGCCCCCGATGTCGACAGCCATCGCGGGAATCTCGGTGCCGAGGTCCTCACCCGCGGTCGTAAACAGTGAGACGGTGCCGCCGGTGTCGATCTGCATGATGTCGACGGGTGACGGCGTGTTGGCGATCGAGAACAGCTCGGTGCCCGGGTCGTAGATGATCCCCTGCGGGTTGGACAGACCGTTACCACTCGCGAAGGTCGAGGTCGCGCCCGTCCCGATATCGGCTCGCATCACGCTGTTGCCGGGCCCCGTCGTGATGTAGACGCCGTCGGCCCCGTCGTGGGTGACGTCGGCGATCTGGAAAGTGTCCCCGAAGTCGGTCACCTCGGCGACCGCACCGTCCGCCGGGTCGACGGAAACCATGCGGGTCGTTCCCCCGCCGGTCAGCACGACGTAGACCATTCCGTCCGAAGCACGGACGAGGCGCCGAGCGTCCGGGTCATAGCCGAGCGCGGCCATACCGATGTCGACTTCATTTTGCAGCGCGCCATCGAGGCCGGCGAAGAACAAGACCCGGTCGGTCGCGCCCTCGGACTGCAGCGCGTAGACCGTCGTGCCGTCGGGCTCGACCGCCAGCGCCAGCAAACCGCCGTAGCCCGCATCGTTGCCGACGAGCTGCACTGGCTCC
>Ga0207422_1002071_pt1 | contig 30206 bp, 12 predicted proteins | sample MarCyaLeptolynsp_FD_187757 | JGI IMG/M metagenome (GOLD analysis project Ga0207422, IMG submission 187757) | Marine cyanobacterial communities from Panama - species 1 Leptolyngbya sp. (SPAdes) | ecosystem: Environmental > Aquatic > Marine > Unclassified | place: Panama: Panama City | collected... | reverse complement strand
CAAACAGCGACAGCGGCACGACCGACCAGATCACCAGCGGTTGCCGCAATGCGTTGAACAGGAAGATCACCACCAGGATCATCGCGCCAAACCCGAACGGGACCGCGCTGGCCAATTGGCCATTGGCCTCAGAGCTCGATCCCGACTCACCGTCCCAGGTCAGCGAATAGCCTGGTGGCAGTTCGATCGCTTCGACCAGCGGCTGCACACGGGCTTGCAAATCGCCGGCGATCACACCCGGCGCCGGATCGGCCTGTGCCTTGATCGACCAGACATTATCGGTCCGACGCAAACGACTGTCGCGCCATACTGTCTTGATCCCATCGGTCACTTGCTCAAGCGGCACCGCTTGGCCGCTCTGGCCCAGTATCTGGATCGAGCCAATGCCAGAAACATCGCGCCGTTCATTGAGCGGAGCGCGCGACATGATCGGTATGAGGTCATCATTCTCGCGATAGACCCCGACCTGCTGCCCAGAATAATTGCGCGCCAAGGCCTCTCCGACATCAGACCGGCTGACCCCGGCGCGCCTGCCCTTCACTTCGGAATAGACCGGTTCAATCGCGGGCACTGGCTGACGCCAATTGTCCTTGATCGCGATCGCTCCGCCATCGGCCCGGTATATGTCCTGCGCTTCGCTTGCCAATTGCCGCAGCACTTTGGGATCGGGCCCGGCAAAGGTCGCTTCGATCTTTGAACCGCCACCGGGACCAAGGACAAACCGCCATACCTTGCCCTGCGCCTGCGCAAAATTCTCGTCGATATAATCCTGCACTTGAGGGATCAGATCATCGAGCCGGCGATAATCGTCCAGTTTGATGAGCATTTGGCCATAGGCACTGTTTGTGCTCTCAAACTGATAGACGAGCATGTAGCGCAACGTTCCCCGACCCACCAAGGTGTGGACGTGCTCCACCCCTTCCAGCGTCGCGATATGCTGTTCAAGCTCGCGCAGATCGGCGTCGGTCATGGTGATGTCGGTGCCTTCGGGCAGCCAGTAATCAACCACCATTTGTGGCGTGGTCGAAGCCGGGAAGAAGCCCGGCGTGACATAGAAAAACCCCATGACAGACGCGAGGAAGATGCCCACCGCGCCCATGATCGTCGCAGCCTTGCGCCCGATCAGATAGCCAACCACGCCCTTGAAGCGCTGCATCAGACTGCCCGTTGGCTTTTCCTCCGCCGGAGTGCCACCGGCATCTTCGTGATGCCGGTCTTCGACCGAGCTGAACAGCATGCTGCACAGGAACGGCGTCAGCGTGATGGCAAAGATCCAGCTGTAGAGCAGCGAGATCAGGATCACCCAGAACAGGTCACCGGTGAACTCGGCAGTGTCGCCGGGTGCTAGACCGATGGGCGCGAAGGCAAGAATGCCAACCGCGGTCCCGCCCAGCAGCGGCCACATCGACCGTTTGACAACCTCGCTGGCAATGTCGACCAGCTTGCGGCCTCGCTGCACGCCGATCAGGATTCCATCGGTCACCACAATGGCATTGTCGACCAACATGCCCAGCGCGATGATCAAAGCGCCGAGCGAAATCCGGTGCATCGGGACGTTGATGAAATACATGGTCGCCAAAGTCGCGGCGATTGTCAGCAGCAGGCCAATCCCGATCACAATGCCCGATTTGAGGCCCATGAACAGGATCAGCGCGCCGATCACGATGGCCAGCGCGATCACGACATTGACGACAAAGTCGGACACCGATTTGTCGACGATCTTGCCCTGATGATAGAATTCGTGGAGCTCCATGCCCGCAGGTCGCTGGCCTGCAATCGCGTCCAGCTTGGCCGTGATGTCCCTGCCGATCGCGACCACGTTTGACCCCGACACGGCGGCGATCCCGATCACCAAAGCCGGCTCGCCATCATAATAGGCGATGAATTCGGGCGGGTCGCGATAGCCGCGCGAGACCTCGGCGATATCGCGCAATTGCACCACGCTGCCATCGCTCGACGAGACCAAGAGATTGCTGATCGCCTCGACCGAGTCGATGTCGCCGCTGGGCGAAATGATCATGCGCTTGCCGTCGATATCAACGGTCCCGCCCGATACGACCGTGTTCTGGGTCGACAATTGCTGGAATATCGCGTTGACTGTGGTGCCCAGGGCCGCGGCGTTCTGGCGCGTGATCTCGACATAGATCACCTCGTCCTGCTCACCGGCAATATTGACCTTGCCTACTCCCGGTACCGCCAGCAGATCTTGCCTCAGCGTCTTCGCATAGCGGCGCAATTCGGCCATCGAATAGCCTTCGCCGGTCAGCGCGTAATAGATCCCGAAGACGTCACCGAATTCGTCGAACACTTGCGATGCGCCGGTCCCTGGAGGCAAATCAGCGGCCGCGTCAGCCACCTTGTTGCGCAGCTTGGTCCAGATGATCTGAAGCTCATCCTTGGACGGCGATTCCTCGAATTTGATCTCGACCGAAATCTCGGAAAATCCGGCAGAAGAGACCGACGTGATCTCCTTGACCTCGGCCATCTCCTGCAGCGCTTCTTCGAGCGGCGCGGACACTTCGCGCGCCACTTCTTCCGGACTCCCGCCAGGATAGGGCGTGAAGATCTGCGCCTGCCGGATGGTGAATTCGGGATCCTCGAACCGCGGCATATTTCCATAGGCAATCCAGCCGCCCAGCAAGGACAGCACGATCACGATCCACATGATCAACCGGTTGCGAATGCTATAGGCGGCGATATCCAAGAGCGGTCGTCTCCAGGCCTATTCTTGCCACGGACGGACGCGCTGTCCGGCCTGTAGATAGGCCCCACCAGTGGCGACGATAGTGTCACCCACAGCCAGTCCGGAACGCACCGGGATGGTCGCCCCCACGCCTTCCTCAAGCGTCACCTCGCGACGCTCAATCGTGCGATCACGCCCGGTGACAAGCCAGACATATTGCTTCTCACCCTCTGCCATGATCGCCGAGAGCGGGACTTCAACCGTGGCCGGTGCATCGGGCTCTTCGATCTGTTCAGTGGTGAAGAACAAAGTCGCTGTCATCCCGTTGAGCACCACCAGATCTGCCGGCGGGGTGAAGCGGAAATGCCCTTCAAATGTCTGGGTCGCATTATCGGCCTGCGCGGTCGATTCCCGAAACACGGCGGGGAAGCGGCGGCCCGGCGCGGCATCCAGTTCGATAAACGTGTCGAAATAGCGGATCCGGTTCGAATTCAGCACAAAGCTGGCTGGCACATTGACCACCGCTTCCACCGCGGCGCTTTGTAACACGAGCACCGATTGCTGAGGCGCGACGTTTTGGAATTGTTCGACCCGAGACAGGCCAACAAACCCGCTAAACGGCGCGCGCAAGACGGTGTCTGACAGGTTCTTCTGTGCGGTATCGAGCGAAGCCTTCGCGACCTGGCGCTGCGCCAACCGGCTTTCGACCACGCTCTGCGAGATCGCGTCTTCCTCAATCAGGCGTTGAGCGCGCTCATACTCACTGTCAGCGTTGCGATATTGTGCTTCGGCCTGTTCAACAGCCGCCTCAAAGCTCCGCGCGTCGAGCCGCGCGATCACTTCGCCGCGACGCAAAGGGGAGCCATCGATGGCATTCCATTCGACAATCTGCCCGCCAACCTGGAACGCCAGATCGGTGGTCCGAACCGAGCGCACAATCGCTGGCAGGCTGTTGACCTGCTCGGTCGATGCCTTGGTCAAAGTCAGCAATTTTGCCGGCCGCGGTGCTGGCTCCGTTTCTTCAGCGACGGGCGCGCCACACGCAGCCAGCCCCAATGTCAAGGAAAGCGCCAGTAATTTCAGTGTGTGTCGCATGTGCACCCGACCCCGCGATTCGCGAACCGGCACAATCTATAGCAGGATCGGCGATCAGCAATCGGGAATCGCCGATGATAGGTGCGGGCCCATATCAGGTCGTTAGGCTTGCAGGATTTGCTAGCCTGACTAAACGGGCCGGATGACAAATCAGCCTTGGCATAGCCGCTTCGCCCTGACTCTGGCCCTTTTGCTGCCAGTCTATTTCGCTGTCGCAGCGCTCGGAACCAAATTCGGCCTGTGGTCGTGGCAGATCGGGCTTGGCTCGCTGATCATCGGCGCAGGACCGTTCCTGCTGGGCATTGTCGCGCTGGTCGCAATCGTCGCCTTCGTCCTGTCGGTTCGCAAGGCTCCGCGCACGGGTTGGCTGCTTGCCGTGATCGCGCTGGCCGTTCCGGTCGGCATATTTGCCATGCTCGGCAATGTCTCGACTGTCGCGGGTGCCAACCCGATCCACGACATTGCCACCGACACCGCCAGCCCGCCAGAATTCTCAACGGAGTTGGTTGCTCTGCGCACCGAGGCAGGGTCCAATCCGCTCAAGGATTACGCCGCAGCGGGCGAAGACGGAACTACCCACGGTGCGCTGGTCAGCGAGCTCTATCCTGATCTGACCGCGTTGCCCGTTGGCGATGCCAGCACCGAAGCGACGCTCTCCGCAATCGCTTCTGGCATGGGGGATATTGGCCTTACAGACATCAAGACCGACATTGCTGCGGGCACCGTCGAAGGTGTCGCCGAAACCTTCTGGTTCGGGTTCAAGGATGATGTCGTCGCGCGGGTCGCTGACGGAAAGATCGATTTTCGCTCGGTCAGCCGCGTGGGCCAGTCTGATCTTGGCGCAAACTCTGCCCGGATCGAAGAATTGAGCGCTGCAGTTGAGGCCCGCTTGAGCGAGTGATCACTCGCCGAATTGTTCGATCGCCATGGCGCTGCGCTGGAATACGGTGAGCACGCATAGGGCAGCATAGCCAAAGGCTATCGGAACGAAATAGGCCGGGAACAGCGCCATCGCGATGAACACGGCGATCGTCTCTGTGCCTTCGGCGAGGCCAGTCGAATAGAAAAAGCTCTTCTTGCCGTGAGCGCTGGTCTCCACGCACCGCTCCGCCGCAATCACCGCGAAGGCCAGGAAGCTCACTCCGGTCAGTACGAAGCTCGCCACCAGCACCAAGGCGGCGAGAGTGTTGGCTGGATCGAGCACGCCAAAACCGACCGGGACCGATACGTAGAACGCGAAGTCTGCGACGATATCGAAATAGCCACCAAACGAGGTTGGGCCGCGTGCCCTTGCGACTGCCCCATCAAGTCCATCCAGAAGCCGATTGAGGACAATTAGAGCCAGTCCGAGGGTCAGGTGGCCAAACGCGATCGAAACCGCTCCAGCGAGCCCTATGGCCAGCCCGACGAAGGTCAGCATATTGGCGGTGACTCCCAAGCCGGCCAGCGCCTGACCCATGCGGTTGAGCGGCGGATCGATCAACGGGCGGAGCTTAGCGTCGAGCATGGTCAGCCGCGTCCTAAAGCTGCCAAGTAATGAGGCCGATCCAGGCCCCGGTCATAGCGGTCGCGATATTGCCTCCGATCCAGCTCTTGATCCCCAGACCGGCGACTTCGGCACGCCGTTCAGGGCACAAAGTGCCAATCGTTGAGACGAGCAGACCGACACTTGCCAGATTGGCCACACCGCAGAGCGCGTAAGTGACGATCAGCAGGCTGCGCGGATCGAAGGTCTCACCAGGCAAAGCCGCCAGCTCAAGATAGGCGACATATTCGTTGAGGATCGCCTTGGTGCCCATCAAGCCGCCCGCGGCCTGCGCCTGATCCCATGGCACGCCGATCAACCACATCAGCGGCGCGAACAGCCACCCAAACACGCGCTTGAGCGTGATCGGTTCATCACCAACCAGCGGCAACAAAGCGAGGATCTGATCGGTCAGCGACACCAGCGCAAACACCACGATGATCACCGCGATCACCGCGAGGAACAGCTGCATCCCATCCATCGTGCCTTTGATGATCGCATCGATGCTGGATTCGTATTTGAGGCCCGGCTCTTCGCTGTCTTCGGTCGCGGTTTCCGTCTCAGCCTCTGCGTCTCCCGGGACCATCAGCTTAGCAATCAGCAGCGCGGCGGGCAGCGACACAAGCGAAGCCGAGATCATATGACCGACGGCATCAGGCACCGTCTGCGAGAGCGTGGTGGCATAGAGGATCAGGATCGCGCCGCTGATCGTGGCCATGGCGAGAACCATCACCTGAAACAGTTCAGTCCGGCTCATCCGCGAAAAATAGGCGCGCACGACCAGCGGGCTCTCAACCACACCCAGGAACATGTTGGCGCCGCCGGACAGACCAACCACACCGCTGACCTTGAGCGTCCGACGCAGCAGGAAGGACAGTCCGTTGACCGCCCAGCGCAGCAAACCCCAATGCCACAGCAAAGCAGCCAGAGCGGAGAACACGATCACCAGAGGCAGGATCTGGAATGCGATCACCACCGGCGGCGCGACACCATCCTTGAGCTCAAACGGAAGCGGCGCGCCTCCGAGATATCCAAACATGTAGGACGAGCCGTCCAGCGTCGCGCGTTCGATCGCCGCGACCCCATCATTGGCAAGCGTGACAATGTCCCACACGATTGGCACGCGGACGATCAGGATGGCCAGCAACGCCTGCAATCCCAGCGCTCCGAGAATCCATTGCCAGCTTGGCCGATTGCCGCGATTTTCAGAAATTGCCCAAGCGGCCATCACCAGCACGGCAATGCCTATCAGTCCTCGCAACTGGTCAAAAACTTCCACTTACGCAGCCCCTTGAGCGTGGTTCGCATTGCTTGTTGCCGAAAAGAGCGGCCAAGGCCAGCTCAGCCTGCGCGCGCCAGGCTAGCCGCGGCGCCAAGCGTGATACTTCTCGAGCAGGTCCAACACCTTTTCGGGCTTGTGCGCCTTCTTCCATTCACCGGCCGCAAACTTGTTGGCTTCGGCCATGGTTGGATAGGAGTGGATCGTGCCGAGGATCTTGTTGAGACCCAGCTTGTGCTTCATCGCAAGCACATATTCGGCCAGCAACTCGCCAGCATGCGCGCCGACAATCGTGGCGCCAAGGATCTTGTCCTTGCCGCCAGGTGGGGTCAGCACTTTGACGAAGCCGGCAGTCTCGCTTTCGGCAATCGCGCGATCAAGGTCGTCGAGGTGGTATTGCGTAACCTCGTATTCGATGCCCTGCTCTTTGGCTTCGGTCTCATTGAGGCCCACCCGCGCCACTTCGGGATCGAGGAATGTCACTGCGGGGATCACGCTGTAATCCGCCTTGAAACGCTTGAACTGACCAAACAGTGCATTGACGCTGGCAAACCAGGCCTGATGGCTGGCGGTGTGGGTGAACTGATACGGCCCGGCCACATCGCCGCAGGCATAGATGTTGGGGAATTTGGTGGCGAGAAATTCGTCGGTGACGACGGTCTTTTCGGTGTCGATCCCGAGATCTTCGAGTCCATATCCTTTGAGCCGCGCGGCGCGGCCAACAGCAACCAGAAGCACGTCAAACGGCACGGTGACTTCCTGCCCGTTGTGCTCGGTGACGACCGAACCGTCGGCAACGCGGACAGCGCGGTGATCCAGCAGCACGCGCACGCCCGAATCCTCGAGCGCGGTCTTGGCGAGCGCAGACACATCTTCGTCTTCGCGGTTGAGCACGCGGTCGGCCATTTCGATCTGGGTGACTTGCGATCCAAGCCGCGCGAGCGCCTGGCTCAGCTCGCAGCCGATCGGGCCTCCTCCAAGGACTGCCACGCGCGCCGGCGCCTGGTCCATCTCCGCAAAGGCATCCCACATCGTGTCGCTGGTTAGATAATTGCTCTCAGCAAGACCCGGGATTGGCGGCACAAACGGTTCTGCACCGGCAGCGATCACGACGGATCGCGCTGTCAGCCGCTCCGTCCCGCCATCATTGCGCGCCACCTCAACCGTCCATGGATCGACAATCTTGGCATAGCCTTCGATCACATCAACGCCGAGACCGGTGTAGCGTTCGACACTGTCGTGCGGTTCGATCGCGGCGACCGCGCCCAACACGCGTTTGATCGTTTCCTTGAACGGCACTTCGGGTTCGGATGCCTTCAGCCCGTATTTGTCGGCATGGCGAATCTGCGCCGCAACCTTGGCGCTCTTGATCAAAGCCTTGGAAGGCACGCAGCCAGTGTTGAGACAGTCACCGCCCATCTTATTGGCTTCGACCAGCGTGACTTTGGCTTTCACCGTCGAAGCGATCAGCGACGAGACCAGGCCGGCCGAGCCCGCGCCGATCACGATCATATTGCGATCATAGCTTTTGGGCCGAGTGAAACCGGCATAGACCTTGCGACGTTGCAGCCAGCCAATGATGCCCTTGGCGATCCACGGCACGATCGCGAGGAATACGAAGGATCCGATCAGGACTGGCGAGAGCAGGCCCGACGTGTCTTCGATTTGCGCGAGCTGCGTGCCGGCATTGACGAAGGCGATGGTGCCAAGGAACATCCCGATCTGGCTGACCCAGGCAAAGGTCCAGGTCTTGATGCGCGTCAGACCCATGACGAGGTTGATCACGAAGAACGGGATCGCGGGGATCATCCGCAGCGTGAAAAGATAGAACGCGCCATCACGTTCTAGCCCTGAATTGATGGCTTTCAGGCGATCGCCAAAGCGGGCTTCGATCGTGTCGCGCAACACATAGCGCGAGGCGAGGAAAGCGAGCGTCGCGCCAATGGTCGAGGCGAAGGAGACGATGATTGTGCCGGTGACGACACCGAACAGCGCGCCTGCCGCCAGTGTCATGATCGCAGCGCCAGGCAGCGAGGCAGCGGTGACGGCAACATAGATCAGGAAGAAGATCGCGATGACCAACACCGGATTGTCGGCGTAGAATGTCTTGGCCGAGTCAACCTGAGCCTTGATCCCTTCAATCGTGAGCACTTCGCCCAGATCGAAGAAGAAATAGGCTGCAATCAGCGCGACGAGCGCAAGGATGATGGCTATCTTCTTCATGATGTCCCCTTTGTGCTGCTCATTCGCGCATATCGAACGCGCGGTTACACCCCTTGAGCCAGCTTTGCGTAGGATGCAGTCCAGCGTTTGTCGATCCACTGTTTGAGCCGGTGCACCCACTTACCCTGCGCGGCGAGCGGCCCGTATGTGCCAATGGCTGACCCATTTCCGGTCGCGAGAAGATAAAGGCTGGCAGGCCGCGGAACATAGGACCGGACCGGTTCCGCGCCCTTCAATGCAGAGCGAAGATTGGTCGCGATGACAGGACCGGCATGGACTGCGTGCACGCCCGAATGCGTCACAGCAATGTCCTGGCGCGCGGCAATGTCACCAACCGCAAAGATCGATGGATGCGAAAGCGAGCGCTGGTGCGCGTCGACGGCGATGAATCCATCAATGTCGACAGCGAGGCCGCTCTCCTTTGGCCAATCGGGCGCTCCGCTGCCCAAAGCCGCGACGATCACATCGACATCCGCGAGGTCGTTTGGGCCAGCCTGAAGCACGCCATCGCTCAGGCTTGCGTCCTGCTCGACCAAGGCAATGCCCTGTCGTGCGAGCTCCGCACGGACCAGTCTCCGTCCCCATCCACCAAAGCTGGGCAACAGACCTTCGGTCCCCGCGATCAGTGTGATCATTGCCCCTGATGCGTGCGCATGATTGTTGAGGGCAAAGGCCAGCTCCAAACCACCCGCTCCACCGCCTATAATTGCGATCTGAGCCGCTTTTTCAGGCCTTGGCCGGGTCAGGGTGCGAAGCCCCTCCAGAAAGCCCTCAATCGGCCTTACATCCAGGATTCTGGGGTCCTCACCCAGCACGTTTCGCGCCCTGCCTATCCCGCCAGTGTTGATCGAGCAGATATCGAAGTCGAGTTCGCCATTGTGCACGGTCTGCACACGCTGCTGATCGGGCTCAATCCCGATGCAGCGATCCTGGACAAAGCGCATACCCGCTCTCTTGGCGAGTGCTGCGATATCGACCCGTCCCTCGGTCTCGTCATACTCGCCAGCGATCCATCCCGGCACCATGCCCGAATAGCGCAGATGACTGTGTGGTGAGATCAGCGTGGCTCGCTCGGTCGGACGACCATTGATGATCCAATCCGCCATGACTGCAAGGTGCGAATGTCCGCCACCGATCAACAGTAATTTGCGCTGGGCGACACTCATCGAGCGGATTGATCGCCAATCGCGTCGACGGTGTCAAACTCCGCGATCCGCAGGTGGATCGCTTGGATCGTGTCAGAGTCCCTGCAGTTCGGCCTCTTCGATAATCCGCTCGACTTCGCCAGCGAAGCGATCATGCCGTGCGGCCTTGGCCAATTGCACGCGAGCCATGTCGCGATTGCCCAGTTTGATGTCGACCTGTGCGGACAGAATGGTCGCCGGAATGTAGCGCGCAAGCGGGGACGAAAACTGTTGGAGAATGTCCGCGCTTTTGCGGAAATCACCTTTGGCGTAATGCAGCCGCGCATTCTGGAAATTGAGCAGGCCAAAATCCGGATGACGTGCGAGGCCGGATACGAGCGTGTTCTCTGCAGCAATCGTCTGGCCGAGGTCCAATTGCAGGCCCGCCACATTGGTCACGGGCAGAGCGTGATCGGGGTAGTCTTCAGCCAGGGCCGAGTAGATCTCCAGCGCCTTGACCAGATCGCCATCGCGAATGGCCAGTTCGCCCGAGATCAGTCGGGCTTCGTAATGCGCGGGATTGGCTTCGAGCGAATAGCCAACCGCGTCGGCCACCTTTTCCCAATCGTCGAGCGTTTTGAAATGGGCGGCTGCGCGGGCGTGGATTGTCGCGGAATCGGGATAAAGATTGACCGCTTCGATCAGCACGTCGATCTGATCGTCAAGCGACCCTGCTTCCAGATGGGCCCATAGCAGCGCCGAATAGAGTTCAGCGCTCCATTCCTCTCGGTTTTCCTCGGCCTCAAGCAATTCGATCGCATTCTCGGCCTTGCCGCGGACCACGAGGCTGCGCGCCTGCAATTCCAGCCGCTTGACCGGATCAAGATGCTCATCGCCGATTTCGTTGAGATAACGCTCAGCGACATAGCCATCCGAGAGGTTGAGCATGGTCTCGACCAGCAGGACGCGCGCATCATCATTGCCTGCGTCCTGATCGAGCACGCTCAGCAGCTTGACCCGCGCCTGGCTGAATTCCTTTGCATCATAGGCGGCTTGAGCCGACGCAAGACTCGCCGGTTCCTGCTCGGAACAGGCGGATAGGCACAGCGCGCTTGCCGCAATCAGGGTCAGGCCATGAAATCGCATGGTCAGGCCTTTACCGCGATCAGATTGGGATTTGGTTTACGCGCAAAAGGAAAGGCCGGCCCCAGACGAATGTCTGAGCCCGGCCATTGTCATCCGAAAACCGATTGGTTTGTGGGATTATCCCTTCTTCTTGTCGCCTGATTTCTCAAGCTTGGCGACCAGCTTGCGGCCACCGAGGACACCGGCTGCGCCGAGGCCGAGGAACAGCAGGCCGCTTGGCGCTGGCACCGGAGTGCCGCCCGAGCTTGACGAGCTTGAACCGCCAGACGTGCTCGAGCTGCTGCTTGAGCTAGAGCTGGTGCTTGAGCTGCTGCCCGAGCTTGACGATGTGGTTGAACCACCGCTCGATGACGAACTGGTCGAACCGCCCGAAGAGGTTGAGCTGTAGCCACCGCTGGTGCTGGTGCTGCTTGAACCCTTCTTGGAAGATCCCTTCTTGGAACCCTTCTTAGAGCCCTTCTTGGTCTTCTTCGCCTTGTTATCGTCGTCGTCGCCGTATTTGTCGCCGTAGTGATCGTTGTTGTTCGAGCCCTTCTTGGAAGAACCCTTCTTCGATCCCTTCTTGGACTTCTTGGCCTTGTTGTCGTCGTCGTCGCCGTAATTGTCACCGTAGTGACCGCCGCCAGAACCGCCCTTCTTGGAAGAACCCTTCTTGGAGCCCTTCTTGGTCTTCTTGGCTTTGTTGTCGTCGTCGTCGCCGTAATTGTCACCGTAGTGACCGCCGCCAGAACCGCCCTTCTTGGAAGAACCCTTCTTGGAGCCCTTCTTGTTCTTCTTGGCCTTGTTGTCGTCGTCATCACCGTAGCCGAAGGCGGCATCGATGTCTGACGCGTTGAAGGCCAGCAGGCCGTCTACGCCATCGATTGAGCCGATGCTGTTCGGAGCTGGCGCTGGAAAATCAACCGCGCCGGCCGGCGTTGTCGAACCGACAAAGCTTACCGCGACCGCTGCTTGCAAGAACGCGTTCTTGGATAATTTCTGGGACTTCATACTGTATTCCCCCAAAACGAAACGAACTGTTCGACAGCGCAAGATCGGGTTAGCTGCCGGATGACTAATGCCCCTCATCACGCGGATTCAGGGGTGCGAGCAACGCGCTTGAGAGCGCTGTCTCGCGATGGGACGACCGCGCGTGACAGCCTTAATTTTCAATCCGCTTGGAAAATTTGAACAAATACCGGTGCTTCTCTGGAATATTCATGCGCTCAGCGTCGGAAAGTCCCAGTGCTGCGTGCGATTCAAAAGCCAGAGTGTCGGTGAACCACGGCATCGCATAGGTGAAATAGAGCAGCGGCCTCCCATGGGTGGACGCGCACGGCATGCCGCCATGATAGGTGCGGTAATCCAACACCAGCGCGCTACCCGCTTTGGTGTAAACGACCTCGGACGGGCCTTTCCAATTGTCGTCCTTGCCGGTGGTGTGGGTGCCAGCCCAATATTGCGTGCCGCCCGATTCCTCGTCGAGATCAATCAGCGGAACCAGGATTGTGGTCGCATAGAGCGGAACATTGGCGTTGCCCGGATCGGTGTTGAACAGAAGCGGGTGTTCACGGTGGATGTGCTGCATGCGCGCGCCGGCATGGGTCACCACTCCACCAAAGGCGTGCAGAACCGGCTTTTCGCCCATCATGCGCGTCATCAGATCAACCAGAACCGGGTTCGCGAACACGGCAGGATCCTCAAACGCGCCGCGAATCCGGATTGGCACGGTAAAGCGCTTGTCGCCCACATTGTTGGGCTTCCCAAGGCCTGAACTTTGCCATTCGCGCGCCTGGCGATCGAAATCTTCGCGCAAAGCCGAAACCAGGTCCGGGCTGATAATCTGGTCGATCAGAACCGCGCCTGTCTTGGTCAGGATTTCGCTCGATTTGTCGATCACCTTGGGATCGCTGAACGCAACCGTGAGGTGCGGATAGGGCGTGGCGGCCGCGTCATCCGCAGCCTTTTCTTCCTTCGGAGCAAACTTGTCGGCGATCAGGCGCTGAGTGGGTGCGAAGCTGCCATCCAGTTCGAGCGACTTCTTCGCCATAGCTTGCGCTTCGTCGAAACGATCAAGCCGCAGCAGGGCCAGGGCATGGACGAAATGGCGTTGAGCGGTGGGGCCAAATTCTTCGCTCGATTGCTCGATCAGCCGCAATGCGTGATCGTAAAAGCCCAGCTTCATGCACAGATGCGCTACACCGCAATCGAACGAAACCGGAGTGCCATCGGGGAAAAATGACCGATAGGCCTCCATATACATCTCATAGAGCTGCACCTCGTCATAGGCGTCCTCGCCCTGTTCAAGCTGGTGGAACAGAAACGGCAGGCACGCCTCGGCGATCGCAGGATCGTATTTCGAAAAGCGCACCCACGCCTCAACCTGACGGATCGAAGCATCGGTAACTGTTTCTTCGACCAGCTCGCTCAGCTCATGCGCATCGTAGGGATAGAAGTCCTTAAGATAGCCCTTGGCCGTCCGCATCGTGTCCGAAAGGTCGATACCGGACCAATTGTCCCGGCCCGGCAGAACCAGGGCACCACAGCTGAAATTCGCATCACGATGGCGCTGGAATTGGCTCTTGCCACCATGCGCTTCGAACAGCTGATCGAAGATGTGAAAGTTGGAATAATGCGCGAAATAGCTATCGAAGATGAAGGGGCTGTTGAGGTCAAAATCATCGGGATGGGCATAACCCAGTCCTCCACACAACAGCATCAGCGGGGTTGTGCGGTCCATGAAGCTCTCAAGGAACTCAAAACCGATTTCGGGGACGACGATGTGATAATCGTCCTCTTCGTCGGATTCGTCCGCGTAGCGCTGGATAATCGTGTTGAGCAACGGGTTGCTGCTGGCATCACCCTTTAGCGGATGCGACTCGAATTGCTCGGTCACTGTGGTGAAAGACGTGACAGGATTGTCGAGGAAGCCCGCGTCTGACGAGATCAGCGACATCGAGACCTGTTCAAGCTTCTTGTCGCGAACCCGCAGCAGGTTCGACGGAATGGAATCGAACAGATAGTTGGCGATGATGATCGTCGGCCTGCCGGCATAGGCGCCGGGAGTGAGATCACCGTCAGCGGTGCGGATCACCGGTTCGCGCTCGACCAGCAATTGTGCGAATTCCAGAACGCCACTCTCGATCAGCGGTTGGAAGCGATGCTTGGCTGACCAGTTGGCGAGATTGCGCTGCGCGGCGTCTGTCAGGAGATAGGTGAATTCGGGGCATTCCTCGCCATCAGCGAAGTGATAATTGAACAGCCGATTGAGGAACTGCCAGGCAAATCGGCCGCTTCCACCGCCCAGTTCAATCACGATCGGCGGTTCGCTGTTTCCTTCTTCCATCAAGTCGCGGAAGAATGCTGCGACGATGCCTGCGTAGGTGTCGGCCGTGTAGCAATTCGCCGTGCTACCCTGCGGCACGATCTTCTGCTTCCACGCCTCAGGGCCCTGATCCTCATAGAAGCGCTGCAACAGCTCCCAGGCCAGAGAGTCCCTTACGGGTGTAAGTTTTTGAATTCGTCCCACGTATGACGCTCCCGAACACGATTGTCTGAGCGCGCCTCCCGTGGAGATATGGTTAGCGCGCCGGAAACCGCGTTAGAGACGTAAGGTAAAATAAGCGTTTTCGTGGGTTTGGACCCTGTCCTGCTTGCTATCTGGCACAGCGGACCTCCAGAACGCCGCGCCAGTGCAATTGGGGGCCCCTTTGCTTCAGCTGGTTAGCCAATCACTCACCCAGCTGATTGTCGCCACCATAACCAGCAAGAAGGTCGAAGCGGCAAGCGCCAGTGTAAGAAACTGGCGTGTCGCTTGCTGCCAAGGTCGAAGTTTCTTCTGGCGGGCCACTCATCTCGCTCCAAGGAATGGTTAGGGGACTGGAGACACCAGAGAAGCCCGGTGCCTCCATCTCGCTGATCTTTAGAAGCCGATCGCCACGCCGACGCGACCGCCGGTCGTGTTTTCGGCGGTCGATCCGCTGATCGCCCCAGAGACATAGATTTGATCGGTCACGCGGCCAGTGATCGCGCTGCTAAAGCCCTGCTCGCCATTGTAGGTTGAGAGGTTGAAGGACATCGACCAATCGCTGTCCGGCACGATCATGGTGCCCGACATCGCCATGGCCGCCGCGATCCCGCCATTGGATTCGCGGCGATTGTACGCCACGGCCTGTTCCAGCGCGCTGGTCCGTCCGTCGAGAACGTTGATCCGTCCATCGAGTGTTGAGAGCGTGCTGATATCGAGCGTCGAAGTGGCCAGATTGCCGAAAGCATCGGTGGTGACCAGGCTCAATGCCCCCTCTTGCGCCGCGCGGCTTGCTTGGGACGTGATGCCAGGTGCGCGCACCCGGTTGATGGCAGAACCAAGCGCGATCAGATTGACTTCGTCGGCAATGGCATCCGGACCGATTGCAACCGCACCCGGCGCCGTTGCCTGAGCATTTTTGCCGATCGCGATGGCACCGTCACCCACCGCGCTGCTGTTCAGTCCCAGGGCAACCGCGCCAAGTCCATTTGCGGTGTTGCCCGCTCCAATCGAGACCGCGCCATCGCCGCTCGCCTCGTTGCCAGCGCCTATTGCTACTGACTGTCCGGCCAAGGCGTTTGCCTCGTAACCGATCGCCACCGAGCCATTGCCTGCAGCAGAGGCGAGAGGCCCGGCTGCGAGCGCATTCTCGCCACCGGCGACAGCACCACCGGCATCGGAATTGACGGCGAAATACTCCAGCTCCGCTTCATTCGCCTGAGCCTTGGCCAAGGCGACATCCGCGTCCGCCTGGGCGTCCATCGCGGCGCTCATCGCGGCATCGGCATCGGCCTGCGCTTCAACAGCAGCCTCAAACGCCTGCTCGGCGGTCTGCTGGGCCGTTGCCGCGTCGTCGCCTGCCTGCATCGCGGCAATCTGAGCCGCGCGCGCTTCATTGCGGGCCAAATCAGCGGCAGATTGCGCAGCGACAGCCTCATCAAAAGCCAGATCAGCTCTAGCCTGCGCGGCAGCGGCATTGCCAAGCGCCTGGTTGGCGGTTGACTGCGCGTTCGCGGCACTGGTCGCGATGGTTTGCAGCTGACCATAATTCGCTGCATCGGTCGATTGCGTTCCATCGGCAACATTGGTGACGCGGCGTTCGTTGCCGGCGCTGCCAACCGAAACGGTGTTGGCTTGATCAGCGACGGATTCCGCACCAATCGCGACCGAATTGTACCCCGATGCGACGGCCCGGGTCCCCAGCACCGTCGAAAGCGCTGCCTGCGCGTTGGATTGATACCCAACCGACGTAGCAAAGTTCAGATCCGCCACGGCGCGTGAACCAATTGCGGTGGTGCCCGCACCCATGGCTTTGGCGCGTTCACCCGACGCTGTTGCGAAAGGACCTTGAGCCTGTGAATAGGAACCGACAGACGACGTGCCGACCGCTTCAGCTGAAGACCCGCTTCCTAAAGCAAGCGCATCCTCGGCCTGTGCAGAAGCTCTCGAACCGATGGCAGCCGCGTCTCGGCCGCTCGCTTCCGCCATAAAGCCCTGGGCAATCGCACGCTCGCCAGTCGCACTGGCTTGTGCACCCATGACCACCGAATTCTCAGCATCAGCAGACGCAATTGCGTCGGTTCCGATCACCGTAGAATTCTTGGCCAGGGCCTGTGCTGCGTCGCTATCTGTGTCGTCTTCACCGTCATCACCGATAGCGATCGCGCCCGCTGCAGATGCTGTCGCACCTTTACCTGCGGCAAAAGAACCGGTACCGGAAGCCATCGCGCCTGCTCCGAGGGCAGTCGAGCCGGACGCGATGGCCCCGGCGCCCAGAGCTAGCGACCGATCGCCCTGGGCTTGGGCGCCTTTGCCAAGAGCGATGGCATCAGAGCCAGTCGCCTCGGCATTGCCGCCCGAACTGTTTACATCCAAATATGCGAGTTGAGTTGAGTTCGCCGCCGTGTTGGCAGCGACACTATTGAGTTGTCCGATCGTCGCCGCGTCGCTGTCATCGACGCCGTCTGCGACGTTGGTGATGCGGCGGGTGAGGCCAGTGGTGCTGTTACCGATGGAAACAGTGTTGGCCGTCTCAGCGAGCGAATCCGCACCCAGCGCGACCGCATTGTCTACGACACCTGAGACTGTTGCGCGCGCGCCCAAGACAACCGTTCCCGGATGCGCAGCTTCACTGTTTCGACCGATAGCGACGCTTTCCAAACCTGCTGAGCGCGATAATTGACCGATAGCAATTCCACCTTCATGGGAGGCGAGTGCTTCAGTTCCGAGTGAAACCGCCTGGTCAGCAGCAGCCGTCGCTCCGGTTCCAATAGCGATCGCAAAGTCTGCAGGCCCGGGTCCCCCATTCTCGGCCGCTTTTGCCTGGAATCCAATCGCGATGCCTGCCGTGCCTTCCGCTACCGAGCGAGCCCCCAACACGGTGGCACCAATGCCTACGCTTCGGCTGTTTGTGCCGATCGCAATCGCCTCCACCGGAGGGCTACCAGTAAGGCTATTGACGGAGGCAAAAGCATTGCGACCAATCGCAATCGTTCGGTCCGCATTGGCTTGAACTCCTTCACCAATCGCAATGGCATCATCACCGGTGGCGCTCGCTGCTGGACCGGTGCTGTTCACCGCGAAATATGCGAGTTCAGCACTGTTTGCGGCGATATTCGTCGTGTTGGTGGCGATGTTGTTGGTGTTGGTTGCGATATTTGTCGTGTTGGTTGCGACGTTCTGGTTAGTGGTGAACAGCTGTGAGCCCGTCACCGCATCGGTCGAGGTGGCGGTGAGGTCGCCGTCAGCGACATTGACGATCTTCCGCTCGTTGCCGACGCTTCCGACGGAGACCGTGTTTGCCGCGTCGGCGATCGAGTTCGCACCCAATGCCACCGCGCCAACAGCCTCGGCCTTTGCGCTATCGCCAAGCGCCAGCGCCTCTTCTGCGGTTGCAGCTGAAGTAACGCCAAGGGCCACAGCCTCACTCGCAGTGGCGTTTGAGTACGCGCCAAGCGCGATGGAAACGTTCTGTGAGGCATTGGCATTGCTGCCCAACGCGGTCGACTGCAATCCAGTGGCATCGGCTCCGTCACCTACCGCGGTGGTTTCGCTCTCTGTTGCTTGGGCGTCTGTACCAAGAGCGACCGCGTATGCTGCCGCAGAGCTTAGGTCACCGATCGCAACGGCTTGAATTCCGGTTGCTGAGGCACCGGCCCCAATCGATACCGCAATATTGGCATTGGCTGAGCTACCGGCACCAAGCGCGACCGAGCGGGTACCCCCAGCTGACGCACCAGCACCTTGGGCCATTGAGAAATCGCCAGCAGCAGAAGCCCCTTCGCCAATCGCGACCGCATCATCGCCCGTCGCGCTTGCGTCTGGACCGGTGCTGTTGACGTCGAAATAGTCGAGCGAAGCCGTCGCAGCATTGACCGTACTATTCAGCTGGCCAACTGTTACGGCGTCGCTGTCGAGCACACCGTCGTTCACATTGGTGATTCTGCGGGTAATTCCCAGAATGGAGTTGCCGACCGATACTTCCAGATTGCCCCCCGCCCGCGAATCGGCACCCAGGGCAACCGATCTGTTCCCAGCCGCCACCGCGTCCTCGCCAATCGCCACAGCCGCATTCATTCTCGCATCGGCTCCAAGACCCAGTGCCACCGAGGATTGCCCGCTCGCAGTGGATCTCGGGCCAATCGCAATTGATCGAAGCCCGGTTGGTGCCGCACGATCCGCGCTGGTTATGCCGGTCGTGTCGACGGAGAAAAATTCAAGCTCGGCCGTGTTCGCGGCGATTTGGGTGGTGTTGGCCGCGACGTTCTCATTCGTCGCGAACAGCTGTGAGCCGGTCACCGCATCGGTCGAGGTCGCCGTCAGTTCGCCATTCGCGACATTGACGATCTTGCGCTCGTTCCCGACGCTGCCAACCGAAACCGTGTTTGCCACATCAGCGACCGAGCCAGCACCCAAGGCCAATGCGTTCTCAGCACTCGCTTCAGCCCCATCTCCGAATGCCCCCGAACCCGCCGCGCTCGCGACCGCACCATCGCCATATTCGGAGCTGTCTGCACCGGTGCCATCATCGATATCGTCATCGTCAATCGCGGCGACGGCAGAGGTCACAATATTGTTGAGCTGGCCTACGGTTGCGGCGTCGCTGTCGAGGACGCCATCGGTCACATTGGTGATCTTGCGGGTCAGCCCATTGGCCGCGTCGCCCACCGAAACCGTGAGATCCTGATCGGCAACCGAATTGCCGCCAATGGCGACGGAATCGTTCCCAGTGACAGATGCAGCGGCACCGGAGCCGTTCGCTTCGAAATACTGAAGCTCAGCACTGTTCGTCGCGATGTTGCCAGCGTTGGTTGTGATGCTGTTGGTGTTGTCGGTGACCCGAGTGTCTAGCGCACCGATGTCTAGCGCGTTCTGATCCGCATCTTGCTGAGCCAGATCGGCGGAGAGTTGCGCAGCATCAACCAATTGGTTCGTCTCAAACAGCTGCGAACCGTTGACCGCGTCAGTCGAGGTTCCACTTAGCTTTCCATTAGCGACATTGGTGACGCGACGTTCGTTGCCGGCGCTGCCAACCGAAACGGTGTTGGCTTCGTCAGCGACGGATTCGGCACCAATCGCGACCGAATTGTACCCCGATGCAACGGCCCGCGCCCCCAGCACCGTCGAGAGCGCTGCCTGCGCGTTGGATTGATAACCTACCGAGGTAGCGAAGTTCAGATCCGCCGCAGCACGTGAACCCACTGCGGTGGTGCCCGCACCCATAGCTTTGGCGCGCTCACCCGACGCCGTTGCGAAAGGACCTTGAGCCTGAGAATAGGAACCGACAGACGAAGTGCCGACCGCCTCAGCCGAAGACCCGCTGCCTAGCGCAAGCGCATCTTCTGCACTGGCAGAGGCGCGAGCGCCAAAGGCAGCTGAATCCCGACCGGTGGCTTCTGCATCGGCGCCGATGGCAATGGCACGCAATCCTGTCGCATTGGCCTGAGCACCCAGGACCACCGAATTCTCGGCATCGGCAGACGCGAATGCGTCCGTCCCGATCACAGTGGAATTCTTGGCCAGGGCCTGTGCTGCGTCGCTATCTGTGTCGTCTTCGCCGTCTTCACCGATGGCGATCGCGCCTGGTGCCTGCGCCAGCGTGTCGGCACCCAAAGCGACCGTGCCCGGCCCGTCGGCGGTTGCGCCTGCCCCATAGGCTGTCGAACCGTTTGCGAATGCACCAGCACCCACAGCGGTCGACCGCGCAGACATGGCGCGCGCCTCAGCGCCGACAGCGGTGGCGTTCTCCTCCGCTGCAACAGCGCCTTGCTCATCGTCATCGGTGTCGCCGCCAATCGCGACCGCACCCAATGCACTTGCTTGTGCGGAAGAGCCGAGCGCCACTCCATCGTCCCCGCTGGCGCGGGCCAGCATACCGATGGCGACGCCGTCCGTTCCGTTCGCGATGGCTTGAGGACCGGTGCTGTTGACCGCGAAATAGTCAAGCTGAGCGCTGTTCGCGGCGATCGCCGTTTCGTTGTCGCCGACACGCGTATCGAGTACCGCGATATCGCTCTCGTTGTCGGTCACACGATCATCGAGGTCGACAATATCCAGCGCGTTAATATCTGCTGTGTCCTGGGCCAGGTCGGCGGCGTCCTGCGCGTCATCGGCAGTGTCCAGCGCAAGCTGGGCGAGAGTGTTGGTCGTGTTGAGTTGTGAACCTGTTACCGCGTCGGTCGAGGTATCGCTGACCTCGCCATCGGTCACATTGGTGATCTTGCGGGTCAGCCCATTGGCTGCGTCGCCCACCGACACAGTGAGATCCTGATCGGCAACTGAATTCCCACCAATCGCGATGGAGTCTACACCGGTGGCACTGGCTGGACCAGCTGAGTTGACTGGGTTCGTTGCGAGGTATTGCGTGCTCGTCGCGCTGACATTGGCAATCGCGGTGTTGAGCTGACCAACCGTCGCGGCGTCGCTATCATCCTGGCCGTCATCGACATTGACGATGCGGCGTTGGTTGCCGGCGTTACCGACCGAAACCGTGTTTGCGACATCCGCGATGGAATTTGCGCCCAAGGATACACTGCGGGTCGCCCCTTCCCTGACCTGCGCTCCCTTGCCGATCGCGACCCCACGATCAGTGTTCACTGCAACATTAGAGTCTGCACCCAAGGCCATCGAGTTAGAGGAAAACGCCCGAGCCGCTTGTCCAAGCGCCACGGCATCGTTGCCTGACGTCCGAGCGAAGTCGCCCAAGACCACGGCCCCAACCCCAAACGCCACCGATTCTGCGCCAATTGCTATGGCCTGCGATGATTGTGCTTCGGCCAAAAACCCAAGCGCGATGCCCCAGCCCGCGGCGCCGCCGAACGCTCTGGCACCGCTGCCGATTGCGACTGAATAGGGCCCAGCGGCTTCCGCACCAGGTCCGGCAGCGAAAGCATTTCGACCGGCTGTCGCTGGACCCTCGCCAACCCCGGCGCCATAGAGTGGATCCGAAGTGTCTATGTTGGCGGCAAGGTATTGCAAATCCTCGATTTGTCTGACTGTTACAGCGTCGCTGTCGTCCACACCATCAGCCACATTGGTGATCTTGCGGGTCAGCCCATTGGCTGCGTCGCCCACCGACACAGTGAGATCCTGATCGGCAACTGAATTCCCACCAATCGCGATGGAGTCTACACCGGTGGCACTGGCTGGACCAGCTGAGTTGACTGGGTTCGTTGCGAGGTATTGCATGCTCGATGCGCTGACATTGGCAATGGCGGTGTTGAGCTGACCAACCGTAGCCGCGTCGCTATCATCCTGGCCGTCATCGACATTGACGATGCGGCGTTGGTTACCGGAATTACCGACCGAGACGGTGTTTGCGACGTCAGCGACCGAGTCCGCGCCCAGAGCGACAGCGTTCTCGATACCGATATCAACCAGCGCACCGGCACCCAAAGCCGTGCTGTTCGCGCCGCCGACATCCGAGCCTGCGCCCAGAGCTGTGCCTCGTGTCTGGCCGGCGAACGAGTCTGCTCCAATCGCAGTGCTATCAATCGCCAGCGCCTCTGCACCCAGTTCCACCGTGAGATCGAGCGGATCGTCGATGTCCGAGCCATCGCCGCCGAGTGCCACGGCACCGCGGCTGTCTGCCTCTGATTGCGCCCCGATCGAGATTGCATATTCACCCGCTGCAGCGCTGTCCTCGCCCAAGGCGATGCCATAGGAGGCGTTCACCGTGGACTCGGTGCCGAGCGCAATACCGCTCAAGGCAGCGACCTTCGCGCCATCGCCGATCCCGATACCGTCTTCGCCCTCTACGGCAATCTGCACACCATCACCGATGGCGACCCCGTCTTCCGCGAAGCTTTGGACCGATTCACCAATCGCGATCGCTTCTTCGCCGGTCGCCTGCGCGCCAGGACCAATTGCGATCGCGGCGTCACCTGTGTTCGCCTGAGCCCCGATGCCCAAGGCAACACTGCCTGCAGAGCTCGCTATCGCGCCCGAGCCAACGGCGGTTGAGCCAGCTCCTTCGCTCCGTGCGCCTGACCCCAAAGCCGTGCCGAAGCCGTCAGTGCTCGCGAAGGAATCCGCACCGAGCGCGGTCGAGCCTTCGCCCAAGGCCTGCGCGGCAAGATCGTCGACGTCGAGATCGGTGTCCTCACCGATCGCGGTCGCGCCTTTGGCATTGGCGAGAGCATCGACACCAAACGCGACGGTGCCTTCACCGATCGCTTGGGCATTATTGCCAAAGGCGGTGGATCCCTGAGCGATCGCCCCAATACCAATCGCGGTCGAACGCTCGCTGCGCGCTTCTGCGTTGGGGCCGATCGCCAAGGATTGGTCGCCCTGCGCTTCGGCATCCTCCGGGTTGGTCAAGCCGGTGGTGTTGACCGCGACAAGGCCGGTGAGGGTCTCAACGTCGTCCGCGTTCGCGAGAACGGTGGTTTCGAGCGTGTTGAGCTGACCCACCGTCGCGGCGTCGCTATCGTCCTGCCCATCGGCGACGTTGACGATGCGGCGTTGGACGGTTTGGCTTTCGTCGTAACTCGTGGTGGGGTCGTCAACCTCACCGCTGCGTCCCACCGATACGGTGAGTTCTTCATTGGCAACGGAATACTGACCGAGCGCGACCGAGCGCGCAGCACTAGCAATTGTGTTAAATCCGCCGAGCGCAGCCGAATCCTCGCCGAGGGCCTTTGCCTCATCGCCGATCGCTGTTGCTCCGAGTGCCTTTGCCTCCGACCTAGCGCCAATAGCGACTGCGAAGTCTGCTTCAGCTTTTGCTGATTTACCAACAGCAATTGTGCGGCGCGCATTGGCTTCGGAGAAGCCGCCGATTGATACAGAGGAGTCTCCCTTGGCGTTCGAATTCACGCCCACAGCGGTTGCGAAGTCTTCAGTCGCTTCGGAAACCTGCCCAATAGCAACACTGTCTGTGCCCGAGGCGATCGCTGCTGACCCCAGAGCAGTGGCATTAGCGTTCGAAGCTTTGGCAGAATCTCCGACAGCTGTCCCCTGTTCGACGGCATACGCATTATTGCCAATCGCCACAGCCCACACGTCTGGACCAGTCGGGTTTGGCTGTCCCGGAACGATATGTTCAACCTTGGCGTTGCGGCCAATCGCAATGGCGCCTCCGCCGTCGGCAACCGCGGACGGGCCGATCGCAACGCTGTCGACTCCATTTGCACTCGGCAAGGTCCCTGTGCTGTTCACTGCCACATAAGGCTGCGCGACGCTTTGCAGCTGACCGACCGTCGCGGCGTCGCTGTCGTCGGTGCCATCGGCGACGTTGGTTATGCGGCGCTGGATTGCCTCGGTGTCGTCAGTGTCATCGTTGGGCGTGCCATTGTCATCGAGCGCGCGGCCGACCGAAATCGTTAGCGCTTCATCGGCGACCGAGCCGCCGCCAATCGCGACCGCGTCATCGCCGGTGGCGCTGGCGGGCGCGGTGTAGGTGACGCCATTATAGGCAATGAAGGCATTGCCCGATAACGACACATTCGCGAGCGCGGTGTTTAGCTGACCGAGGGTCGCCGCGTCGCTATCATCCTGCCCATCGGCGACGTTGACGATGCGGCGTTTGTATTCGGTCTGCGATTCATCTTCGGCCGTGTTAGGATCGTCGGCGATTTCAGCTCGCCCGACCGAAACCGTATCGGCGAGATTGGCAACAGAGTTGGCTCCGAGAGCGACTGATCTGTCGACAGCAGCCAAAACAGAGGCATTAAAACCCAACGCCGCTGAGAAGTCCGCGCCGGTCCCGACCAGGGAGGTAGTGCCCAGAGCTATACCGCCATCGGCGCTATCACCCGAACTAGCGCCGCGACCGATTGCTACCTGAGCGTTTGCTAAGTCCGTTGAATAGCTAGCGCTCGCGTCAGTGCCAATCGCAATGCCATTAGGATAGTCTGCGTAAGCAGACTTGCCCAATGCAATCGCCCCGTCACCTAGAGTCCGTGCACCAGTTCCGATGGCAATCGCATCAGACTTATCAGTTACCTCCGTCCCGGCTAGGCCTCTATTAGTGAAGACCAGCGCCTGCGCCCCCTCGCCGATGGCAATGCCGCGCGTGCCCGCTCGCGCGTCGACGCCTGTAGCAATGCCTTTTTCGAACTCTGCGACCGCGCCTTCACCGATTGCAATCGCATCAGCGCCAGTTGCGGTCGGCAAGGTACCGGTACTGTTGACCACAAGGTACGGATTGCTGGCACTCGCGAGCGCCGTGTTGAGCTGGCCTACCGTTGCAGCGTCGCTGTCGTCCTGGCCGTCGTCAATGTTGGTGATGCGGCGCTTCGTGCTGCTGTTGCCGAACGAAACCGTGTTCCCGGCTGTCGCCTCCGAATAGGCTCCGATTGCGACCGCGCCATTGGCCGAATCAGCCACTTCTGATTGACGCCCGATCGCGATGGAATCTGTGGCTCCAGCCCGAGCGCCCCAAACGCCTGGCGTTGCGTCGTCGCGGCTGCCTATTGCGATCGATCCGTCACCATTTGCTCGCGCAAAGGCACCTAGAGCCAAGGACCTTGCCCCAAATGCGTCGGTTTGGTAGCCGAGCGCGACTGCGAATTCGTTGGCGCTTGAACCGCGACTAGAGATGCCAGCCTGCGCGTTCTGACCAATAGCTATGGAGCTATCGCCATAAGTGTCGGCACTCGACCCGAAGGCAAGACTGCCATCGATCCTGGCATTTGCACCATTCCCAATGGCGATAGCATCGGCGCCAGACTCATCGACATCTTGGATTCCGGTACGCGCCAAGCGCCCGAATGCGATTGAATCGTCCCCTCTGGCAATGGGATTTAGCCCAATAGCTACCGAACTTGCTTCGAGTGCTGTAGCTCCGTCCCCTAGGGCGATTGTCGAAGCTTTTTCAGCCGAGGCGCCATCCCCGATTGCGATGGCGCGTCCGCGAACTGCGTTTGCCTCATAACCAAGTGCTATGGTACGATCACCTGTCGCCTTGGAATCCTTGCCAATTGCGATCATCCGATCCGCACTAGAACCATCCACGCTGCTGGGTTCTGCTTTAGCACCCGAGCCAATCGCAATAGAATCAGCCGACACGCTTTCTGCGTTTGCACCAATCGCTATCGCTCGCTCACCGGTGTTGGAGGGGCCCATACCCTCACCAGCAACAGCGCCCTCCCCAATCGCAATCGCGTCTTCGCCAGCGGCGTCGGCTGGCTCTGAGATGCCTGTATCGGGGTCAACAACTCCGTTGACCTTTACGTATTTGGACGCCGCTTCAGCCGTTAGTCGGGCGTTGGTTGCACCGAGTAACGCAATGTCCGCTCTCGATTTTGCGTCATTCGCGATGGATTGCGCCGTGTTCGCCGTGCTCCGCGCGGTATTGGCAGTGCCCTGCGCAGTATTGGCAGTGCCCTGCGCGCTATCGGCAGTGCTCTGTGCTGTGTCCGCAATCGCTTCAACCGCATCCAATTGCGCCTTGTTGACCGCATCCGTTTCCTGGGTGCCCGCTCCGACGTTGGTGATCTGACGCCGGCTGGTCAGGGTTCCGACAGAGACCGTGTTGGGACGGGTGTTGGTCGAATTCGCGCCCAGAGCGACCGAGTTTCGTGCTGAGGCGTTGGCTTGGTAGCCCAGCCCAATCGACGCCTCAGCCGTCGCTTTGGAACTAAGGCCGATTGCGATTGCATAGCCCTCCCCTGTGGTGCTGTTACGGGCATCTATTGCGCCAGCACTCGCGCCGCCGCCGATCGCAATTGAGCCCTCGCCAATCGATCCAGCCTTCGAACCCACGGTGACACCAAATTTGTTCTTTGCCTGTGCCAAACTCCCCAACGCGACCGTATCAAATCCGGTTGCTTGCGCTTGGTATCCCACAGCCACTGCTTGGCTGGATTCGTCAAGGTTGTTGGTATTCGTTGCCGCAACCGCTCCAGAGCCAATCGCGACACTCTTTCCGCCCGCCACGGCATCAGTTCCGCAAGCGAGGTTATCATTGCGCGATCCACTTCGCGCCCCATCAGGACCGTTGCCATTGTTGTTGCCGTTGGTGTCGAGAATGCAATCCTCTGCCTGCGCGGGAGTCGCCGGCACCAGCATCGCGGTTGCCATCGCCGCCCCAGCAGCTGTCAGCAAAAGTGAATGACGCAGCGGAGCTTTTGCCCTCGTATCCATGGTCAGGTTCCTCGTTCCATTATGTCTTTGAGGCGACGCAGCGCGTGCCGCCGATCAGGCAGGTTCGCGTCACGATTCGGATGATCGGCGCGATCCATGCGCGGGACGCCCGCGGCCTGATCAAGCGAAACGCCGCCGACGAACCAGTCGTCAGCGGTGATCTCATTCATCTTTACGAAGACCTGATCGCGCATCACTTCGCCCTCAACTTCAATCGCCGCTTCGGTGATGCGATGGATCAGATTGCGCTTTTGACTGGGCGAATGATCACCCCGCCGCACATCTATCGTCACAATCAACACCTCAGCACTCCCTCCCCAAAAGGTTGGTGGAACGAGCATCGGGGAAGACAGGTGACACTCGCTCCTGAGGAAAGGGGATGCGCGAAACTGGCGGAGCCTGCATGACGCGAGCCCGACATTTGCATGACATTTTTCAGAGGGTGAGAGTTAGATTGCGGTTATAATACGCGAATAACCGTATGATATATTGTCATATTCTGATTTTTTGGTTTACGTAGCGTCAAAGAGGGCGCGCGTGGCACCGGTTTCTCAGCTTCGCGCAAGGTAGTGAGGGCAACACGTAAGGATAACCGCGACCTAACAAGCCAGGCAGTTACCACGATGCGATACCTATTCGGCGATAACGAATTCGACACCGAAGCGTTTGAGCTGCGGCGCGATGGCGCAAGTGTCCACACAACTCCTCAAGCCCTCTCCATCTTGCAATTCCTGCTGGTCAGCCGATCGCGGCTCGTGACCAAAGACGAATTGGTCGACGAAATCTGGGGCGGCCGCGCGATCAGCGATGCCGCAATCACGGTTCGGATCCGCGCCTTGCGCGAGGCGATTGGCGACAATGGCAAGGATCAGCGGCTGATCAGGACCGTGCGCGGCACGGGTTTCCGCTTTGTCGGCGAAGTCCGCACCAAATCGGCGGCGGTGCCTGATGATATCAATCCCAGTGTCGGTGTCGCATCAGACCCGCCAACACAGCCGGGTATCGATCAACGCCCATCGATCGCGGTCCTGCCATTCCTGTTCACCGGTGATCGCGAAGACATGGCATTCCTTCGCTATGCCATTCCCGACGAAGTGCTCACCGAATTGTGCAAGGCACGCTGGATGATGGTGATCTCGCGCGGATCAAGCTTTCAGTTGGAGTCCCATCAAACCCGGCCAGGCGAGATTCTGGAGCGGCTCAATGCGCGCTATTGCGTCTCTGGCACGATAGAGGCGACCGCGAATGGGTTGATTGTCTCGACCGAGCTCGCCGAAACGGCAGGCGAAAGTGTGATTTGGCGCGAAAGGCGGCGGATTGACCTGCAGGAGGTTCACGAATTGCGGACCGAGCTGGTGCAATCCATCTGCCTTCAGCTGGAACACAGTATCGAACAACGCGAATTCAGCAGCGCTCAGGCTGCCTCACCCAGCTCGCTCGACAGCTGGCAGAGCTTTCACATCGGGATGCACCATCTGAATCTCTCGCCGGTTGGGCACAATCTCGAGGCGGAAGCGTGTTTCAAGCGCTCGCTTGAGATTGAGCCGACAATGGCGCGGGCTCGGGCTGGTCTCTCCCAGGTCCAGTTCTTTCAGCTCCATTGGGGGAACAGCCAGGAGCCCAAGACAATCGTTGAGGCCTGCGCCGAGACGGCGAAGCATGCATTGATGGATGACCCGTATGACCCCTTTTGCAACCTTGCGATGGCGCGCTCCGGCTCGCTAACTCGAGACTACGCAGTGTGGCGAAGCCATATCGAAAAGGCGGTCAATCTTTCACCCAGCTATTCCGTCGCTGTCGCTGATCTGGCCCGGCTACAATCTGTCATGGGCGAGATCGAGCAGGCCAAAGACACGCTGGGCCTGGCGGAGCGGCTTGATCCCATCGCGCTCAACCCTGAGACCACAGAATTGACCAGGCTCATCATCGAGATGGAAGCCTATGACATGGAGGCCGCCGGGGCCCGCGCCGCAAAAATGGCAGAACATGGCAGGCTGGGTCTGAATACCTTTGCCTGCGTGCTCCTTGCACTTCATCTTGCCGGCAGGACGGAGGACTCGCGCCTCGCTGCGGAAAAGATGAAACGCCATTTTCTCCCGGCTCGTTTGGCCGACTGGTTCTCTCGCACCAATTTCAGGAACAAAGATTGGGCCGAGGCGACGAAGAGTTCAGCCATCACCTATGGTCTGGTCTAGGCGCGGGTTCTGAAGCGATGAAATACACATTCGGCGATTGCGAGTTTGATACCGAGCGGTTTGAACTGCGCCGCCATAATCATGTCGTGGAGGCGACGCCGCAGGTCTTGAAACTGCTCAACCTCTTCCTCGTCAGCCGATCACGCCTGGTGACCAAGCAAGAACTGGTCGATGAGATATGGGATGGCCGCGCCATCAGCGATGCTGCCATCACCGTGCGCATAAGAGCGCTGCGCCAAGCTATCGGAGAGGCTGGATCAAGCGCCGGAATGCTCAAAACCGTCCGCGGAATGGGCTTCCGATTTTCAGGAGACGTGAAGGCGGAAACGCAGATTGTTATCACGCCGGATGAAGCCAGGCACTTTGCCGACAGGGCAATGGCTATGCGCAACCAACCATCGATTGCTGTTTTGCCGGCAAAGTTATTCGGAAATTGGGAGGAAAATGGGTTTCTTGCCCAAGCGCTGCCCGACGAAATTCTGACCTCGCTTGCCAGAGTGCGATCATTCCTGGTGCTCGCTCGCGGCTCCACGGCAGAACTCAGATCGTTTGAACATAGCCCTTCCGAAATTGGGGCCGCAACGGGGGCAACCTATTCCGTCGCGACCGAAGCTGTCCTGGATGGCCCGAATATCGAGATCAGCTGTGAGCTTTCGGACTGTCGCAACGACAATTGTCTGTGGCGCGAACGCGTGCGGATCAAATTCTCGGAAATTCATGAACTTCGTGAGGATATCGTCAACCGCATCTCAAAATCGATTGACCAAGCGGTGTCGCAAAACGAACTGCGTCTGGCGCGTATGCAGGCCCCTGGTTCACTCTCGGCCTGGCAAAACTACTTTGTCGGAAATTCGCTCGCCGAACGATACGTTCTAGAGGATACGATCAGTGCAAAGGACCATTTCCAGCGTGCGGTTGAGCTCGACCCCTCTTTCGCAAGGGCGCATGCTGGCCTCGGGCTGACCCATCACTCGCTCTACTATCGCAACTGGGTCTATCAGACTGGCGAACAAGCCAAGCTGGGTATGGAGGCGGCCACTCGTGGGTATGAGCTTGATCCCTCAGATCCACTCTGCACACTGGCCCTCTCCCGGCAATATTTTGCGCAGCGCCAGAATGATGTAGCGGTGCCCTTGCTCAAACGAGTCGTCGAGATGTCTCCATCAAGCTATTTCGCGCAAAGCGACATTGCGAGGATACTGGCGCAAACAGGTGACCCGAACGATGCTGATGCCCATCTGAAGATGGTCGAAACGCTCTATCCCGAATATTCATCGGGTGTGTATGCGCAGGTGACACGCGGGCTGATCGCCTTGTCCAGAAAAGATGTCGACGGCGCAATCC
>Ga0207422_1002066_pt1 | contig 30366 bp, 26 predicted proteins | sample MarCyaLeptolynsp_FD_187757 | JGI IMG/M metagenome (GOLD analysis project Ga0207422, IMG submission 187757) | Marine cyanobacterial communities from Panama - species 1 Leptolyngbya sp. (SPAdes) | ecosystem: Environmental > Aquatic > Marine > Unclassified | place: Panama: Panama City | collected... | reverse complement strand
CCCGGGCGCTCACCTTGCTCGATCTGACCAACCTGAACGACGATTGCACCGAGGCCGATATCGATGCCCTGTGCCGGATGGCGGAAACCCGGTTCGGCTCGGTTGCGGCGATCTGCATCTGGCCGCGCTTCATCACGCAGGCAAAGGACCTGCTCGCGGACAAGCCGGTGAAGATTGCCAGCGTCGCCAACTTTCCCGCTGGCGGTATCGAGACCCTTGAGGTTGTCGACGAAGCCATCGCCATGGTGGCTGACGGCGTCGATGAAGTTGACCTGGTCATGCCCTACCGGGCTTATCTGTCCGGTCGCCGCGGCTTCGCCGAAACACAGATTGTCCGTGTGAAGGAGGCCATCAACGGCAAGGCCGCGCTCAAGGTGATCATCGAAACCGGCGAACTGAAAGATCCGGAATTCATCCGCGCGGTCAGCGACATGGCAATCGGCGCCGGCGCGGACTTTATCAAGACATCGACCGGCAAGGTGCCGGTCAACGCCACACCCGAAGCCGCCGAAATCATGCTTGAGGCGATCGCGGCATCGCAAAAACCGGCCGGCTTCAAGGCCGCCGGCGGCATCCGTACCGCCGCTGACGCGGCGCACTATCTCGGCATTGCCGACCGCATTCTCGGTGACGATTGGGCGACGCCCCAGACTTTCCGGTTCGGAGCCAGTGGATTGCTGAATGCGCTGGTTGCCGATCTGGAAGGGGCGACCGATCAAACCGAGTCCAGTTCCTATTGATGCGCGGTCGGGCCCATTGGATCGGCATTCGTGCGGAAAACCGGAGCGAAAAGACAGCCCCCCATGACCGCGCGCCAGGAGCCGGATCCTGAAATTCTTCGCATTTTCGGAATAAAGAGCGCGCGCTTTGTCGCCGAAACCGGCTTGGCCAAAATCTGGAAGGTTTACCGCGAGGGAGGCGAGCCGGCGGCGCTGAAGATTTATCACGGCTCGGACATGCGAAACGAAGCGGCCGGCTTTGATCTTTTGCATGCGTGGAACGGGCGCGGCGCGGCCCGGCTCTATGGCCGCACGGCAAATGCCGCCGTCCTCGAATGGCTCGACGGAGAAGCGCTTGGCGATCTGACCAGGTCGGGGCGGGATGACGAAGCGAACGCCCGCCTTGTCGATGTCGCAAACACGCTCCACGCCGTGACAATCCCGGCCCCGGCCACCCTCCCGCGGCTGACAGACTGGTTTGCCGGCCTTTTCGACCTGCGCGTGGCAAACACCTGCCCCGCCGAGGCCTGCGCCGCTATCGCGGCCGCGCAGCGGTTTGCCAGGGACCTGCTCGCAACAGAACATGATATTGTGCCCCTGCACGGCGACCTGCATCACGATAATATTCGCCTCGGCGAACGGGGTTATTGCGCCTTCGACGCAAAGGGCGTGCTTGGCGAGCGGACCTACGAACTGGCTAACGCCTTTCGCAACCCGAAAGGGGCGGAAGACCTTGTTCGGGATAACAAGAGGATCGCGGCGATCGCCGACCTCTGGTCGGAAAGATTTAACGTCGACCGCCAGCGCCTGCTGGCCTGGGCGGCGGCCAAATGTGCCCTCTCCATAGCCTGGCGTAGTGACCGGGCGCTCGAACAGGATCAGGAATTCGATCTTCTGGCTGCCCTGATTGCAGCCGCCGATGCGCGTCAGATCTTTTGAATGAATTTGGCGATGATACAGTGCGGATCGTAACGGTAAGCTTGTTCGGACAGGAGACGCTCTACGTCGCGGCGCGGTAGAATTCCAGTTGGAACGTCACCTTTCCGGTCACTCTGACCCGATGGGGAACTTCCGGTTCGATAAGCGCGAAGTGTCCCGCCTCGACCGTCAGAACATCGTCCGGACTATCTTCAAGAATGTAGTCAATCGAGCCTGCGCTTACGACGGCTTTGGCCCAGACACCGGCCTTTGTGCGATGATCCTTTTGCAGCGCCTCCGGCACCGTTTCCTCGGTGAAGACCGGCGATGCGCCATAACGCGTCAATCCGTCGGGAATTACGTTCAGCATGATCTCATCTCGCCGTCTCCTTGATCAGAACGCCCCAGACACCCGCAACGCACAAAATTGCAAATTTCAGCAATTCCGCCGCGATGAATCCGAAATGCAGACTGCTCGGCGCAACCGGCTCCCCGGCAATGATCCGCAATGTTCTTTCCTCAAGCGTCGGCATGATCAGAATTTCCTGGCCCAGAAAAATCGCAACGGGCAGCAAAAGAAGCAGGAGAACTGCCCCCCTGGCCCACACCAGTGCCGAGACAGTGACTGCGCCGGCAAACAGCCATTCCGCTCCCGAGAGCCAATCGAACTGCGCGCGCCCAACCTGCAACAGGGCCTGCATCGGCAGACCGGGCGCCTGAAACTTAGCCGTTGCCGCAATCATGTTTCCGCCAAGGGAGAGACCGGCCCAGATCAGGGCGACGGCTGCCGCAATGCCCATGAGGTTTCGCATCTGCTTGCCCGAAATATATTATGCATTTTAAATACGTATTTAAAAATACCCTGTCAACAAAGCCGATGACGTTCTGAGGGAACCAATCGCAACCAGCGTCACGATTTTGACCATCAAGCGCGTCAGTGTATTGTTCACGCCCATACCGGGCGCCGCAAAATCCAAGCGGAGTTTATTGCCGATGGCACAGACCATCAAAACCTGGCCACCAAGATCGCGATATCGGAGACCGGTTCACGCTGTTTTGGCATTCTTCCTGGCCGTCCTGGGTGTTGCTGCAGCGCAGGCGGAACCGGCGAAACCTCCCGTCATTGCCTCGGGTCAGAAGGTCGAGATGTCCTCAGGACTTATTGCCGGTCTGTCCGCCCATGGCGTGGAATCGGTCGAGATCGTATCCTGGTCGCCGGACAGTACCCGTGTCGCCACCGCGGGTGGAAGTGCCGTCGCTCAAATCTGGGACGCCGAAACCGGCCGCCAGACGGCCGTTCTCTACGGGCATACGGAACATATTCAGGCCCTCATCTGGTCGCCGGACAGCGCGCGGATCGCGACCAGCGCCAACAGCGAAACCGTGCGGATCTGGGATTCCCGCACCGGTCACCAGATCGGACAGGCCGACATCGACCGATACTCCTCAAAGGCCCTGGACTGGTCGTCGGACGGTCGGTTCCTCGCCACAATAGTATCGGGCGGCGTGATAATCTGGAATGCGAAGAGTGAAGCGATCGCCGGGTTTCAGGGGACGTTTTCGACAGCACAATCTCTTGCGTGGTCATCGGACGACACGATGCTGGCGGCCGCTACGACGAACTACCTCACACAACCAACCGGCCACGACATCCTTATCTGGACCCCGGATGACGGCAAGCTTCACACCACATTGAAAAGTCACTCCGGGGAGATAAATTCTCTTGCCTGGTCACCGCGCGGTACCGAACTCGCGAGCGGTTCGACAGACGGGACGGCGCAGATATGGGATGCAAAAACAGGCAAGGCGGTCCTGCAGATCGAATCCTTCGACGACGAAACCAAACAGGGGCTGAGCTGGTCGCCGGACGGCAAACACCTTGCCGTCTCGGCATCCGGGAATGAAACGCATATCTGGGATCCCGGTACGGGCACACACATTGGCCGACTGTCGATCGAAGGAGCAAAACACGGCCATTCGGGCGTCAAATGGTCACCGGACGGCAGATGGATCGCCACAGCAAACGAAGAGGGCGAGGTTCATGTGTGGGAGACCGGACAATACAGGTTGCAAACCGTCCTGACCGGGCATGAATACGGTGTCAACGCAATCGCGTGGTCCCCGGACGGCACGCGGATCGTTTCCGGATCCGATGATGACACCGCCCGAATTTGGGACACCGATTCGGGAACCCCACGCGCCGTACTGACCGGCCGGGCGCTTTCGGTTGACCGTGTCGCATGGTCGCCGAACTCAGAGCACGCCGCAGCCGCCCTGCACGACGGCAATATCATAATCTGGGATGTCGCGACGGGACGCCCCCTGCACCGGCTGGAAGGGCACAGGGCAGAGATACTCGTTCTGGCCTGGGCCCCCGATGGCCGACGACTGGCCAGCAGCGACCGCAAAGAGGCGAATTTCATATGGGATACGCAAACCGGTCAGCAGATCGCGGCGATTCGAGGCCATTCAAACGATATCCTGTCGATCGCATGGTCGCCGGACGGAACCCGCCTGGCGACCGGTTCCTATGATGATACGGCCCGCCTTTGGGACCCGACGACCGGTGCGCAGACCGCGCTCCTGTCCGGTCACACCGACAGTGTCAAAGACGTGGCCTGGTCGCCCGACGGTCGCCATGTCGCGACGGCGGGTTATGATTCCGTCGTGCGCATCTTCGATGCCGGGAGCGGAGAGGAGGTCGCCCGCCATGAGGCCCATGAAGACAGTGTTCTCAATGTCGGCTGGTCACCGGACGGCAGGCTTCTGGCGAGTGCGGCGGAAGACGGTTCGGTGCGGCTTTGGGATGCCGGCAAGAAAACCGTCTCGAAAGCCATATGTTGCTCGGTCGACCTCACCGCACCGCTCGCCTGGGCGCCGGACGGCTCCCACCTGGCCTCCTCGGCCGATGCCCGTGTCGTATTGTGGAAGCGCGCCACCGGCAGCATTATCCCGACGGAATCCCGCCATTCCCACTATCCGGAATTTCTTGTCTGGTCGCCAGACAGCCAGTTCATCGCAGCCGGATCGATGTTTGCACCGGCAAAGGTGTTCGGCGTGAAATACGGCTGGCGCGTACGGGGTTTCAACGATGGTTCGCGCCTTTTCAATTCGCTGACCTGGCATCGGGACGCAAACCTGATCCTGACCGGTGACAGCAATGGCCTGACGGAAAGCTGGACGGCATTCGGCGAGCCGCGAAAGGTTTTGCTTTACGACCGAGACGGTCGATGGGTCTCCTGCGACTGGACGGCGTCATCCTGTCAACGCAATGACGACGGCATGCTGTTGCAGGCGGTTCGTGCGGGCGGATTGGAGACGATCACCATGCCCGAAGCGGTTTCCTCCAAGAAATAGACGCCGGCAGGTACCGGAATGTCAGGGCACCAGGTCTCCGAATACCATGAAGCGCGCACCGGTTCCTTCGGCAATGAGCGTCCAATGGCTGAAATCACCCTCGCTGGTGCATGTGTTTCCGCGCCCGTGAAAGATCAATCTGATCTGTGTCGCGGTTCTCCCGTTCAATATCGCCGGACCATTCAAGCGCCACTCCTTGTAGAGCATCGGACCGCCCGCCCCGGTCCGCACGGCCCCGTCGTGCAAATCGACATGAAACTGTTCGATATCCCTGGGTAAGGGAAATACGATTGTTCCCTGTAACACGCCGTTATCGGCGAAATTGAATGTCCAACGATCCACTCCGAACGCGGCCTCCAGCGAAAAACCGTAGAAATCCCCGGAATCGTCATAACTGGGAACCGGAAGACCCTCGATATCGTATTCGGGCGAAGCCAGAGACGCCATGCTGTCAAATCGGATCGCCGCAAGCATATCCCGCTCGTCCGGTTCGATAATGCCTGTCCTCTCAAAACGGTAGCCGGCGTCGGCACAACAGGCACAAGAGCGGGCAGGACCGGCACTGGCGATTATCATGAGCGCAAGCAGCGCCAGTCCGACGGAGAATCGAACCGTGCCTCGCGTCCGGTCATTTGGGACAATTGATGTCCGCATCCAGTTTCCCATGCTCACGATCGGCAAACAGCGTAGTCCCCGATGGATCGGCAGGCAACAAGCGCGTCATTGGTCGCCGGCAAGGCCCGAAATCGTGTAGATCGCGGTCTCGTGGTCGTTTCCTTTCAGCACTTCCCGGGCCACAGGCGACAGGCCTTCGTTCACCTGCTCGGCAAATTCCCCGGATACAAGCACCGGTTTGCCATGTTTTGCGCACAATCCTTCAATCCGGGCGGCCATGTTGACCGCCTGTCCAAGAACGGTGAAATCCAGTCGGGTCTTTGAACCGATATTGCCGTAAAGCACTGTGCCGAAATGCAAGCCAATGCCGAATGCGAGACCAAGCGGCGGATCCTGATGCCCGGCGCTCTCAAACGCTTGACGCGCGGCGGCAAGCCCCCTCTCGCACGCCCCTGCCACATCCACACCGCTATCGTCCGTCGGGAAGATTGCAAGAACACCGTCGCCGATGAATTTGAGAACCTCGCCGCCATTGCCTTCAACGGCTTCAGCAACGATCTCGAAATACCGATTTGCCAGCGCCAGGGTTTCGTTTGCGGAAAGTCGGGCGTTGAGACCGGTCCAGTCGCGGATGTCGCTGACAAGGACAGCCGCGTCGATCGTCTCGATGTCGCCGCGCGTGATCCGACCGTCGAGTACGCGCCGACCCGTCCGCGGGCCAAGATAGGCTTCCGCGACAGCAGCAGAAATGTTTCGGGAACGATAGACTTCCGTAATCGGTGCGAGCACGGATGCAATCCGCTTGAAGTGCGCAAGATCGGTTTCCGAAAATCCTGACGGGAAATCCGTCGTAAAGACCAGGTTCGCGGACGCGCCATCCAGCAGAAACAGCGGCAGGCCATAATAGTCCGTCCCACCCTGAGCCTTGAGTTCGTGCAGGATATTGTGGTCGTGCCCGGACAGTTCTTCGGCGAGCTTCACCCGGAAAGGCGCCCGGGTTCGTCCAATGATCTCAAGCGGGCTGCCGATATATCCCGAGCGTCCTTCCAGGCCGTGCGCGGCCTGAATGCGCCGCACCTCAACCCGATCCCGCTCCCACATCGCGGTCACGGCCGCGACCAATGGATGCAATGTTCGCATGGACAGGCGCACACGCCAGACCGGGGCGTCGGCCGCATACATTTTTTCGCCGAGACAACGCGTCAGATCGTAGATGTCGGGCAGCAAACGACCTTCCTCGAGGAGCCATTCGATGATCGGGCCGGCGTCCCATCCGGTCAGTTGCGCGTCGTTCGGTGTTTCGGACATGGCGTGTCAGGGTCCGTGGACAATTGGCTTGTATCGGGTGCATCACCAAAGTAAGCACTCTGTCAGGCAATTCCACCGGGCACCGGGACGCAGCGAAGCGCCGGCGTTGCATCGCCAGCCCGCCGGGTTTAAGACCGGACAACACGAACAGTCCGGGATTGCCATGTCCTTCATTCCCCAGGAGATCATCCGCAAAAAACGCGACGGCGGCACGCTTTCGGCCGACGAGATCCAGGCTTTCGTTGCGGGCCTGACAAGCGGTGCCGTCACCAACGAACAGGTTTCGGCGCTTGCCATGGCCGTATTCTTTCGCGGAATGGACCTCGACGAACGGGTTGCGCTCACACTCGCGATGCGGGATTCCGGCAGCGTGATGCATTGGGAGGGATTCGACGGGCCGATCGTCGACAAACACTCGACGGGCGGCATCGGTGACAACGTTTCCCTGATGCTGGCGCCGATGCTGGCTGCCTGCGGATGTTACGTACCGATGATTTCCGGGCGCGGGCTCGGGCATACCGGCGGCACCCTCGACAAACTCGATTCGGTTCCCGGCTATCAGACCAATCCGGACAATATCCGGTTTCGTAACGTGGTTGCCGGGACCGGTTGCGCAATCATTGGCCAAACCGACGATCTCGCGCCGGCCGACCGGAAGTTCTATGCCATCCGCGACGTTACCGGAACGGTGGAATCCCTCGATCTGATAACGGCGTCAATCCTGTCAAAAAAGCTGGCCGCCGGGCTCGAGGCCCTGGTTCTCGACGTCAAATGCGGTTCCGGGGCCTTCATGGCGACGCGCGACGATGCCATCGGTCTTGCCGAAAGCCTGGTCCGGGTCGCCAACGGGGCGGGCACAAAAACAGTGGCCCTGTTGACCGACATGGATCAGCCGCTCGCCAACGCGGCGGGTAATGCGCTGGAGGTTCAAGCGGCGGTCGATTTCCTCACCGGCGCGGTCGCCCGGGACCGCCTGTTCGACGTCACCGTGGCACTGGGGGGCGAATTGTTGGCAACGACCGGCCTCACACCGACGCCCGAAGAGGGCCGGGCCAGACTGGAAGCCTGTCTGACAAGCGGCGGCGCCGCAGAACGGTTCGCTCAGATGATCGCCGGACTGGGCGGCCCTGCGGATTTTCTGGAGAAATCCGCGCAGCATCTTCCGGCGGCGAATGTGATCAAACCGGTTTTCGCCCGCGATTCGGGATATGTCGCACGCATCGATACCCGCGCCATTGGCATTGCCGTGATCGAACTCGGTGGCGGCCGCCGCAATGTCAGCGACAGGATCGATCCATCGGTCGGGTTTTCGGGTCTCGCCCGGATCGGCGAGGCGGTTGGCCCGGATCAACCGATCGGTACGGTTCATGCCGCCTCCCGGGCCGATGCTGAACGGGCCGAGCAAAGCCTGCTGGCGCTCTATCACGTCGAAAACGGGCCCGTATCGGCGAATTCGGTTATTCTGGACAGAATTTCAGGATAGAAGCATCCTCCGATTCGACGAGTGAGCCCGCCAGAGCTTTTCCTGTTCGCACGGAATCGGCTGAAAAGACATGAATGGCGGGCAGCAGGAGCAGAGCCATGGCGCGCGCATTCTTATTCGTGCTGGATTCCTTCGGGATCGGAGGTGCACCGGACGCCGCCGCTTTCGGCGATGCCGGATCCGACACGTTCGGACATATCGCTGCGGCCTGCGCCGAGGGGCGCGCCGACAAGACCGGTCTGCGCCGGGGGCCGCTGACCCTGCCGAACATGGAACGACTCGGCCTCGGCCTGGCATCACAGGCGTCCAACGGTTCGCTGCCTCCGGGTTTTTCGCAGAGCCCGGAGATTTCGGGGCTCTGGGGTTTCGGGTCGGAGCAATCCAGGGGCAAGGACACACCGTCGGGCCACTGGGAGATTGCCGGTGTGCCCGTCGCCTTCGACTGGGGGTATTTTCCCGATACCGAACCCACCTTTCCTGCCGATCTGATTGCCGCTTTTGTGGACAAGGCGAACCTGCCCGGCATCCTCGGCGACAAACGCGCATCGGGCACGGAGATCATTGCCGAACTGGGTGAAGATCATGTCAGAACCGGCAAGCCGATCTGCTACACCTCGGCCGATTCCGTTTTCCAGATCGCTGCGCACGAAACCCATTTCGGCCTGGAACGGCTCTACGAAATCTGCAGGATCGCCCGTGGGCTCGTCGATCCGCTGTCGATCGGTCGGGTGATCGCGCGACCGTTCACCGGTGACAATGCAGCGGACTTCGTGCGGACGGCCAACCGCCGCGACTATTCGGTGACACCGCCGGAACCGACCGTGCTCGACCGGCTGACGGATGCCGGAAGAACCGTGATCGGTGTTGGCAAGATCTCCGACATCTTTGCCCATTGCGGGGTCGGCGACAGCCGCAAGGCGGCCGGCAACGATGCGCTGATGGACACGACGCTGTTGGCCATGGACGATGCTGTCGACGGGGACCTTGTATTCACGAATTTTATCGACTTCGATTCGCTCTACGGTCATCGCCGCGATGTCGCCGGGTATGCCGCAGCGCTGGAGGCGTTCGATGCCAGGCTTCCGGAAGTTGCTGCCAAGCTCCGCCCCGGCGACATGGTCATTCTCACCGCCGATCATGGCTGCGACCCGACCTGGACCGGAACCGATCACACCCGCGAAAACGTGCCGATTCTCGCCTATGGTCCGGCGATCGAACCGGGTACGGTGGGCGGGCGATCGACATTTGCCGATATCGGCGAGACGATCGCGGATCATCTCGGTATCGAGCCGGGACGACACGGCACAAGCTTTCTCCCGAGAGGTCAATCATGACTGTTCCAAGATTTTCCGCGACCGACAACCCAGACCCTGCCGCACTCGGCGAGGCCTTTGCCCGCGACGGCGTGCTGGTCATCGAAGATTTTGTCGACAAACCGGCCCGCGATAATCTGAAACGCCGGATCGCCGACCTGGTCGAGACCTTTGATCCCGACACGGTCAGGACGGTTTTTTCGACCACCAAACAAAGCCATGCCGCCGATAATTATTTCAAGGGGTCCGGCGACACGGTCCGGTTTTTCCTCGAGGAAGGCGCATTCGATGACCACGGCGTTCTCCTGAAACCCAAAGACCGGGTGCTGAACAAGATCGGTCATGCCATGCATGACCTCGATCCGGTGTTCAGCGCGTTTTCCCGCACCGAGGCCCTGTCCGATCTCGCATACGGTCTTGGTCTGACCGATCCGGGACTGGTGCAATCGATGGTGATCTTCAAACAGCCGGAGATCGGCGGCGAGGTCACCCTGCATCAGGACGCAACCTTTCTCCACACGGAGCCGGTTTCGGTGACGGGCTTCTGGTTCGCCCTTGAAGATGCCGATGAATCGAACGGCTGCCTCTACGCGCTGCCGGGAGCGCATCGGCAGGGGCTGAAGGAACGGTTCCATTATACTGACAATGACACTCTCGCCATGAGCCCGGTCGACCCTGTGTCGTTCGATACAGACACCGCCGTCCCGCTGGTTGCTCCCGCAGGCACCCTGGTCGTGCTGCACGGTCTCTTGCCGCACCGCTCCGGTCCGAACCTCAGCAAGCGCTCACGCATGGCCTACACACTGCATGTTGTCGACCGGGCTGCCGAATGGGCCGAAGACAATTGGTTGAGGCGGGCGCCGGAAATGCCGTTTCTCGGTTTTTCCGAATGATCCCGAAAGCCGAGATCCACGTTCACATCGAGGGCACTGCCCATCCGGACCTGGTGCGGAAATATGCCCGCAAACACGCAATCAGCCTCGACGGCCTGTTCGACGAGTCCGGCTCCTATGCCTGGCACGATTTCACCAGTTTCATTGCAGCCTACGACCGCGCCGCATCCGTATTCCGTACCGAGGAGGCGATATGCGATCTAGCCCGCGATTATGCACGGCGGTGCGCGGCCGAGGGCACGCTTTACCTGGAAGTGTTTGCTTCGCCGGACCATGCGGCCGAAGCCGGTCTATCCTATACGGCCTATGTGGACGGGCTCGATGCCGGATTTGAAATGGCGGAAAGCGAAACCGGCATCCTCACCCGTATCATCATTGTCGGCGTGCGCCACCTCGGCGCGGCAGCGGTTGCCGAAGCCGCCCGTCTTGCCGCCGCAGATCCGCATCCCCGCGTCACTGGTTTCGGCATGGCAGGCGACGAACGGTTCGGGCACCTGAAGGATTTCGCAGGCGCCTTTGCCATAGCGCAGGAGGCGGGACTCGGCCTGACGGTGCATGCCGGCGAACTTGCCGGGGCCAACAGCGTCCGCGCCGCCCTCGACCATCTGCCGGTCGCCAGGATCGGGCATGGCGTGCGGGCGATCGAGGATCCGGACCTGGTGCGCCGGCTCGCCGACGAGCGCATCGTCCTGGAAATCTGCCCCGGCTCCAACGTCGCGCTTGGCGTTTTTGCAGACCTCGCCATGCATCCGATCAGGCACCTGATGGAGGCCGGCGTCCCGGTGACGCTCAATTCCGATGACCCGCCGTTCTTTCGGACCAGCATCGGCGCGGAGTATGGCGAAACGGCAAAAACACATGGATTGACCAACGACGATCTGGTCGAAATCACCCGGACATCGATCAAATCCGGCTTCCTGGACGAGGCGAGCAAAACCGGATTGCTGGCGCGCCTGACGCAGCCTTGATGCAATCCCGTCTTTCAATCTTCACGAAATTTGGTAATGATCGCAATTTGGCGAACATGAGACAATCATGACCGACGTCACCAATCGCAGCACCCATATCCGGCTTACCTCGCACCCGAGCACGGACACACCGACACGGTTCCCGATCCATTGGGGAGCGGAGGATCCGCTGGAGCGCGGGCCTGTCGTCGGCTCGGTGACCGAACCGGCGGACCGCAATGCGATCGGCACCCATGGCGGCGCCTATTCGCTCTATCGCGCCCTCGCGGTTTCCTCCGGCACCCTCAATCCGATCCAGCGGCCCGACCTGCACAATACCGCGCCGGTCACCGATATCGGCCCCTACCCGCAATGGCTTGATCCGGAGAAGATCGTTTCGCTGGATCCATGGGGACACAAGGTTGCCGAAGTTTATGGCGACCTGATTGCCGAAGGCGTCGACATTCGCCCGACCATCGCCATCACCAAGGCGCGGCTCGATATGGTCGAGTTGAAACAGGCGGTCGGCAGCGGCCGGTTGACGGTCGACGGCGACATCGTCAACGAGACCGGCGAGGTTTCCGTCCTGAAAGCCGCGATCGATCCGGTCTGGTATCTGCCCGGCCTCGCGAAACGGTTCGAAATCGACGAGGACCTGCTGCGCCGGACCCTGTTCGAACAGACCGGCGGCATGTTTCCGGAACTGGTTACCCGTCCGGATGTTTCCGTGTTCCTGCCGCCGATCGGGGGGATCACGATCTACGTTGTCGGCGATCCGGCCGGTCTGACCGATTCGAAAACGCCGCTGACCTGCCGCGTCCACGACGAATGCAACGGATCCGACGTATTCGGATCCGACATCTGCACCTGCAGGCCCTATCTCGTGCACGGGATCGAGGAATGTGTGCGTTCGGCACAGGCGGGCGGCAGCGGGCTGATCGTCTACAATCGCAAGGAAGGCCGGGCGCTCGGCGAGGTCACCAAGTTCCTGGTCTACAATGCCCGCAAACGCCAGGAGGGCGGCGATTCCGCCGCGACTTATTTCGAGCGCACCGAATGTGTTGCCGGCGTTCAGGACGCCCGCTTCCAGGAATTGATGCCCGACGTGCTGCATTGGCTCGGCATCACCCGGATCGACCGCTTCATTTCCATGTCGGACATGAAGTATGATGCGGTCACGGGGTCCGGCATTTCCATCGGAGAGCGGGTTTCGCTGCCCGACGACCTGATCCCAGACGACGCCAAGGTGGAAATGGAAGCGAAAAAGGCGGCGGGCTACTTCACGCCGGACGGCGCTCCGACACAATCCGATCTCGATGACACGGTCGGACGTCCCCTCGACAAATACTGAGCCGAAAAATGAATGAAGCCGATGCAGCACAAAGTCTGCTGAGCGCGCGCGCCGTGCGCAGCCGTGCCCGCACACTGTTCTCCCTCGGGCGCGCCGGCAAGCTCGACCATTTCGATATCGACCTTGGCAAACTCGGCGAAGCGGCCCGGCTGGTTGCCGCAATCACCCGCGACCATTATCCGGATCTCGCGGTGCCATTTCACGCCCGCTGGCGCCATATCGAGACCGGCGGCATAGACCGCTGGGGCGCGATTGCCGGCGCCCTCGACCCGAGTGACGCCCGCGCCTATGGCCGTGCGGCGTTCGATCTGGCCATTGTCAGCGTTCTGCTCGATGCCGGCGCGGGCGCGAAATGGTCGTATTTCGAGGCCGCGAGCGGAAACACCTATGCTCGATCCGAGGGACTGGCGGTGGCGAGCGTCGACATGTTTCGGTCCGGCCTGTTCTCAAACCGTCCGCTCGACCCGTTGCGGGCGGATGCAACGGCGCTGGTCGATCTCGGCAGCGACGAACTCGCGTCCGGGTTTCAGGTCACCGACGACAATCCGCTGGTCGGCCTTGAAGGGCGCTGCGACCTGCTGGCCACCCTCGGCGAAACCGCGCTGGAACGGCCGGACCTGTTTGCCCTGGAGGATGATCCCCGCCCGGGCGGACTGTTCGACGCGATTGTGGCCAGGGCCTCCGGGCAAGGAGCGGTATCGGCGGAACAGATCCTGGCGCTGGTGCTTGACGGACTTGGCCCGATCTGGCCGGGCCGAACCGAACTCGGCGACATCTCCCTCGGCGATACCTGGCCCTGCGCCAAGGTCGAGACCGCGGACCAGACGAACGGATTGATGCCGCTGCACAAACTTTCGCAATGGCTCTCCTATTCCCTGATCGAGCCGCTGCAATGGACCGGTGTCGACGTCGTCGATATCGACGGTCTGACCGGTCTGGCGGAATATCGCAATGGCGGTCTGTTCCTCGATACCGGAGTCCTGAAACTTCGGGACCCCGACGCCGCCAATGTCGCGCACAAGCCCGGCGATCCGCTCATTGTCGAATGGCGGGCGCTGACCGTGGCATTGCTTGATGAAATCGCCCAGCCCGTGCGGGATCTGCTCGGCGTCTCGGAAAAGGATTTCCCGCTGGCGCGTATATTGGAAGGCGGCACCTGGGCGGCGGGACGCAAGCTTGCAAACGAACGACGTCCCGGCGGCGACCCGCCCTTGATGATCGAGAGCGACGGGACAGTGTTCTGAAGCCGGATGCACCACCCTTTGACCTGCGTCGCCGGCCTGCGATCCGGCTTCCCTTCTCCCGATCATGCAATTGATCCGTGGACGCAGGGCCCGACACCTTGATCGCCGGGCGCTCAAGCCTTCCAACCCAAACCAATCGCGGATATGGTCGCCCTCAGTTTGAGAAATCGGAAAAGGGCGCAAGCGAGCACCATGGACAATGTCGTCGTCATCAATCATCCGCTGGTCCAGCACAAATTGACGATCATGCGCAAACGCGACACGTCGACAGGCAGTTTCCGCCGCCTGTTGCGCGAGATCTCCACGCTTCTATGTTACGAAGTCACCCGCGACCTGGAAATGGTCAATACCCGCATCGACACGCCGCTATGCGAAATGGAAGCGCCGACACTGGCCGGAAAGAAGCTTGTGTTCGCCTCCGTGCTGCGCGCGGGCAACGGTCTCCTGGAAGGTATGCTTGACCTGGTGCCTTCGGCGCGGGTCGCCCATGTCGGCCTGTACCGCGATCCGAAAACCCTGGTCGCTGTCGAATATTACTTCAAGGCACCGGAAGATCTCGGCGATCGGCTGACCGTCGTCGTGGATCCGATGCTTGCGACGGCCAATTCGGCCATCGCCGCCGTCGACCGGTTAAAGGAACGTGGCGCCAAGGATATGCGGTTCCTGTGCCTGCTGGCAGCACCGGAAGGCATTGAACGGTTCACAGGCGCACATCCGGACGTGCCGGTCTATACCGCCTCCATCGACAGCCATCTCAACGAAAAAGGCTACATCATTCCGGGCCTCGGCGACGCCGGCGACAGGATGTACGGCACCAAATAGAAGCACATTTGCACATGCGTGAAAGCTCCATGCGGGTTCGGCTCAAGGTCTGCTGCATTTCTTCGGCGGCCGAAGCCCGCATGGCGGTCAAGGCGGGTGCCGACGCACTTGGTCTGGTTGGGGCCATGCCGTCCGGGCCGGGCGTGATCAGCGATAACGCCATAGCCGACATTGCCCGCGCGGTGCCGCCCCCGGTCGCCTCGGTTCTATTGACCAGCCGGACCCGGGCCGACGCCATCGCCGACCACGCACTCGAAGCCGGCGTCAATGTTGTGCAAATTGTTTCTCATATCGACCGAGACGAATATTCGCGCCTGCGCCAACGTCTGCCCGGCCTCCGCTTCCTTCAGGTGATCCATGTCGAGGACGGGGGGGCAATCGACCTCGCCAGGTCCTATGAAAAGGTCGCCGATGCGCTACTGCTCGATTCCGGCCGACCCGGCCAGGCCGAGCTTGGCGGCACGGGACGCACGCATGATTGGGACATAAGCCGCGCCCTGGTGGCCGCCACGACTGTTCCGGTTTTTCTCGCCGGTGGCCTCAATGCGCACAATGTCGGCGAGGCGATACGCGCCGTGCGACCTTTCGGGATCGACGTCTGCAGCGGATTGCGCACGGATGCGAGGCTTGATGCGGACAAACTGGCGGATTTTGTCCGCGCGATCGCAGCTGCCTGAAATTTATTGGTCAATTTGACGGAAAAACACTTTTTCGATCCGAATCATGCAAAAATTTTCAGCGTAACAGACAAATCATCAGACTCTCGGTATCGCCTGTCACATTGATTTCGGTTTCCTGCCCGTTTTTCTACCTGTGGGAAATATCCATAGTAAAAACACGCAGAGATTTATATGGCTTTGTCGCGGTCGACTTGTATACTTGATGGTTCCGCCATCGTCGGAAACTGCGGCAACAAAAAAAACAATCACAAATTCAGGAAACGCTTTTAGGGAGAATGCCCAATGAATGGTCGTTTTTTTGCGTCAGCCGTGCTGGCTGCCGGACTGCTGATGTCCCCGTCACTCGGGGTCGCCGGCCCGAACAAGGTCTCGGGCCCCGGAGCCGATCCGGCCTGTTTCGCACCATGGGACAAGGACATCGGGTATTTCCAGTGGGACAAACGCGACGGCCCGCACAAGATCGCCGTCGTTAACGGGTTTGTCGGAAACACCTGGCGGATCCAGATGATCCAGACGGCCAAGGCCTACGCTGAACAACCGGAAGTTGCCAAACAGATCGAAGAATTTAAAGTCGTTTCCACCGGCACCGACGTTGCCGCCCAGCTCGGAGCGATCGAGGATTTCATCAACCAGGGCTTCGACGCAATCGTCACCATCGCCGTATCGCCGGAAGGATTCGACCGGGTCATTCGCCTTGCCGACCGAAACGACGTCGTTCTGGTGCCGTTCGACAATGTCCTGGATACCGACAAGGTCATGCAGGTCAACGAAGACCAGCTCGAAATGGGCCGTATGTACGGCCGCTGGCTTACAAAACAGCTCGGCGACACAAAATCCGGCAAAATCCTCGAAGTGCGCGGATTGCAGGGCAATTCGGTTGACCGGGATCGCCATATCGGCTTCCGGGAGGTCTTTGAATCCACCGGTGACTGGGACATCGTCGAAGTGATCGGGAACTGGGATGACGGCACCGCACAAAAGGTCACAGCCGATGCCATTGCGGTTCACGGCAAATTCGAAGCCGTCGTGGTCCAGGGCGGAACGACGGGCGCGGTTCGCGCCATGCTCGACGCCAATCATCCGCTTGTGCCGATCGCCGGCGAATCCGAGAACGGATTCCGCAAACTCCTGGCGGAACATGGTCCCAAGGGCCTGAAGGGCATTTCCATCGGCCAATCACCCGGCATGGTCGCCATCGCCATGAAAGCCGCGTTGGCCGCGCTCGACGGCAACGTCATGCCGCAATTGATTTCGGTTCCGATTCCATTCTCCGAATATTCGCAACTGGAAGCCGGCAAGAACTTCTGGCCGGATCTGACCGACAATTTCTTCACGGTGAACGAATTTCCGCCTTGCGGCGTCAACATCACCGCGCGGGAAATCATGGCCAAGAGCGCTGACAACGTGAAATAGCCGGACCTGCATCCAGCCGCCCCCTGCCATCCTTCCGGCAGGGGGCGGTTGTTTCCGTTGACCTCTTCCGCCGGTACCAGATCGTCTCCATGACTCTCACTCCGCCTTCCGAGTCGCAATCGTCCGCTCCGCACATTGCCCTGCATAATGTCAGCAAACATTATGGCGGCGTCACCGCGCTCGACAAAGTCGATTTCTCCTGTGCGCTCGGCTCGATCCACGCCGTTCTCGGCGAAAACGGCGCGGGAAAATCCACCCTGATCAAGATCATGTCCGGTGTTGTCCAGCCCGACGCGGGATCGATCAACCTCGCGGGAAACCCGGTAGACCTGCCAAATCCGGCCGCAGCGAACAACAAGGGCATCGTCTGCATTTTCCAGGAATTGTCTCTGCTTTCCGACTTGTCGGTCGCCGACAATATCTCCATCGCCGACCCTCCGCGACGCTTCGGGCTGATCGATGCAAAGGCGCAGAGATCGCGGGCCGAAGAGCTTCTGGCCCGCATCGGCTGTGAGGATGTCAATCCGCTTTCGCGGGTGCGCGACCTGCCGCTGTCGCGTCGACAGATGGTGGAAATCGCCAAGGCGCTGGCAAAGGATCCGACTGTCCTCATCCTGGACGAAGCCACCTCGGCCCTGACCGCAGCAGATGTCGACAGGGTGTTTGAGATCCTGCGGCAATTGCGCGACGACGGCCTGTCCATCCTCACCATCTCTCACCGCATGCATGAAATCGAGGCGGTCGCCGACATGTGTTCGGTGTTTCGCAACGGCCGCCATATCGAAACCTTCAAGCAGGGCGACCAGTCGGCTGACGCCATCGTTCAAATGATGATCGGCCGCGAAATCTCCGCGCATTTTCCGCCAAAACACGAGGTCGCGGCGCGCGATCCGGTGCTCGAGTTGCGCAACCTGTCCTGGGAACAGCGCCTGCGCGGCATCGACCTCACGGTGCGCAGAAATGAAATTGTCGGCCTCGGCGGGCTTGACGGCCAGGGTCAGAAAGATCTTCTGCTCGGGCTTTTCGGAGTACTGAAAGGCATGACAGGTGACGTCCTGATCGACGGCAAACCGGTGCGTATCGGCTCGCCGGTCGATGCCAAGCGACCGGGCAATGACATGGCCCTGATCCCCGAGGATCGCAAGACCGAAGGTTTGTTGCTGCCGATGTCGATTTCGGACAATCTGGTGGTTGCGTCTCTCGATCAATTGTCGCATGGCCCGTTCGTGGATTCCCAGGCGGCGAGCCAGGCGGTCGACGAGGCCGTCGAACGCATGCAGATCAAAGTCGGATCGCCCAAGGACCCGGTTTCCACATTGTCGGGCGGCAATCAGCAGAAGGTCGTGATCGCGAAGTGGCTGATGACCAAACCGCGGATCATCCTGCTCAACGATCCCACCAGAGGCATCGATGTCGGGACCAAACAGGAAATCTACAGGCTCCTGCGCGAACTTGCCGACGAGGGCGCCTCGATCCTGTTTTATTCCACGGACTACGAAGAACTGATCGGCTGCTGTGACCGGGTCGCGGTCATGTATGACGGTCAAATCGTCCGGGAACTGGAGGGCGATGAAATCACCGAACATGCAATCATTGCCAGCGCCCTGAACATCGGCGACGAAGAGGAAGCGACGGTATGACGACACGGAACGCCGCAAGCGACCTGCGAATCCGCGCCTCCCAGAATGCCGGGCTGATAACCGCCATCGGCATCTTCGCCCTGTTTTACATATTCTACAATCTCAATCATCCCAGGGGATTTTCGACCGCGGTCCTGATCCAGAACTCCAACGAGGTCTACGCACTGGCAATGGTCGGCATGGCGCAGACGGTGCCGGTACTGCTCGGAGGTCTCGACCTGTCCGTCGGAGCGATCATGACCCTGGTCAACTGCCTTGCAAGCCATGTGCTGAACGGCAGCCCGGCAATGATGGCGCTCGGCATGCTCCTGTGCATGGCGACGGGAGCGGCCTGCGGTTTCATCAATGGCTGCGTGGTCGTCTACGGCCGGATCCAGCCGATCATCGCAACGCTGGCGACCGGCGCGGTCTTCATCGGCCTTGCCCTGTTCCTGCGACCGAGCCCGGGCGGCGATGTTGACGGCGATCTTTCATGGGCCCTGACCAACGATCTGTTCGAACTCGCGGCAACCTATGGCTTTGCCGACAATGGCGAGGCCGCCTGGTTCCAGCCCATCGCCTGGATCCCAGTTCCCCTGCTCCTGCTTGTCCTGGTCGCCCTGTTCGTCTGGGTCCCGTTCGCACGCTCCGTTACCGGGCGCTCGGTCTATGCCATCGGCTCCGGCGAGGGGGCCGCCTACATGTCAGGCCTGAACGTCAACCGCGCCAAGATCGCGGCGTTTACGCTTGGCGGTTTCTTTGCCGGGCTCGGCGGGCTCTACCTGGCACTGCAGACCTCGTCAGGGAACGCCGATATCCCCCAGGCGGGGGCCTATACGCTCAATTCCATTGCCGCCGTCGTCATCGGCGGCACCTCGCTTCTCGGCGGCGTCGGATCGGCGATCGGCTCGATCTTCGGGGCGCTGGTCCTGCGCACGATTTCCTTCAATTTCCGGATCTTCGAGTTCGATCCCCTGTTGCAGCCGCTGTTTGAAGGCATCGTGCTTCTGGCCGCGGTCAGCCTCGGAGCGCTCAGGGTGCTGAGGGTCAAAAACACGCTCGAACTGTTCCGCTAGGAGACTTGCCGATGAGCCTTTCCACGGACACATCCTCTGCAGCGTCGCCCTTTCGCCTGACGCAGGAAAACAAGCCGATCGTCATTGCCAGCCTGTTCATTCTGGTGATCCTCGCCGTTGGCACGATCTACACATTAAGCACCCAGGGAACCGCGACACTGCTGTCGCCCACCTACCTCCTGCAGCAATTGCAGGTCGGGGCGTTCCTCGGCATTGTCGCCGCGGGCATGATGCTGGTGATCCTGCTCGGACACATTGACCTTTCGGTTCCGTGGACGCTGGCAGCAGCAGCGATGATGGCCACAGCCGTGGGGGGCCCGGCAGCGATTCCCGTCGGACTGGCCGTCGGCCTGATCGTCGGGCTGGTCAACGGGTTCGGGGTCGCTTACCTGCGGATCCCGTCAATGATCTTCACCCTTGGGGTCAACGCGGTGATGCGCGGCCTCATGGTCGCCCATACCGGCGGCTTCGCGCCGCAGACCGCGGCCACCGATCTCATGCAATGGCTGGCGGTTGGCAAAGTGCTCGGCATTCCGGTCGCGTTGCTGGTCTGGGCACTTGTCTCGATCTGTGCCGTACTGCTTCTCAATCGCACCGCACCGGGGCGCGCGATCTACGCGATCGGCAACAAGGAGGCTGCGGCCTACCTCGCCGGCATTCCGACCCGGGTGATCATCGTCACCGCCTTCGCGCTCTGCGGCATGGCCGCCGGGCTGGCGGGAACGCTGCTTGCGGGGTATTCGACCAAGGCCTATCAGGGCATGGGAGATGCCTATCTGCTGCCGGCAATCGCCTCGGTGGTCATCGGCGGCACCCACATTCTGGGCGGACGAGGCCGCTATCTCGGCACCCTGATCGGCGTCATCCTGATCGTCCTGTTGAATTCGGTCCTGTCGATCATGCAGATGCCGGAGGCGGGCCGGCAGGTCATCTATGGCAGCGTCATCATCCTTATGCTTCTGGTTTACGGGCGCGGCGAAAAGGTGACGCAATAAAGCCAGGCCCGGGAAGCGGCGAAAACGGAAGGACTGAGCATGTACACCGACACATTCGAAATCATCGACAAACGCTTCAAGCGCTACGCGCTCGGCAATGTGCATATGGAAACCCTTTACGAGGGCAGCCGCTGGGCCGAGGGGCCGGCCTATTTCGCCGCCGGAAAATATCTCCTGTGGTCGGACATTCCGAACGACCGGATCCTGCGATATGACGAAACCAGCGGCGCCGTGTCGGTTTTCCAACAGCCCTGCCGCAACCATAACGGCCACACGGTCGACCGTCAGGGCAGGCTCGTCTCCTGCGAACATCGCGGCCGCTGCATCTCTCGTGTCGAAATCGACGGATCGACCACCGAACTCGTGACCCACTATCAGGGCAAGCGCCTGAACTCACCGAACGACCTTGTCGTCAAATCCGACGGCACGATCTGGTTTACCGATCCGACCTACGGCATCGACGGGGATTATGAAGGTGACAAGGCAGACAGCGAGATCGGCTCCTTCGTCTATCGTTTCGACCCGGCAAGCGGAGCGCTCTCGGCCGTTGCGACCGACTTCGTCAAACCGAACGGACTGGCGTTTTCGCCGGACGAATCGAAGCTCTATATTGCCGATACCGGCGCATCCCATGTCGAGGACGGACCGCGGCACATCCGGGTTTTCGACGTCGTCGACGGCGAACGACTGACCGGCGGATCGGTGTTTGCGACCTGCACGAACGGCATGTTCGACGGCTTTCGCGTCGATGTGGACGGCAATATCTGGTCCTCGGCGGCGGACGGCGTGCATTGCTACACCCCCGAGGCCGACCTGATCGGCAAAATCATAACGGGCGAGGTGGTGGCCAATGTCGAATTCGGCGGCCGCAAGCGCAACCGGCTCTACATATGCGCAACAACGACCCTGCGGGCGGTCTATGTCAATACGCGGGCGGCGGTCTGACGCGTACGGACTTCGATCTGCCTCGGAACACCATCAGATTCCGACAATCTGCCCCCCGGCGGACGTGGCATCGGCCTCATCGTGGGTGACCAGCAAAACCGGGAGTTGCTCACTGCGGGCCTTTTGAAACACGAGGTCGCGGATCTTGCCGCGCCGATCCGGGTCAAGCTTGGAAAACGGTTCGTCGAGCAGCAGCGCCCGTGGCCTTGACAGCAGCATGCGCATCAGGGCGACGCGCGAGCGCTGGCCGCCCGACAGAGTTGACGGATCACGCTTGCCGAACCCCGCCAGCCCGACATCCTCCAGTGCCGCGTCGGCCATGTCCTTGCGCACCCGGCCGCGCACGCCAGGCGGGATCGCAAACAGAAGGTTCTGGCGGACAGAAAGATGCGGGAACAGGAGATCGTCCTGGAACAGGAGGCCGATCCTTCGGTCTCTGGCAGGCATTTCGGTTATGTCCGTACCGGACAAACGGACCCGGCCGTCGGCGGCGAAAATCGGATCGAGGAAGCCGCCGATAAAAGCAAGGAGCGTTGACTTTCCCGAGCCGCTTTCTCCGACGATCGTGACGATTTCACCCGGAGCGACCTGGCAGGAAACAGTGAGCAGACGTGTACCGGCAAGCGCGATGGAAACGGAATCCAGAACGAGGCCCTGTTCGTGCGAAGGCGGTTCCCCTGCGCCGCCGTTCGCGTCACGACAGGCCTGATCGCGCCGCTTCAGCATCACGCGCCAGCCCACAGGCCGCGGCGGCGGCGAAACAGAACGGCCGGAATGACGGCGGCGATAAGAAATCCCAGGAACGGCAGTACCATCTGCATCAACGCATAGGCTCCGATAATGCGCCTGTTGCCGCCAGACGAAAGGGCGACAGCTTCCGTGGTGATCGTCGCCCATCGGCCGCCGCCGATCAACAGGGTCGGCAGATACAGGCTGACGCTGATGGCAAACCCGACGGCAGCGGCCGTCAAGACCGACCGGAACAACATCGGCAGCCGTACCCGCCAGAAAACGGCACCGGCGCCGTGGCCTAGCGCGTTGGCGACCAGCCCGTAGCGACGATCCCAGGCCTTCCAGGGCTCGACAAGCGAAAAGAACATATACGGCAGAATGAAAACCAGATGCACCAGAACCAGCGCGGTCAGCGAGGAATCAAGTCCGGCTTTCAGGAAGTAGATCTGCAGACCGAACAGGAACGCGACCTGCGGCACAAGCAAGGGGGCATAAAGACCGACCAGCAGGGGCAGACCTAGGCGGGATCTGGCGGATGTGAGCTCTGCACGATTGCGGTCCCCCGCTTCAAGCGTGCCGAGCACAAGCGCGATACCGATCAGAACGGACGGCAGGCCGATGAGCAATGTTGCGTGCGCCGCCGCGCCGATCGTATTGGACTGGGCCATCCAGACCCGGGTCGACAGCATCGACGGCCAGATGTCGGGAAATCGCCAGGGGCCTGAGATCGACCAGGTCGCCATCAGGGCCAGCCCAACAGCCACGGCGGCCATGGATGCAAACATGAGCGCAGCGGCCGCCCAGCGAATAAGTGTGTCGCGGCGAAAGCGCCATCCGCGAACCAGGATTGCCCGGCAGATGCGGCCGGCGATCCATTCCAGGGTCAGCCAGACCAGAACCGCAAGCCCGGCGATCAGCAGTTGCAGCACAGCACCGGCAGATGCCTTCAGACGCAAAGAAAGATCCGGATCGTTCATCCATTCCACCAGTTGAACGGCAAGCGGCGGCGGCGTTGTCGGCCCGAGAATGATTGCAACGTCGACCACAGATACCGCATAGGCAAGAACCGCGAAAACCGGCAGCCGGATCTGCCGGTAGACCTGCGGAAAGATCACCAGGAGCCAACCGGCAACCCGGCCATACCCGAAGGATGCAGTGATCCAGCCGTCCCGCCTAAACTCGATTTGCGGCAGCGCCGCCAGGGCCATCAGAAACAGGAACGGAATTTCCTTGACGATCAGACCGGCGGTCATGGTCAGGCCAGCCGGATCGTGCACGGCAAGATAGTCGGGCGGGCGTGTGAAACCTGTCAGTTCCGGCGACAGCAATCGCATGATCCAACCGGAGGGCGCGATCAGAAAGGCGAGGCCAAGGGCCGCTGCGGCGTGCGGAATCGACAGCAGCGGCGACAACAGCCGGCGCGCGAACTGGCCAGGCCGGGTGCCGTGAAACGCGGCGAGAAACAGGGCCACGATAGCGACCGAACCGGCTGTCGCAAGAAGACCGGTCTTCAGACTGAGCAGGATCGACCGAGGCAATCCGGGCGTCGCGAACAGCTCAATCCAGGGCCTTACAGACAGATCATGAAAGCCGAGCCAGGGCAGATAGCCGAATGACGGCAACAAGACCCCGATCAGGCCCGCAAACACCGGAATGATCAGCAACAGTGCCAGAAATGCCGGGATGAGGGCCATGCCGATCGGGTCTATTCGTTGGCGACGTACCGGGCCTTCCAGGCTTTTTCAACCAAAGTCATCCAGGAAGGATGCGGCTCGGGCAGGACCGCGCCGAGTTCTGCCGGAGACAGCGTGGCGACGCCGAGTTGCAATGCGTCGAACAGCGCTCGGTCCGGTGCTTTCAAAGCGTCCACATTCAAGACCGTTGGATCTCCCCAGACATCGGGATCCTGCTTGCGGGCCTGGGCTTGCGGCGACAAGAGAAAATCGGCTACGACCAGGGCACCGGCCTTGGCCGATGCATTGAAGGGTATTGCAACAAAGTGCGTGTTGCCGATGGTGCCGCCCTCGAACACGAAACTGCGCACGCTATCCGGCAGCTCGCCGTTGGCGATGGCATTGCTTGCCGCGCCCGGGTTGAAGGCAAAAGCAATATCGATCTCGCCATCCGCCAACAGACCGATGAGCGCGGAATAGTTTTTGGGAAACGCCTTGCCCTTGCGCCAGAGGTCACCGTGGATGCCGTCGAGCCATTGCATCAATGTCTCAACCGCGGCGTCGGCCGCAGCGCCTTCGGCCGGACGGCCGAGACTGTCGGGATTGGCGACCACCTCGTACAGGGCCTGTTTCAGGAAAGTCGATCCGACAAAATCCGGCGGCTGCGGGTAAGAAAACCGTCCCGGATTGGCCTTTATCCAGTCGCGCAGGGCAGTGAGCGAACGGGGAAAGGTTTCAACACGCTCCCGATCGGCCATGAACACCAGTTGCGCCATGCCCCAGGGCGATTCAAGACCGTCGGTCGGAATCGTGAAATCATTCTCGACCGTGGGTTTGCCCTCGACATCGACCCATTGCCAATTCGGCAAGCTGGTCGCCCAGCCCGGCCGGAAAAGCAGTTCGGACCGTTTCATGGCGGCGAAGTTTTCACCGTTGATCCAGACAAGATCAACATTGCCCTTGTCGTTGCGTCCGGCCGCCCGTTCGGCAAGGACCCGGCTGACCACGGCACCGGTATCGTCAACCTTGACGTGTTGCATCGTGATGCCGTGCCGGCGCTCGACCTCGGCGCCGACCCAGGCAATATAATCGTTGATCCGCGGATCGCCGCCCCACGCATACCAGTAGACGGTCTGGCCCCTGGCGGCCTCTGTAACTGCGGCCCAATCACCGGCGTCCGGATCGGCTGCCCGCGCCGATTGCGGACCGGCGGGGTTGAACAGAACGAAACAGATCGCCAGGACCGAAGCGAGCCCCAGGATCGGTGCGAGACGTTGAATGGTCATTGAAGGTGAACACCCGTTTTATGAAGATCAGGACGGTCTTACCCGAACCGGCCGGATAGCGGGTAAAATTTTTCGCGAGCAGCGCCGAAAACAAACACCGCAGACTATCCGCCAGCCCGTTTCATTCATACGTCATCGTCTTGACGGCCTCGCTGACGATCTGTCCAGACCTGATAACGCGGTATATGCCGGTATAAAGACCCTTGCGCCAACCCGTTTTGGGGATCTTGCGTCCGGCAAACATGTATTTTTCGGCCTTCGCCCTTCCCAATGGCGCGCCTGCGTGACTGATAAGCAGACCTCCCGGCCCGCGAATTTCAATCACCTCAACATCGCCGGCGACCAAACCGACGGATCGTCCGTAAAAGACCAGTGCCGGGCTGTCGACATTGAGACGAAATCCCGAGTGGCGCGCCGTTTCAATATCCCTGTTATCCACAGATCCGGGAGCAAAACCGGTATTGAGGATCGCCGCCGAACGATAGGCGAGCGCGAACGTGGTCGCATCAGTCCACAAGGAGGCACCATCCGCACCGCATCCTGCTTCAAGCGAAAGGCGCGTGAACGGATCAATCACGGTCTCACCCTTACGAACGCTGAAATGCAAGTGCGGGAAAACGGTTTTCCCGGACATGCCGACATAGGCCAGCACCGAGCCCCGGAGAACCGTCTGCCCCGGTTTCACCTTCACGCTGCCATTGCGCAAATGGCAATATTGCGTCGACCAGCCGTCACCATGATCAATGATAACACCGTTGCCGCATTCCCCGTCATCGGCAACAGGGATGTCGGTCGTCCCGATCGGATTGTCCAAGACTCCGTCGCGAACGCGCCTTACGATTCCCGCCGCCGCCGCCTTTACAGCGACTCCGCGTTTCATGGCACGCAGATCCGGAATCCGGAAATCCGTGCCGCGATGACCGTCATAGGTCATCTCACCACAGGCATGGTCGCTTGCCGCCTTTGTCGGGTCGACATCCGGGTAATTCTGAATCAGACAATCGACACCGGGAACGCAAGCGATCGGCAAATCCGTCCTGAGTTTGTCCGCCCTCGCCGTGTCGGCAATCCACAACGGCAAACCCAAAGTCACTCCCAGGAACATTCCGACCGGCATCGACAAGCGGAAGTTAGGCGACACAACGGGAAACAACGTCCTGCGGCTAACGGTCATCGTGTGTCCATTTCCGATCGACTCCCCCCAAAACCAGCCAGGGCCGTTGCCTCGCTAACCGCCCGTGGCCACATCCAACGTATATATGGCCAATCCCGGTAACATTCCCAAAACCGGATGCACTAGCCCGGTGGTCCGTCTTGTCCGAAGCGACGATCGGCATCCCCGATCAAAACAGCCCGTCCGCATTCCCGTCGTCATGGTTCTATCAGAATTTATACGAATGTGACAAAAATCGTTCCGGGCAAGGATTGTCATTTCATTAACTCTAATCTCTGCAAATCCCTGTTCCGATTACCGAAATCGATAAAATTTTATGCGAATTAAGACTATCAAGACCACAAACCGGCAATATGTTGACGAAGAACAAATACGGGTTTTTCCGGACCCAGCACCGACCGTGTTCGCGAAGTCATGAAACAGCCCCTTTTGCGGGGTCGACGACATGAGCATCCAACGGTTCGGCGTTACCGGAGTGATTTGGAACTTGGCATGTCGAGCGGCAATTCGGAAAAATCCGATGTGATGACAGGCGGGAAGGTCGGAGCCCGCCAGCGGCTCGCTTTGCCGCTGGCGCTCGAAGACGGCCGGCCGCCGAAATTGTTCGAATCGGCGCTCTACATCATATCCGGTTTTCTCCTCGCCGCCGGCATCTGGGCAAGCGTCAGCGAAATTCGCGAAGTTTCGGTGGCCGCCGGAGAAATCAAACCCAGCGGATCCGTGCACGCCGTCCAGCATCTGGAGGGCGGCATCGTCTCCGAAATCCTGGTAAGGGCAGGACAAAGGGTCGCCAAAGGCGAGCCGCTGTTGCGAATGCGACCGGAGAGTTCTTCCAGCGATCTCGAACAATTGACGACCCGGCGCGCCGGCTTGATGATCCGTGCGACCCGTCTGCGGGCGGAACTGAACAATCAGGCACCTGACTTCACGGCCTTCGATCAGTCCCATCCTCAGCTCGTGGCCGACCAGCTTACCCATTTCCACGCGGGCAAGAAGCGTCGTGCAACCGAACTGGTCTTCCTGAACAGCCAGATTGCGCATCGAGAGGCCGAACTTGCCGCAACGGAAGCCGAAATCACGGCTTTGAAGGTCCAGGTCGAAATTGCCAATGAACAATTACAGATCCAGGTAAAGCTTGCGGGCAAGGGCTACGCGTCCAAAAAAGCCTATCTCGAAGCCAAAGCCAACTACCAGCGGATCGAAGCCGCCTATCTGGGAGCTCAAAGTCAGAAAACGATCGGCGAACAGACTTTGGCGCAAACGGTTGCAGAGCGGGATCGGGCAATTGCCATTGCCGACAATGCGCTTGCCGAAGAATTTGCAACGGTCACCGCAGAAATCGCGGAACTGGATGAAACGCTCAAGCGGCACGCGGACCGACACCAGCGGCTCAGCGTAACGGCGCCGACCGCGGGTCTCATCAAGGAAGTGTTTCCAAAATCACCAGGCGCCGTTGTCCGTCCGGGAGATATTGTCGTGGAGGTGGTTCCTGTCGACCGCAATCTCGTTGCGGAAGTCGAAATCAAACCATCCGACATTGGCCACATTCGCCTCGGCCATGCGGCCGAGATATCGATCACCACATTCGACGCGAATCTGTTTGGCAAACTCAAGGGGCACGTTGCCCATATCTCGCCGTCAACCTTTAAGCGCGAACAGGACGGCGAACCTTATTTCAAAGCCGTCATCGACCTGGACAGCCAAACCATCGGCGCCGCCCACCTGACCAAACCCTTGCAGGCCGGTATGATCATCCAGGCGGAAATCATAACCGGTGAAAAGTCGCTGGCGCGATACATGCTAAAGCCCATCTATCGGTCGCTGGATACAGCGTTCTCGGAGCGCTGACGGCCTTACATCCTGCCAGTTCCAGGTTTTGCAAAACCAGATTGCAGGATCTCGATTACATTTCTCCGGACCGGATAAATACGTTCTTTTGTAGGTGACAAGTCATCTGATTCACCTAATAGTCGTGCATTTTTCTGCAGTTAGCCGCCCGTTTTCACAAAATCATCACGGTTGAGTCACGGCCTACCGTCTATTGTGCATTTGTGACAGACGCCTGCGGCGCTGTTTCGACACTGTCTAGATATCGGTCATTTCCATGACCTGCGGCGGACTGCGAGGAGATTCTACGACTGAGCTTTGCAAAGGCCATTTGCAAGTGCATAACTAGCCCGGACCCTTTTGGTTCCGGGCTTTTTTTTTGACATCTTGAAAGAACTGGCAGGCGCCGGGAACGGGCAATGCAAACAGGAATACACACATGAACAATCCCAAAATTCTCTGCCTTTCCGGTTCAACCCGAGGCGGATCCTTCAACACCCGGCTCGCCGCACTGGCGAAAAAAGAACTTGCCCTCGTCAATGTTGCGGTCACGCAGATCTCGCTTGCGGATTATCCGATGCCCCTGTTCAATCAGGATGACGAGGCCGCGTCGGGTCCGCCGCAAAGCGCGGAGAAACTGTACGATTTGTTTTGCGCACATCATGGGATTTTCATAGCCTGCCCCGAGTATAACGCGTCCCTGTCTCCATTGCTGAAGAACACAATCGACTGGGTCAGCCGCGTGAAACGCTCCGACCGCCCCGCCTATGCGGCTTACAGGAATCGTGTCTTTGCACTCGGAGCGGCGTCGCCCGGCGGTTTCGGTGGATATCGCGGCCTGCTTGCCGTGCGCCACGTGATCGAAATCGGCCTTGGCGCACACGTACTGGCCGAACAGGTTTCAATTCCACGTTGTACCGAAGCCATGAACGAGAATGGCGACATTACCAACGACGCCCTGGCGCAGGGGTTCAAAAACATGCTGACCCGATTGACGGAAATGGCCGAACATTATGCCCGAAAGGGCTGACGACGACTGCGGCAAGTCGCTTCTGCGCCGACCGGACGCCCGTTTCGGTCCCGATCAGCCTTTATTTGCTTTGCCTGAACGACTACATGAGCGGGCAGGACACACTTCCGGCGCTGTTGCACCGGGCACGAGCGCATAGGATACAAGAGTGAGCACGCATACAAACGGCCCACAGAGCTGGCACGCAACCACGATCGTCTCGGTTCGCAAGGACGGCAAGGTGGTCATTGCCGGCGACGGTCAGGTTTCCCTTGGACAAACCGTCATCAAACATTCCGCCCGCAAGGTACGGCCGCTGGCCAAAGGACGGGTCATTTCCGGATTCGCCGGCGCAACGGCCGATGCCTTCACCCTGTTCGAGAGACTGGAAGCGAAACTTGAGCAATATCCCGAACAATTGATGCGGGCCGCGGTGGAACTGGCCAAGGACTGGCGGACCGACCGGTATCTGCGGCGGCTTGAAGCAATGATGCTGGTCGCCGACAAGGACGTCAGCCTGATTCTCACGGGTACAGGTGACGTGCTGGAACCGGAGGACGGTATCATGGCGATCGGATCGGGTGGCAATTATGCGCTCGCCGCGGCACGGGCACTGGCCGATTCCGATCTCGATGCCGAAGCGATCTCCCGCAAGGCGATGAAGATCGCCGCGGACATATGCGTCTATACCAATGACAATGTTGTCGTTGAGAGTCTGCCGTCCTGAATTCCGGGGCCCCTGCGTAAACGCACCCATTGGACTGACGCTGAACGGAAAACCTCATGATCAGTCATGATGACATAGATGCCGCCGCTCGCGCGGAAATCCTTTCGCCGGAGCAGGCGGCGGCGGTCAAGATTTTTGCGGAAGAGCGCAAAAGGGTCCGGATGGTCGATACCGACGAACCCTTCAAATTCCTGAGCGGTTTCAGGGATTTCTTCATTGCTGTGGGCTTGCTGCTTCTGA